>AR_comb_assmDRAFT_10164231_pt1 | contig 14004 bp, 11 predicted proteins | sample ArasoioldDNA_FD_10543 | JGI IMG/M metagenome (IMG submission 10543) | reverse complement strand
GCACTGATTTCAGGAATAACAGCCGGGCGATCCAAATAAATGTCAACAATCGTTGGAACGGTGTTGAGCAATTCAAGAATGCTGTCTTTTTGAGTTCCCTTAAAATCCAAATCGCCATGATGAAACGTTCGTGCCATCGCGATAGGCGACTCGATAGGATAATATGGAGTGGTTAAACGAAGAATAGCAATGTCGGCATCCTTTGGATTTTGTACGACATTCCCATATTTTGAAGCGATTTTTGTATCAACATTTCTTACGTAAATTTTTAATTTGCCTTGCTCCAGCGGCAGCGTTTTATTTTCATTCTTCAACAAAGTGATGGCCCTGCGTTGCGACTCTTCTCCCGCTATTACAAATTTCGAATTGCCAACGACCTCCATTGCCTTTGCTTCATCAATAAATGGATTGTCAAAAAGGCCTAGCTCAAATTTCTGACGAAGTAATCTTGTTACAGATGAGTCAATTCTTTTCTCAGAAATTTTTCCATCCTTTGCAAGTTGCACTATGACCTCGGGAATATTCTCGCCACCAAATTGGTCAACACCTGCATCAATAATTTTGCGCACTCTTTCTTGCGTTGATAAGCTTTCAACGCCCCATGCACGGGCAGGCCAAATAGTGCCTCCCACATTCGCGTCGGATACCAGCCCCCAATCAGTACATACTACTCCATCAAAATGATATTTTTTGCGTAACAGATCGGTGATGATTGCTTTGTTGTAGGAAAAGCCAACATGCTCGTGTCCTTCATCCATAGGCACCCCATAATAAGGCATGATCGCCGCCGTATGCGCCGCAAATGCTGCTTCGAAAGGTATCAGGTGATAGTTAAAATTATTCCCGGGGTAAACCTGTCCCTTCTGAAATGGAAAATGTGGATCAAGACCTTCTTTTTGCGGCCCGCCGCCGGGAAAATGTTTTGTCATTGTTGCGACGCTGTTAGGGCCTAATTTCTCTCCCTGGAATCCGAGGACATACGCTTTCGCCATTTTTGCGGAGAGAGCAGCATCTTCACCAAATGTGCCACTGATTCGTGGCCATCGTGGTTCAGTCGCAAGGTCAATTTGCGGATGCAATGACTCACGAATGCCGACAGCAACATATTCCTGGCGCGCATCGTCCGCAAATTCCCGAGTCAGCTTTTCATCACCAATCGCTGCTAAACCTAGCGGCTCACACCACTGCGAAAATGTTTTGGCACTCATGGCAAAAATGTTAGCGCTAAAATGATTTCGTGGGTCCGATGCAATTGTGATCGGTATTCCGAGTCGAGTTGAATCCTGGGCATATTTCTGCATGCTATTGTACCATTTTGCCAATGCTTCAATGGATGGAATAGCCCAGAGGTTGAAGTGAGTCATTTTCTTGTCCTGCATTAGCTTTAGCGCGTTTGGCGCGAATGCGAACCTTCCGGTGGCCGGTTTGTCCTGGATACTTCCATCATCATTCACTCTTGCACCATTGATGAACATCATCCCGGCTTTTTCTTCAATCGTCATTTGCTTTAGCACGTCCGTCACGCGGGCCTCCACAGATTGTTTTGGATCCTCGTAAACATCCATTTTCCCGTTCTTGTTCAAATCACGATAAATCACCGGTGCTCGCTTTTTCCAGGAGAGAAAAGCAATAAGCGCAAACACAATCGTTGTGGCAGTCAGTGAAATGTTCCGCACAATTTTTTTCATACTGAAGGATTTAGTTTGTAAGTTTCTTGAAAAGTCAATGGTGAATGGTCAATGGTGAATGGTGAATTGTGAATGGTCAATGGTGAATGAGTTCGCGATTGATCGAGAATTCCTATTGACTATTGACTATTCACCATTGACCATTGACCATTCACCTCACCACCTTTTGCAAATTGTTATAGCTGGTCGTAATGCTTGCATACGGATCTGCGGGCATATCATGTTCTACAAAAAAATGTTTCATGCCGGCAACATCCGCTTTGTCGAAGATCCGTTTGAAATCGATGATACCTTCACCAACGGGCGCTGGACCTTTTTTTTCTTTATCGAGGTCTTTCACATGCCACAAATGAAAACGCCCCGGATTTTTTTTGAATAACTCAACGGGATCTATCCCTGCTTTCGTTGCCCAGCATAAGTCTAGTTCCATTTTAATGTCCGCCGACAATTGTGATAAGAACATATCATAGGCCGCCTGTGATTGCCCTTCTATTTTATCAAACTCACCAGTGTGGTTGTGATAAGCCAGTGTGATGTTGACTTTCTTGCAGGCTTCACCGGCTTTGTTCAAAACGTCGATCGAGCTTTTTATTTCATCGATGGTTTTGGTCGGAGTGCTTGCGCAAACGAGATAGGGGATGCCACCATCCGCTGCTTCATCCACCAGTTCCTGCATATTCTCTCTTAGATTGCGCATCGGGGGGAACTTAACGGGATTGCCATTCGCGTCAGTAATTGGCTTTGCATTCGGTGGCATCTTGAACGGCGCACCTGTGACGTGATGGGATTTCCAGGACATACCGACATCATTCACAAGTTTTGCAAATTCTTTTGGCTTCATCCCATAATAACCACCCTTCTTGCTAAACGCTGACTCGATCTCTTTGTAGCCGATGTCGGCAATCTTTTTCAATGTTCCCGGCACATCATCATCTATCTGATTGAAGAAAGTGTAGAGTTGTAATCCAACAAGGTACTTCTTGCTGTTAAGGGCGTGCCATAATTCGCCTCCCATTAGCACAGTACTGAGGGCAGCAGTGCCAGTTGTTTTGAGGAACTGTCTTCTTCGCATAACACAATGATTTAAGGTGAGCAGTTGGATTGCTGTTAAAACGCTTTGCTATTTTTCACAGCCTTATCCATGAACAAATAACGGTTTGCATGCTTGTCGGCAACGGATCTCGAGTTGACATCAATGTACATAACCGTTACGCCATGGCTATTGTCAACGGCGTGCCATTCAGGAACACCAAGACCATTTGGATTTCCGCTCTTGACAAAATTGGCAAAAAACGCTTCCATGATCTCAGACACTTTGTAGTCTTCCGGTTTCCAGTCGTAAACACGATTCGTAGGCAAGTTGCCAAGTGCATATTCTATTTCTGCCGAATGAACTGCCCCCTTGGCCGGCGGCATTTTTGGGGCTTTACCGGAAGTGTCTTTTGTTACTCCACCGGCCAGACCCGCAGTTGCATTACCCATTTCCGCACGCATCTCAGGTCGGGGCCGGGCGTACATATATCGATACACAGCGCTGCCACCGGTCTTACTTTGAATATCGCTCCATTTCCAAGTGCTGAAACCAATGAAGCGATCACTTGCGAGATCGGTTGCCGCTTGTTCAACTTCTTCGTCATTTGAAGCAGCATACACGGCTAAAGCGTCGACGGATTTGTCGGCGTAAAGTTTTGCAACTGCCTTTTTATAATTCTCCATGGTTGGTTGGTTTCTGCCGAGAATCATTTGGTACGCCATCTCCTGCGAATTCCATCCAACCAACAAAGGCACATGAGCCTGTTCACCTTTCTCGAAAATTTCGAGAGGGGATTTTGGGAAAAAGTATCCATCCACACAAACCGGGAATCTTCCAAAACCGGCGGTGGCTGTAGCCTTTAATAACTGTTCTGCAGGTATTGCACGCAGTTCTGCAAGGGAGTTTGCTTTAAGAGATGAGGAAAATTCTGAGCCCGTTTTTTCCGCGTCTTTGAGAGTTGCCACGGGACTAAGTCCGAGCAATGATCCACTTTCACCGATCGCACCGGCGATTAAATTTTTCGACAGGGGAGAAGCCATTTGTGCGCTCACGGAAAACGACCCGGCAGATTCGCCGGCTATAGTTACTTTTTCAGGATCGCCACCAAATACCGCGATATTTTTTTGCACCCACTTCAATGCAGCGTTCTGATCCAACAATCCATAATTACCAGATGCGTGATGCGGCGATTCTTTCGTTAGTTCTGGATGCGCGAAAAATCCAAACACGCCCAAACGATAATTTACCGTGACAGACACGATGCCATTGCGAGCCATACTTTCGCCGTCGTACCTTAATTCAGATCCATCACCCGCCAAAAATCCGCCACCATAAAAGTAGACAAGGACCGGAAGCTTTTCATTGCCGGCTTTCGCGGGCGTCCAAACATTCAGGTATAAGCAATCTTCGTTCATTCCGTCGGAGCGAAAATTCATATCGCCAAAGATGGGCAGCTGCATGGCGCGGGGGCCAAACTTGTCCGCTTTGCGCACACCTGGCCAATCTTGTACTGGCTGAGGTTCTCTCCACCGCAAGTTTCCAGCGGGCGGTGCTGCAAATGGAACACCCTTGAATGTCTTTACCCCGGATTCGTTCGCTCCCTCGAGGATACCGTTTTCTGTTTTTACTTGAGGAACCGCGCTGTTCAATTGCGCTGTTGACCAAATGCAGGTCAACACTAAAAGTAGAAGACAGACATTTTTTTTCATACAAGTCTCGCGAGTGTAGATTCTAAAATCCAAAATTGTTCAGCTCATAAATAAAAGCTGTGGCATGAGTACCTGCTGGTTTTACTTCATTTATTGTCACCTGTGGTGCTAATACTTTATGATCTTTTTCTACAACAATTTCTTTGGCTAATGCGAAATCGGCTGTTTGTTTGACATTCAGCGATGACGAACCAATTTTTACGGTGTACCGACCGGCTTCGGCGACCCATGAGGTGGTATTAGTATCAAACGATGCAAGGTCGCGAGCATTCAACATGAAGTTGATCGTTTGCGATTCATTTGGTTGAAGTAATCTTGTCTTGGCAAAACCTTTTAATTCTTCAGAAGGTTTATCTAGTTTTTTTGCAGGCGCAGACAGGTACAGTTCCACTACTTCTTTGCCGGCAACCTTTCCCGAATTTTTCACGGTGACGGTTGCTGTGATCGTTTTGCCAAAAGATGTTGAGCTCAGTTTAAGATTGCTGTAGTCAAACTTGGTGTAGGATAAGCCATATCCAAATTCATACGCTGGCTTCACGTTGAATGTATTGTAATAACGATAACCAACATAAATTCCTTCTTCGTAAGTTACCTCCGCCGGCATTTGTCTGAATCCAAAGTTGCCCTGCGTTGCCTGTTCAGGAAATTCTTTGCCAGGAAAATTTTTTGCGGAAGGAACATCTTCATATTTCATTGGAAATGTTGTCGTCAATTTGCCAGACGGAGTTACGTTGCCGGTCAAAATATCGGCAATTGCGTTTCCTGCTTCCAGCCCCGGCTGCCATGCCAGCAAAATAGCCTCTGCGTTATCTCGCCAGCTTGCAACCTCAACTACTCCTCCAATGTTCAATACAACAATTAGCTTTTTGTCTTTGGCGTGAAAAGCGTCCGCAATATTTTTAATCAGAACCTTTTCGGTGTCGGACAAGTTAAAGTCATTCTCAACTTTTCTGTCTCTGCCTTCTCCCGCATTTCTACCTAACGTAAAAATCGCCAGGTCGGCCTCGTCGGCTTGCTTAGCGATTAGATCGCTGTTCACAAAGAACTCAGAGATGGGCGGAGTTGGGTTTCTAAATTCCTCCATGAAGCTCTTCTTGGGATGCAATTTCTTTTGAGTGGCCAGGTAATCCATGTACACATTTGTCAAATCTGCATCAACCGAGAAGCCCTCATTTGTCAAACCTTGCAACAGGGAGATGGTATACGCCTTATTTACATCGCCGCTCCCAGTGCCACCGGCGATGATGTTGTATGAAGTATTTCCAAACACCGCAACCTTCTGTCCGCGCTTTAAAGGCAACGAATTATTGTCATTCTTTAGAAGGATCATCCCTTCTTCAGCGGCGGTCTTCGAAACCTCCGCATCTTTTTTCAAATCCGGCTTATCCGAATACTTGTAATTCTTGAAGGAAGGGGACTGCAAAACGATGTTGAGGATTCGCTCAATATTTTCATCTAAAACTTTTGTGTCAATCGAATCATGGTTCACTGCATCGATAATTCTTTGGGCTTGTTGTGGGCTGCCTGGCATCAGCAAATCATTTCGCGCATTCATCTGCTCCGCGGGGCTTCTACCACCAAACCAGTCCGTCATGACAAAGCCTTTGAATCCCCACTCTTTCCTTAGAATAGTTGTCAACAGATCATATTCCTGGGAAGCGTATGTTCCATTTATTTTATTGTAAGAACTCATCACCGTCCATGGCTGCGAGCCCTTGACCGCGATCTCGAAGCCTTTGAGATAGATCTCTCTCAACGCTCTTTCACTTACGATGGTGTTGACAGTATTCCTGTTTGTTTCCTGGTTATTGGCCGCAAAATGCTTGATAGACGTTCCCACGCCATTCGACTCAACGCCATTTACAATCGCAGAAGTCATTTTGCCTGCAATCAGCGGATCTTCTGAATAGTATTCAAAATTTCTACCTCCCAGCGGGTTCCGATGAATATTCAATGCCGGTGCAAGTAGAATATCCACCCCATATTCGCGTACTTCACTGCCAAAGGCCACTCCTACTTTTTTCACAAGAGCAGTATCCCATGTTGACGCAAGCAAAGTCGCGACAGGAAAAGCAGTAGCATAGTAGGTTTTTGAACTATCGTGATTCCTGATAGGTTCTATTCTCAAACCTGCGGGACCGTCTGCTACAACAATAGAAGGAATGCCAAGCCGAGGAATGGCAAATGTGGTTCCCGCCGCACCAGGAACTTTAGCTTGCGTTTGCCCTATTGTTGGTTGGGTGTTACTCCCAGGCATCCGCATGCCATTGCCAACTACGAGTTTTGCTTTTTCTTCAAGAGTCATAGCAGCAATTACTTCTTTGAGTGGACTCTTGCCCAATTGCGGGGCTTTTGGGGGTTGTGCGGAAATGATCGTTATGAGTGTTAGAAGAGAGGGTAGCAACAAAAATGAGTAAAAAACATTTTTATTCTTCATGATCAACATTTAGATAAAAAAAAAATACATTTTCATTGTGTCAATATGACGCAATGTAAATCTTATTTCTTAATCTTGCATATTCTTTGTAAGAAATTTTTTTAAACAACTTTTGGGACGATGGACAAAAAACAGCTTAAAGACTATATTGTTGAGGGCGCCGAGGTTTACCTGCCGTCTTTATCCATCGATTGCGTGATCTTCGGTTTTCATGATAATCAATTGAAGGTGCTCTTACTAAAAATTAGAAATGCAACTCAATGGTCATTGCCCGGTGGCTTTATTTTCAAGAACGAGGATGTTGACGAAGCTGCAAAAAGAGTTTTGAAAGAACGAACGGGTCTTTCGCAAATATTTCTTCATCAGTTCAACGTTTTTGGTCAGCCTGCGCGAGCTGATTCGAATTTTCATCGCCAACATTTGAAAAAGAACGGAATTGAATTGAAAAAGGATCACTGGCTGCTTCGTCGCTTTGTGACCATTGGTTATTACGCTTTGGTCGAGTATTCCCATGTGAATCCGACGCCGGATAATTTTTCTGAATTTTGTACGTGGCGCGATGTAAACGATTTACCTGAATTGATGATGGATCACAGGCAGATTTTGGACAAGGCCTTACAAACATTGCGACAACATTTGAATGCGCACCCGGTTGGGTACAATTTGTTGCCTGTTAAGTTCACAATGCCCCAGCTCCAGAAATTGTATGAGACTATCCTTAATAAGAACCTGGATCGGAGAAACTTTCAACGGAAAATCTTAAGCTACGGGATACTCAAACGGCTCAAGGAGGTGAAAAAGGGCGTGGCTCATAAAGCTCCTTACTTGTACAGTTTTGATGTGCGCACCTATGAAAAGGCTTTGAACGATGGCTTGCAGGGAGGATGGTAACATTAACATCACAAGAATTGTAGCGAAATTTCTTTAAATTACACGAGTAGTTGAGTCCGCTCATGCGTTGTAAAAATCGTTTCGTGAAACGCATACTTATATACCTGGCACTTTTTCTTTTACCGTTTGGGATATCGGCCCAGAAAGTTGTATCGATCACCATCGACGCTACTATCAATCCTGCTACGGCGGAATTCATTCATCGGGCCCTTGCCAAGGCGCAGAAAGAAAAAGCCGAATGTCTGCTGATCCATCTGAACACTCCGGGGGGCCTGCTTAAATCTACCCGCGGCATTGTAGGCGATATTATGGAATCTTCTGTGCCCGTGATTGTGTATATATATCCTGCAGGCGCGGACGCAGGATCGGCAGGAGTGTTCGTGACCTTGTCGGCAAATATTGCAGCGATGGCTCCCGGAACAAATATTGGCGCTGCTCATCCCGTTACGGGCCAGGGTGCGGAAACCGACAGTATCATGTCAGGAAAAATTACGAACGATGCAGCGGCCTTTATCCGCACGATTGCACACAAGCGGAACCGCAATGTTCAATGGGCTGAGAACGCGGTGCGTCGCAGCTATTCATATTCTGAAACAGAAGCTCTTGAAGACACCGTTATTGATTTGATTGCAAAGAACGACGCGGAGTTATTACAGATGGTGGATGGGAAAAAGACCGAAGTGACTTCCGGGACGACCACTCTGCATACCAAATCTGCAGTTATCGAGACGTATGAAATGGGCTTCATTGAAAAATTGCTGAACATCATCAGTGATCCCAACATTGCTTACATTCTTTTAATGCTGGGTTTCTATGGGCTCATGTTTGAATTGTATAATCCTGGTTCCACTCTTCCCGGAATTGTCGGCGTCATTTGTCTGGTCCTTGCTTTTTATTCCCTGCACACGCTTCCCGTCAATTACGCCGGCCTTGCATTGATCCTGTTTGGTCTGCTGCTTTTTCTACTCGAGGTAAAAATTGCAAGTCACGGTGTGCTAGCCATAGGTGGTATCATTTCACTGCTGCTTGGTTCCATGATGTTGATACGAACAGGATCGGGAGACATTGGCAGAATATCCTGGACCGTGATCATTTGTTCCACTGTTATTACAGCATTGTTTTTTCTCTTCGTGATTGGAATGGGATTAAAGGCGCAGCGTTTGAAACCAACTACTGGAATGAATGCACTTGTAGGTGAGCAGGGGACAGCGAATGAACTAATGAACCCCGCTGGTATGGTGCTTGTGCACGGAGAACTCTGGCAAGCTGAATCAATGAGTGGTGACATAAGCAAAGGAGAAAAGATCCGCGTTAAAGACATGCAAGGGTTTAAACTTTTTGTCGAAAAAATCCCAGAAGTTTCAAAGGTTTGACTACTTTCAATTTGCTCAGCGAATCTTTTAAATATTTACTCAGAAATAGGAATACACAAACAAAGGAAAACTTTTTTCAGCCTTCTGAACCTTTTAAACTTTTTTTATGCAGCAAGTTCCTGTCGTAACTGTAGTCATCGTTGTTTTTGCTCTTATTATCTTATCGAATGCTGTCAAAATTTTGAGAGAGTACGAGAGGGGAGTGATCTTTCGACTAGGACGGTTAATCAGGGCAAAAGGTCCTGGGCTGATTTTGTTGATACCGATTGTTGACAAGATGATCAGGGTAAGTTTGCGCACAGTGGTTCTGGATGTACCTCCGCAGGACGTAATTACACAAGACAATGTGTCGATCAAAGTGAATGCAGTTGTTTATTTTCGTGTGCTGGATCCACAAAGAGCCATTGTGCAGGTTGAAAATTTTCTCGCCGCTACCTCGCAGATCTCCCAAACCACACTGCGAAGTGTGCTGGGACAATCTGAGTTGGATGATCTTCTTTCGCAGCGAGACAAAATCAATCACAAACTTCAGCAAATCATCGACGCAAATACAGAGCCCTGGGGCGTTAAGGTGTCCAACGTTGAGGTGAAGCAAATCGATCTGCCACAGGAAATGCAGAGAGCGATGGCCAAACAGGCCGAAGCAGAACGTGAGCGTCGATCAAAGGTAATCGCTGCCGAAGGTGAATTCCAGGCCTCGCAACGCTTGTCCGATGCTGCAAAGATCTTGAGCGAGAATGCGAGTGCACTAACGCTGCGGTATCTGCAAACGCTAAGAGAAATCGCAACGGAAAAAAATTCAACAACTATTTTCCCCGTGCCGATTGATCTTCTGAAACCTTTTTTGAAGGGGACCCAGAGTGACGCGGGTTGAGGGGAGGGCTTTACGTACGCCACGCATTTCGCAAAAACCTCAACCAATTTCCGTGCATGATCTTGCTAATGTTTTCAGTTGAGTACCCTCTCCTTTTTAGATGCAAAGGAATTTTTTGAAGATCTGCGATTGTTTCAAGATCAAAAGGGCATTGTTCGTTACCAAAGCCTCCGTCCAGGTCAGAACCAATAGCAACGTGGTCAGCATTTCCGGCGAGTTGGCAGATGTGATCAAGGTTGTCAATTACCTTTTCCAAGTCACAATTCATTTCTTTTGGTGACGATTTCCCGCGGATCCAATCCGCCACCAGCATCCAGGCATCGAACGCGGCACCGATCACGGCTTGCCTTTCAATCAAAACTTTTATCTGATCGTCGCTGAATTGCCTGTTGTGATTCACGAATGCACGGCAATTATTATGGCTTGCCCAAACGTGCCCATTGAAATGATCTAGCGCCTGCCAAAACGCATCGTCGCACAGATGTGTAACATCTAAAATGATATTGAGCTTTTCCATTTCTGCTAGCAAGGAAAGACCTGTTTCATTCATTGTTCCGGTGGCATTGGTACCATTGGCATATCTACCGGGTCCATAGTGTGCGGGACCAACGGCTCGCAATCCGTACTCATAGGCTCTTTGCAAATGATCGACCGTGACCAAGGAGTCAGCCCCTTCCAGGCTGAGAATGTAACCGATCGTTTTTTTGTCGCTGTCTTTTTCGTGTTCCCAATACGCTAAATGTATTTCCAGCGATCGAAGGTCTTTTATCTGCATTAATTCACCTTCCTCTTCCATAGCCTTATACCATGCAAGTTGTGCTTGCGTTTGCGCCCAGGCTTGCTCCGGCGAATTCCATCCAGCTAATGGCAACACGCTCGCGGCGGGGTTTGGAATACCAGCATACCTGCCCAGTTGTGTGCCAACAACTAAACCAATGTTTCCTTTTCTCAATTCATCAAATGACACTACCCCATGACCGCGATCGGGCTTGTCATTCATGTGCCGTTCTTGCTGCCGAATAGCATTAACCGACTGCCGAAGATCGCGATTCCATTCCATCGCATTCATGGCGAGGTCCAGATGAGCGTCTATTATAAACATAATTGTTGAAATCCGAAATCCGAATATCGAAATCCGAAAGGAAATCTGAATATCGAATGTCGAAATCCGAAAATTCAAATCATAGTTGAATGCTGAACTTTGATTGGGATTTTTCGGATTTCGATATTCGGATTTCGAATTTTTAAATATTTATTCTCCGATCTCTCGCCGCATTCTTCCACTCGCCCATAATCTTTCCATTTTCGACTACATGGACTCTCTCATATAATGCCACCGTCGGACAAATGTGATGAGGTAAGGCATAGAGTACATCACCCGTTTTGTAGCCGTGGCCTTTTTCAACTTCACATACCAGGTGTTCCTCACTCTGACTCACCGGCTTGAGACCCGGAGCATTCAGAAAGAAAACTCTGCGGCTAATTTCATTTTCAGCGGCGACGGATTTGTGCCCAAGATCTGTACAAATTTTCGTGGATGATGGCAGTGAAATGATCCGACTCACCAAGATAGTAGCGGGAAGGAAATTTTGTTCAGGACATTGATCAAGATATCCCTTGTCCCAATAGATAAATGTTCCCGGGCTGCATTCAACGGATTGTCGTTCGGCATGAATTGGAAAGGTAGGGGAGCCGCCCACGATAACATTAGGTACATGGATGCCTATGTTGGACAAATTGGCCTTTAATTGTTCCACTAGCGAAAATGCTTCATCACATTCTTTTTTTCGAATCTGGATGTCGCGATTGCGAAGATGGCCATCATATGCATGAAGCCCTGAGAATTTTATTCCTTCCGCCCTGTTGCAATATTGGCAAACTTCAATTGCATTCTGCTCGGGACAAATTCCGGTTCTATTCATGCCAACATTCAGATCGACATAAACGGCGACCTCCAACTGATTTTTTGAAAATATGCTGCCTTGTTCCTGCGCGACCGAAAGGTTGTCGATGAGACAGCCATATTTTGCAGCGGGGAATTTTTTTACGAGGTCGACAAACCGCCGGAGTTTGGGACCGGTAGGTTGGTATGCTAAGACTACGTCTGGTCCTCCGATTTGTCCAAGCATTTCAGCCTCGGCGATCGTTGCACATTTAAATTTTGTAATTCCCGCGTCAAGCATGAGTCGGGAAGCTTCGGCGGATTTATTGGTCTTGACATGAGGCCGCAGCCTGGAAACTTCACCGATCATTTGGATAGCGGTTTGAATGTTCGCTTTTACCCTTGAAGGAATTACGAGAAGAGCCGGGGAGTCCAACTGATCTATGTCATCAACCTCGTACCATTTTTTATTTTCCGCTGCCATAGGTAATTGGTAAAAGCCCCATTTAGGGGGTTGGGGGTTTCAATTCAAAGACGGCCTCAATCTCCACCGCAACATTGCCTGGCAGTGATCCCACTCCCACAGCACTACGAACTCCTTTTCCATTATCATCACCCCAAAGCTGAACATACAACTCGCTGCAGCCATTAATAACAACCGGGTGATTTGTGTACTCGGGAGTTGAGTTAACCATTCCCAGAATCTTGATGACCCTTTTGATATTATCCAGGTTGCCGAGATGATCTTTTATGGAACTAAGTATGGCAAGGCCACATTGGCGTGCTGCGGCACTTCCTTCCTCATCAGAAATATCTTTCCCTACTTTACCGGTAATTGAACTGCCGTCACTGTTTATCGAAACATGTCCCGAAACATATAGGAGGCTTCCAACCTCCACACATCTTTTGTAAATGCCTTTTGAAGTTCGCAAAATTGGCAACGATAAATTTAATTCTGATAATTTTTGTTCGACGGACATTTGATTTCTTAAGTTTGAAAATATAGATGGTAATGTTTATTGCAATTGGGATTGAACAATGCTTTGCAGTTCGGGCACCGGTCGCCACTGTCAAGATATTCCTGAATCGTTAATTCACGTTTACAGACGCCGCAGAGAATAGCCCTGGTGTCCCGTTCATTTTTATTCCAGACCTGCGCTTCATGTCCTGCTTCCTCCTGGTGACAATAATAACAAGGATAATATTCTGCACAGCACTTGAATTTAATGGCGATTACGTCAACTGCCGAGTGATAGTGTACGCAACGGGTTTGGTCATCAATTAATTTACCTTTTATTTTCGGACTCATTGGGGCTTCGTTTCCAATGTAAGTATTTTGGAAACCTCCTGCCAAATTTCTTTTGAAATCATGTCGGCCGGTCGGTTTCCATCCGCGATAAAGATCTTCTCTCTTTGCTGCAGTCTTTCAAATGCTTCAAAATATTTTTTTCGGACCTGGTTGAGATTTTCTTCATCTTCGTAAAGTTCGGTAAGGTTTCGGCCTTTGTTAAGACGCTTGACACATACGTCAATTGGAACATCGATGAAAATGTTGAGATCAGGTCGCAAAAGATCTGCGACTAAAGAATTTATTTCAATTACCCAATCCATATCCATATGGGTGCCATGATACGCGTACGAAGAGAAATAATAACGGTCAGTAATTACTGTATAACCTTCTTCCAGTTTCTTCAAGAGGCCATCCGTTTTATGTAGAACATGTTCTAACCTGTCAGCAGCGTAGAGAGCAGCGATAGTTCGGTGGTCCGCTTCCATTTTATGTTTAAAAATGTCTTTGATCATTAAACCGATCCGGCTTTGGGTAGGTTCTGCGGTTGTATACACTCTATGGCCGAGTGCCTTTAAATTTTCAGCCAGCGGTCGTATCTGAGTGCTTTTACCGCTTCCGTCCAGGCCTTCAATGGCAATGAACAAGCTTTTTTTCATATGCGGTCTAAAGATAAGAGTAAAACGTTTTGAGACGTTAGAATTGCCTGCACGCTCTCACCTAGAGTGTCGTCAAAAAAGGTGCTTAAAAGCAGAAGTGTCGCCGCAGCGACACTTTGTGGGAGCTGACGGGATCGAACCGCCGACCCTCTGCTTGTAAGGCAGATGCT
>AR_comb_assmDRAFT_10478759_pt1 | contig 14005 bp, 13 predicted proteins | sample ArasoioldDNA_FD_10543 | JGI IMG/M metagenome (IMG submission 10543) | reverse complement strand
CTCGGATGGCAAGCAATCGCTCAGGCCTGAAAAATTTGCCGAGATGGTGAAGCAGGTCGGTCAGATCGCCCAGGTAATGGGCCGAAGCCTTGCATCAGTAAACGGAGCCTATCAGCAAGGTTGGGCATAAAAACTCATTGGTTTCGATACGGGCCGCCAAAGTACGGCGTCCTTACTCAACCAACGAACACTATCTAAAAGGAAGACGCCATCATGATGATCATTATGCGCCCCGGTGCCACCCGGGAACAGATCGATGCAGTCATTGCCGAGATCGAAAAACAGAAGCTCTCTTCACATCCCATTTTTGGCGTCGAACAAACGATTATTGGCGTCGTGGGAGACGGACACTACGTCGCCAAGGAGATCTTCGAAGCACTGCCGGGGGTGATGGAAGTCCAGCGCATCTCCAAGCCCTACAAGCTGGCCTCGCGCCAATTCCATGAGCACGATTCTGTTTTCCCACTGGATGGGTTCACAATTGGCGGTATGGAAATTCCTATTATTGCGGGACCGTGCTCTGTTGAGTCCCGTGAACAAATCCTGGAGATTGCCCAGGCGGTGAAAGAAGCGGGCGCGAATGCGCTGCGGGGAGGTGTGTTCAAGCCGCGGACCTCACCATATTCGTTTCAGGGGTTAGGAGAGGAAGGTTTAGAGATGTTGGCTGAAGCGCGGGAGAAAACTGGTTTGCCTATCGTGACCGAAGTGATGGCGGTATCACAAATTCCCATGATGGAAAAATATGTGGATGTATTTCAATTAGGCGCGCGCAACATGCAAAATTTCAACCTTCTTCGCGCCATCGGTGAGACGCGCATCCCTGTACTTTTCAAGCGCGGCATGTCTTCGACCATCGAAGAGATGCTGATGGCAAGTGAATATATTCTCATCGGCGGCAATACCCGTGTCATCCTTTGCGAGCGCGGTATCCGCACTTTTGAGACGGCCACCCGCAACACGACCGACATCAACGCCATCCCGGTTCTCAAAAAGCTGACTCATCTTCCAGTTGTGATTGACCCATCGCATTCCACGGGTGATTCTGAATTTGTCTCCTCCATTGCCAAAGCGGGAGTGGCCGCAGGTGTCGATGGCGTCATCGTCGAGGTCCACCAGGATCCTGCTCACGCCCTTTCGGATGGCAAGCAATCCCTCACGCCCGAAGCCTTTGCCAAAATGGTTAAACAGGTCAAGGCCGTGGCCGAAGCGGTGGATCGTCGTCTGGTTCCCCAACATGTCGCAGCCTGATTTTATTCTCGCCCAATCCAGGATCGCGATCATAGGATTGGGATTGATGGGCGGCTCACTGGCATTGGGCTTGCGCGGCAAGTGTGCCGCGCTCTATGGGATTGACCCCGATCCTGCCACGCGCAAGCTTGCTCTCTCCCAACATATCGTGGACAGTGCTGACAGCGACCCGGCCAGCCTGCTACCCGAAGCTGACATCGTTATTTTGGCCGCCCCTGTTCTCTCTATTTTGGACCTGCTTGAACAGCTGCCTTCCTGTACCCCGAACCCCTGCATTGTTATTGATCTGGGTTCCACCAAGCGGCTGGTAGTCGAAGCCATGTCCCACTTGCCCGAGCGGTTCGACCCGATCGGTGGGCATCCCATCTGCGGCAAGGAAAAGCTCTCCCTCGTCAATGCCGAACGCACCTTATATTATGCCGCAACGTTTCTTTTGACTCCGTTGGAAAGGACAACGTCACGAGCTCTGTCGGCTGCGCATCAGATCATCGAGGCCATCGGCGCAAAAGCCAGGATTCTTAATGCCCTTGACCATGACCGCATTCTTGCTTCTACAAGTCATCTGCCTTTTCTGATCTCCTCAGCGCTTGCACTTGCAACGCCTCAAGATGTCGCTTCCTTTATTGGTCCTGGCTTTGAATCCACAAGCAGATTGGCGGGCACGCCCTCCTCCATGATGTTGGGTGTTTTACAGTCCAATCGCGAAAATGTATTGCGTGGATTACAGGGAATGCAACGCCAGCTCTCAGAGATTGAAACCGCTTTGTCCTCCAACGATGATTCGAAACTGGAATCCATTTTGAAGGATGCCCGAAGCCAGTATCAGGCGCTTATCTCATGAATGAAGCACTCGAAATCATTCCTATTTCACATCCGCTGAATGCCACAATTCAGGTTCCTGGATCCAAATCATTGACCAACCGCGTCCTGCTGATCGCTTCCCTGGCAAACGGGACAACCTGCCTTGGCAATGCATTATTCTCCGATGACTCTCGATATTTTGCTCGGGCATTACAAACACTGGGCTTTGACATTCAGCTTAATGAATCCAATCATGAAATGACTGTCACCGGTTGCGGCGGAAAAATACCCTCACAAAAGGCTGAACTCTTTATTGGCAACGCCGGAACTGCGGCGCGTTTCCTCTCCGCATTCCTTACCCTAGGTCATGGCGAATATATTCTTGACGGTGACGCGCGTATGCGGGAGCGACCCATTGGCGATTTAATTGGCGCCCTAGCTCAACTGGGCGCAGACCTTGAAGCGACGGACAACTGCCCACCTGTAAAAATACAAGCATCCAGCCTGCCTGGCGGGAAAACCAAAATCGCCGGAAATATTTCCTCCCAATTTCTCTCGGCATTATTAATGGTTGCTCCATATGCCACGTCACCAGTTGAAATCGAAGTGATTACTGAATTGAGCTCCAAACCCTACGTGGACATGACCCTTGCAGTGATGCGTGACTTTGGCGTTGAAGTTAGTCGAAACAGCTACCGAAGTTTCTCCATCCCAACTACTAATTACCAATTACCAATTTCTACTTACTCAATTGAATCCGACGCCTCGGCTGCCTCATATTTCTTCGCTGCACCCGCCATCTGCGGTGGGAGAGTGCAAGTGGAGAATATCTCGCGCAAATCCAAACAGGGTGATATTGAATTTCTTGATGTCCTTCAACACATGGGCTGTTCTGTGGAAGAATCCAGTCATTGTGTCCAGGTTGCTGGTAACTCTTTGCTCCAAGGGGTGGATGTAGACATGAGCGACATCCCGGACACTGCCCAGACCCTGGCTGCGATCGCACCGTTCGCCTCCTCTCCCACCCGGATCCGCGGCATTGCCTCTGCGCGCCTCAAGGAGACCGACCGCGTCCATGCCACTTGCACGGAATTAGTTCGCCTCGGTGTGCGTGTGGAAGAGCATGAAGATGGCATGACCATTTATCCTTGCACAACCTTCCAACCTTCCAACGTTCAAACCTATAACGACCACCGCATGGCTATGGCTTTCGCGTTGATCGGCTTGCGTGTTCCGGGTATCAGAATCGAAGATCCATTCTGTGTATCGAAAACATTTCCCAACTATTTCGAAGTATTGGACTCATTAAGATGATTCATCTAGGCTTGATCGGTTACCCTGTCAGCCACAGTCATTCTCCAACAATTCAGAATGCGGCTCTCAAAGCTTGTGGCCTCGATGGGGACTATTCCCTGTTTCCAATTTTGCCGGATGATATAGAAGCATTGAAGGCGTTGCTGGCAATTGTTCGCTCTGGCGAGTTAACCGGATTGAATGTCACAATACCCCATAAACAAAATGTCATCCCCTTTTTGGATGAGCTTGCACCAACTGCCCAGTCTATAGGCGCTGTCAATATTATTTATCTGCGAGAGGACAAGCTGATTGGTGATAATACAGATGCGCCAGGATTTCTCAAAGATCTAAAAAGTAATTTTTCTTCCTTTCCACTTCAGCCTTCAGCCTTGATCCTTGGTGCTGGTGGCTCTGCCCGTTCGGTCGTGTATGCGTTGTGCAATGACGGCTGGCAAGTGACTATTGCGGCCCGCCGAATTGAACAGGCGCGACAACTTGCGGACTCATTTACAAATTACCCATCACAAATCGCCAATTTCACGCTGGCGAATATCGATTTATCGAATATCGCCCTCATCGTCAATACCACTCCTCTTGGCATGATCCCAAACGTCGACCAATCCCCACTACCGGAGAATGTAACGCTTGCAAAACAAACAAAGATTTACGACTTGGTCTACAATCCACGGGAGACAAAGCTTGTACGAGATACGCGTGCCCAAGGTCTGCAGGCAACGACAGGTTTGGGTATGCTCATCGAGCAAGCCGCTCTTGGTTTTGAGTTATGGACCGGAATCAAACTACCGGGTGAAATTTTTCGTAATGCTGTGGAGTAAACCTGGAGAATTCAATGCCTTTACGCTTTCTCACTGCTGGAGAATCGCATGGCCCCTCCTTAGTATCCATTTTGGATGGTATGCCCGCCGGACTTTCTCTGACACCTGACATCATCGACAAAGAATTGGCACGCCGCCAAAAAGGTTATGGTTCTGGGGGACGGATGAAGATCGAGAAGGACATGGTTCAGATCCTGAGCGGAGTCATGGCGGGTGAGACGACCGGGGCGCCGATCGCTATGCTCGTCGAAAATGCGGACCATGTTAAATGGAAGGGCAAAGCCGTCGAGCCGATGACTGCCCCGCGCCCGGGCCATGCCGACCTAACGGGGGCAGTGAAATATGGCTACCGGGATCTGCGTCCTGCCTTGGAGCGGGCCTCTGCCCGCGAAACTACGATGCGCGTTGCTGCTGGCGCGGCCTGCAAACATTTCCTGGCCCAATTCGGCATCGTTGTCGGTGGTTATGTTGCTTCAATCGGAGAGGTGCAGGTACGTTTCGACGATATGCCGTACGAGGAACGTTTTCTGCGTGCCGAAGAATCAGACGTGCGGTGTCCCATCGAAAATTCGGCAAGCCTGATGCGGTCAGAGATCGAGAGAACGATCCACGGCAAGAATACACTGGGAGGGATATTGGAAATTGTCGCCTTGAACCTGCCGGTTGGTCTTGGAAGCTTCATGCAATGGGACAAACGCCTCGAAGCCAGACTGGCGATGGCTGTTATGTCGGTGCAGGCGATCAAGGGCGTGGAAGTTGGGGACGCGTTTGAAAATGCACGGCGAAAAGGAACAGAAGCTCATGACCCTATGATTTTCGGTGATCAAGGGTCTAAGGTTAAACGTCTATCAAATCGAGCAGGCGGAACGGAGGGCGGAATTTCAAATGGACAAGCAATCGTTATCCGTGCCGCGATGAAGCCGATTGCCACGACTTTGACTCCCCAGCAGACAGTGGATCTTGCAGCAGGGGAGAATGCTCCCACACAATATGAACGCTCAGATTTTTGTCCCGTACCGCGGGCTGTGCCGATCCTGGAAGCGATGGTTGCCTTTGTTCTGGCGGATGCACTTATCGAAAAACTGGGTGGCGATTCGCTGGACGAGATGAAACCGCGCTTCGACTCTTTACGCAAAGCGACACTGGAAGATTTGCCAATGGATAATACCCCGAATGTCTTTTGGGAGTAATTCATCGAGTATTGGATACCATTATGCACATTTTTCTCTACGGGCCTGTAGGAGCAGGAAAATCCACAGTTGGAAAGATCCTAGCACGCGATCTTTGTTTACCGTTTGTGGATGTCGATCAGGTGATCGAAACGAACGCTGGCAAGACAATTTATCAGATTATGACTCAGGAGGGCGAAACTGTTGGCCGCGATCTGGAAAGCGCTGCCCTGCGACAAATTGTCAGCAATCCAGAAAGTGTTATTGCCTTGGGTGGTGGAGCGCTGCTGCGGGAGGAGAATCGCTCACTGGTGGAAGCACATGGCAGCGTTATCTTTCTTGCTGCGGAATTTAATACCTTGCTAGAACGACTTGGTGCCGACGCAAATCAACGTCCTTTACTTGTGGGAGATTTGCATCAAAAATTAGAGTCCCTGTTGACCAAACGTAGAGAACATTACGCTTCATTCACTTTACGTTTTGATGCGGATCAGGTGCCCGAAGAATTATCGAATCAAATCCAGATAGCACTTGGACGTTTCCATTTATCTGCCATGGGCGAGTATGATGTAATTGTTGGTGAAATAAGGCAGATAGCCAGTCTGACCTACAAATTAAAAAATCCTGTGATTGTGACCGATAAAAACGTCGCCAAATATCACATTGAAAAAGTAGAAACCATTTTACGAGATTCAGGATTTGAGCCAAAGTCTATTATTATCCCCGCGGGCGAAAAACACAAAAATCTGGAGACGGTATCCCGGTTGTGGAATGCCTTTCTCGAAAATGGCCTTGACCGCAAGAGTACGGTCATTGCTCTGGGTGGCGGTGTGATCGGCGACATGGCAGGCTTCGCTGCCTCGACTTATATGCGCGGCATCCAGTGGATTTGCCTCCCAACCACATTGCTTTGCATGGTGGACGCTTCCCTTGGCGGCAAGACTGGCTTTGATCTGCCGCAAGGAAAAAATTTGGTCGGCTCGTTCCACCCACCAAAGCTGGTACTGGCGGATACCCAATTCCTGCATACTTTGCCGGAAAGAGAATTTGTCTCCGGTATGGCGGAGGTGGTAAAACATGGCATAATTTCTGACCCGGAATTGTTTTATTTATGCGCTCGTGGATTGGCCTGGATAAAAGAGAACCTGGAAGACGTGGTCAAACGGGCGATCGCTGTCAAGATCAAAGTCATCGAAGCGGACCCCTATGAAAAGGGTCGGCGCGCCACGCTAAACCTGGGCCACACGGTTGGCCATGCAGTGGAACTGGCCAGCAAATTCGAGCTGCGCCACGGTGAGGCAATTGCCATTGGGATGGTGACCGAGGCTCGGTTTGCGGAACGGATCGGTATTGCTGGCCCCGGGTTAAGCAATACAATCATGGAGACATTGCTCAGGCTTGGTCTGCCAGTTGAAATTCCTGCTGACTTGCCGCGGGATGAAATTCTCCGTGCGATGCGCGTCGATAAGAAAAAAGAATCAGCCAAAGTTCGCTTTGCTTTGCCTGCCGCTATTGGTAATGTCCAGTTGGTGGAAGTAACAGATTTAGAATCTGTATTGGATAATTAATCTACTCTGGAAAAATGGCCATAGTCCAGCGGCTAAAGGAAAATCCATGAAAATCCTCATCCTGCACGGACCCAACCTGAACCTGCTCGGCACGCGTGAGCCGGAGATTTATGGCTCGCTTACCCTGACGGATATCAATGCAAGGCTTGTTGAGCTGGCGACAGAATGTCAGGTGGAGTTATCCTGCAAACAGTCGAACCACGAAGGTGACCTGGTCGACGCGCTGCACGATGCGCGCTCCTGGGCGGACGGGGTGGTCTTTAATCCCGGCGCGTACACCCATACTTCGATTGCATTGCGGGATGCGATCAGTGCCATTGAGATTCCTGTGGTCGAGGTCCATTTATCGAATGTCTATGCCCGGGAAGAGTTCCGACATGTTTCGATGATCTCGGCGGTCTGTAAAGGGAAAGTGGTCGGCTTCGGCTGGCGATCCTATATGTTGGGGTTGCGGGCATTGTTGGAAATGTTGTCAGACAAAGGAGCAGAGAAATAAACCTAATGGAACGTATGGCAATCGTCGGGTAAGTATTACATTACATGGTGCATCCTATTTTTTTAAAAAGAAGCATCACTTCCTTCATCGTTTTCTTATCAATGTCTAATCGAAAATCCGTTATTTGCTTGTAAGATTGGACTTATCCATTTTAATAAGTGTTCCAATCGGATCGTTTTTAGAGGTGTGATTTATGATGATTGGATGGCAATGAACGAACCATCTTTATCAGGTAGAGACCAGTTTAAAAGGAGGATGTCCCGCTGGGGCGCGCGTTTGCGCGCGGGCGTGCCTTTCCTTTCGGGTGTGCTGGCCGCCCTTCTGGCACTCTTCATTTACAACGCATTCACCCCCGACGCTCGATTAACCCAGGATGATGTAAACAATGTCGTGGCAAACGCCATGGCCTCTGCCACCCCGCGTCCCCCGGATTCAGTGCGGGTGTACCAGATTATCCAGCCTTCGCTGGTGTTGATCGAGACGGAAACAGATGGGAATAACGGTGAAAGGGACCAGGCGCTCGGGAGCGGTACGATCATCAACGATAAAGGCGATATCCTTACAAGTCTGCATGTCGTAGATAAGGCGACCAAGATCTCTCTCACCTTTGCAGATGGGACGAAGGCTGAAGGAAAAATTATCTCGTCTCAACCGGATATCGATATTGCCATGGTGAGCTCATCGGCGCTACCGGAAGCGATAGTGCCGGCCATCATCGGTAATTCGGGAGCCATGAAGGTGGGGGATGAGGCGTATGTAGTGGGCAATCCCTTTGGCTTGTACAGTTCGATGAGCGCGGGGGTGATCTCAGCCTTCAACCGCGTATACCAGCCTCCGAACCATCCTGCTCCCATCCGCGGCTTGATTCAGTTCGATGCGGCGGCCAACCCTGGGAACTCGGGTGGTCCGCTCTTGAATAGTAATGGGAATGTGATCGGGGTTGTGACCGGAATTGTCAACCCCACCAAGGATAACTTCTTTATAGGCATTGGATTTGCCGTGCCAATTAATGTGGCTGCAGGTGGAGGCGGTGGCCTGCCACCGTATTAAGAACCGAAATTTTCGTGTGAGCAAATTATTCTAATGTAGCGTGAAGAAAATGAGGAAGGAGTACTGGAGTATGCCAAACGATAGACCTGAGAACCGCACACCGATGGAGAAGGTTCTGTATGAAGTGAAGAAAGTGATCGTCGGGCAGGACCATATGCTCGAGCGCATGGTAGTCGCCCTGCTGGCGCGCGGTCATATTTTGGTGGAAGGTGTGCCGGGTCTGGCAAAGACCATGGCGATCAAGACCATGGCTGAGGCGATCGGCGGGGAATTCAAGCGCATCCAGTTCACGCCGGATCTTGTTCCGGCCGACCTGGTAGGGACGCGCATCTACAACCAGAAGAGTGGCGGCTTCGAGACCTCCCTCGGCCCGGTCTTCACCAACCTGCTCCTGGCCGACGAAATCAACCGTGCTCCTGCCAAAGTGCAGAGCGCCCTGCTCGAGGTGATGCAGGAAAAACAGGTGACGATCGGGCGCGAAACGTACAAGGTGCCCAACCCATTTCTCGTGCTCGCGACCCAAAACCCGATTGAGACCGAAGGCACGTATGCCCTGCCTGAGGCCCAGGTTGACCGTTTTATGATGAAGGTGCTGGTGGGGTATCCCAGCGCTACAGAGGAATTTGTCATCGTCGAGCGCATGACCGGGGTGTTGCAGGGCATGCAAAAGGTGTTGACGACCGAGCAATTGTTGGAGCTGCAAAAGGAGGCAGATAAAGTCTACGTGGACCCGGCATTAATGGAATATGCCGTCCGCATGGTGACTGCTACGCGTGAGCCAGAGCAGGTAGGATTGAAGGATCTGCGGCGCTACATCATGTTTGGCGCCAGCCCGCGGGCTTCGATCAACCTGATCCTGACTGGCCGCGCTCTGGCTTATGTGCGCGGACGAAAATACGCGCTGCCGCAGGATGTGCTCGACATGGCTTTGGATGTGATGCGCCATCGTATCGTCCTGACTTACGAGGCTCTCTCCGACAATGTCAGCGGAGACGATATCCTCAATCAAATCCTGGAGCGCATTCCGATCCCCGTGGTGCCATTGCATGAACATATCGACGTCCGCAGTAACGCCTGAGCGCGTCCTCCAGCGTCTCGACTGGCAGGTCATCCGCCGGCTCGACGGAGTGCTACAGGGCAATTACCGTTCGCTGTTCTACGGCTTCGGCGTGGACTTTGCCGACCTGCGCGAGTACCAAGCGGAGGATGATATCCGCTATATTGACTGGAATGTTACGGCGCGCATGCAGACGCCATATATCCGCCAGTATACGGAAGACCGCGAAGTCTCAGCCTGGTTTCTGCTCGACATGAGCCCGTCGGTCGACTTTGGTACGCTTAAAGCTGAAAACGAAAAGCGCACGGTGCTGATCGACTTCGTCGCCGTGCTGGCCCGCCTGTTGACGCGGCACGGGAACCGCGTCGGGGCGATGATGTTTGGGAACGGGCTGCAAACCATGATCCCGGCGCGAGGCGGGCGCGTCCAGGTCCTGCGGTTGATCAATGAAATGCTCAAGCAGCCGCGCCTGTCGCGTGTGCCTGTCACCGATCTGCGGATCATGCTGAAAGCCGCCTTGAATACCATCAAGAGACGCTCCCTGATCTTTGTGGTTTCCGATTTCATCAGTACGCCGGGTTGGGAGGCGCCGCTCAGCCTGCTCAACCAGCGCCATGAAGTCATCGCCGTCCGCTTGTGGGACCCGGCTGAAATGGAATTGCCGGACGTGGGCGTGATGATCATGGAAGATGCCGAGACCGGCGAACAATTGTATGTGGATACGCGTGACAAAAAATTCCGCAAAAATTTTCAGACGGCCATGGAGCAGCGCGAGGATCATTTGAAGCATTCCTTCAAACGGGCCGGTGTGGACATGCTGTCACTTTCGACGGGTGATGATATGGTGCGCTCCATTGTCCGTTTTGCAAAGCAGCGTGAAAAACTGCGGAGGCTGAGTTAGATAATGTCGTTTATATGGTCGGATCTGCTGGTGTTTCTGGTGCTGGTCCCGCTGTTGTTCGTGATCTATTTTCGGGTTGCGAAGCGCAGGCGGGAGGCTGCCAATCGCTTCGGCAGCCTCGGATTGTTGCGGGATACAAAAGGAAGCAGACCAGGCGTGAGCCGTCATATCCCGGTCATTCTTCTGCTGTGCGGCATCGCCGTGTTGATCGTGTCGGCGGCGCGTCCACAGGCGAATGTGACTCTACCGCACCTGGAAGGGACCGTGATCCTGGCTTTTGATGTCTCCGGTAGCATGTCTGCCAAGGATATGAAACCGACCCGCATGGAGGCGGCCAAGACGGCGGCCAGCCAGTTTGTGAATAAGCAGCCAGCGGGCGTCTCGATTGGTGTGGTGGCCTTCAGCGATGGTGGACTGACCGTTCAGGCTCCTACGAACAATCACACCGATACTCTGGCCACGATCGGGCGCCTCGTACCGCGCAGAGGCACGAGCCTTGCCAACGGTATTCTGGTAGGGCTCAATACGATCGCCTTAGATGCAGGTGATCCTCCCATTCTCAAGACCTCTGGAAGTAGCACGGCTACCCCCGAGCCTGTCACCTCTCCGCAGGGATGGTATCCTTCGGCGGTGATTGTGCTCCTGAGCGACGGGGAGAACAACCAGAATCCTGATCCTATGCAGGCCGCAGATCTGGCCGCAGACCTGGGTGTCCGCGTGTATACAGTTGGAATCGGCAGCATAGCCGGCTCGGACATTAATATCGAAGGCTTCACCGTCCATTCCCAGCTGAACGAGCCTTTGATGCGCTCTATCGCAGACGATACCGGAGGTAAGTATTACAGCGCTGCCAATGAAAAAGAACTCGTCAAGATCTATAGCGATCTCAAACCGAAACTGACTGTCAAGACACAGGAGATGGAGATCACCTCCTTGTTTGCCGGCGTTGGTATGCTGGCTTTCCTGATCGGGGGCATCCTGTCCCTGCTCTGGTTTGGGCGTGTGCCTTAAGGAGGCGAGCGATGAGTTTTCTATGGGCTGGGTCCCTGTTTTTACTGGTTCTCATTCCGCTCTTTATCGTGATTTATATCTGGCTGCTGCGACGCCGCCGACGTTACACAGTCCGATTTTCGAGCCTGGGGCTGGTACGCGAGGCCGCTTCACACCAATCGCGCTGGCGGCGGCACGTCCCGTTCGCCATCTTCCTGCTTGCCTTGACCAGTCTGGTACTGGCCATGGCCCGGCCGGTTGCCACAGTCTCAGTGCCTTCGAATAAGGCGACCATAATCATGGCGATTGACGTTTCGAGGAGCATGTGCTCGAACGACATCAAGCCGAATCGCCTGGAGGCTGCCAAGAGCGCGGCTGAATCCTTCATCCATTCAAAGATTAAAGGCCGCAAGATCGGCATTGTGGCGTTTGCCGGGTTTGCCGAGCTGATCCAGCCCTCGACCGATAACGTCCGTCTGTTGGATGCGGCTGTGGAAAGCCTGGCCCCGGCGCGCCGCACGGCGATCGGCAGCGCCATCCTGCGATCCATCGACGCCATTGCTGAAGTGGACCAGCGGGCCAAACCTAGCGACATCAGCGAAGCGGCAGACCAGATTCCAAAGCCAGCCAAGGAATATGTTCCGCATATCATCGTGCTGCTGACCGATGGGGCCAGCAACGCGGGTCCTTTCCCGATGACGGCCGCTCAACAAGCCGCAGCCCGCGGCATCCGGGTCTATACGATCGGGTTTGGTACCAATAGCGAGAGTTCTGTGATGGACTGCGGTGCTCAATTCCAGGAGTCGCCATTCGATGGCGGAGGATTTGGCTTCGGGTTCGGACAAGGTGGCTTCCGCCGTGAGATCGATGAGGAAACCCTGCGCCAGATCGCGAGCGCGACCGGCGGCGAATATCATGCGGCGTCCAGCGCCGGCCAGCTCGAGAGTGTTTTCCAAAACCTGCCTACCTATGTGGTCACGACCCGGCAGACCACTGAGATCACGGCGTTCTTTACCGCCCTTGCCGCCATCCTGGGCATCCTGGCAATGATCCTTTCCTTCCGGTGGCATCCTTTGTCATAGTAGGTCACACCTTCCGCGTAGCGCCCTCGCGTAGCACCCTGTTGAGGGTGGTGAGGGCGGCGTGACCGATTCAAAAAAATCAGTCGCGTTTCCTAAAAGTTAACTTTTGAAAAAAGCCTCTCATTCCTTGAGGACACAGTATGTGGCGGGTCTTAGACCCGCCCTACAGTTTAATACTCTTGTAATCAATTATCCTCTTTTGTAGAGAAATAAAGTTTCCTCTTCACTCGTCAAATGCGGGAATACACAAGCAAGGAGAAAATCCCATGGCAGACCCCAAAGTAACTGTGTATGGCGCCTACTGGTGTCCGGACTGCAGGCGCTCGAAAACGTTCCTTGGCGAACAGTTCATCCCTTATCGTTGGGTGGATATCGAGCAAGATCAGGACGGCGAGGTGTATGTCCTGCAAAGGAATGGCGGCAAGCGTATCATCCCGATGATCGTGTTCGAGGACAATTCTTTTCTGGTTGAACCGACCAATGCCGAGCTCGCCCGCAAGCTTGGATTAAGCACGGTCGCGAAGAAGACTTATTACGATCTGTTCATCATCGGTGGCGGACCGGCAGGACTGACCTCGGCTATCTACGCCTCACGTGAGGGCGCGGACGTGCTCTTGATCGAGCGCTCCGGCCTCGGCGGACAGGCTGGTATTACGGTTGGCCTCGATAACTTTCCCGGCTTCCCGGAGGGAATCAGTGGACAGGAATTCGCTGAGCGCGTGACCCAGCAGGCGCGGCGCTTCAACGTGGAAATCCTTCAGGCGGTAGATGTAGAACGACTTGCGATGGAGGAAGGCTACCATGAAGTCTACACTTCAGATGGGAAGCACTACCACTCGAAGGCGGTGCTGATTGCCACAGGTGCCTCCTATCGCCGGCTCGGGATTCCGGGCGAGGATGATTTCGTCGGCGCGGGAGTCCACTTTTGCGCGACATGCGATGGTCCGTTTTATAAAGGGGCAAAGGAGATCGTGGTCGTGGGCGGAGGCAATTCGGCTGTGGAAGAGGGTCTGCATCTCACCAATTTTGCCGGGAAGGTTACGATGCTGGTGCGCGGTGACCGCCTCACAGCAAGCCGCTTTGCCGTGGATAAGGTAAATGAGCCCGGCTCGCGGGTCGAGGTGCGCTATAACACAATCGTCGAAGCGCTGGAGGGGCAGGATTCCAAATTGAAGGCGGTCAGGATCTCCAATCAAATCACAGATGAAAAAGAAGCACTGCATCCCGCTGCTGCATTTATTTTCATCGGCCAGGTACCGAATACGGATTTCCTAAAGGGTTATGCAGCAACGGATCCATTCGGCTTTGTAATGACCGGTCATGACCTCTCCCATGCCCATGAGATTTCTGAGCCGCTTCCATTCGAGACCAGTATTGCCGGTCTCTTCGCCGCGGGTGATGTGCGCCATGGGAGCACCAAGCAAGTCGCCTCGGCGGTGGGCGAAGGGGCGGCGGCGTCCATATCGATACGGGAATTTTTGAGGAGAAGTGAGTAGGGCGGGTTGCTAACC
>AR_comb_assmDRAFT_10029907_pt1 | contig 14008 bp, 10 predicted proteins | sample ArasoioldDNA_FD_10543 | JGI IMG/M metagenome (IMG submission 10543) | reverse complement strand
CCTGACATGCGGTTTCCCAACAACAACGACGTCTGGGTCCCGCTCTCGCTGTTGCCGCCGGAGATGCGGGAATCGAAGCGCGGCATGCGCAGTTTCCAGACGGTGGGGCGGCTCGGGCCCGGTGTGACGACCGCTCAGGCGCAGGCCGAACTCGATACGATCGCCGCGAAGCTGGCGCGCGATTTTCCGGAGACGAACAAGGACGTCAGGCCCAACGTCGTCACGTTCAACGAACGGCAGACCGGTCCGCAAATCAAGCTCATGTTCGTCGCGCTGATGGGCGCGGTTGCATTCGTCCTGCTCATCGCGTGCGCGAACGTCGCCAACCTCCTGCTCGCGCGGTCGGCGCACCGGTCGCGGGAGATCGCGGTTCGTGCCTCGCTCGGGGCCGGACGGTGGCGCATCGTGCGGCAGCTGCTCGTCGAAAGCCTCATCCTGTCAGCCGTGAGCGGCGTGCTTGGCGTCGGCATCGGCTACGCCGGCGTCAGGGCCTTCGATCGCGTCACGACCGAAGTCGGCAAGCCATACTGGATGAAATTCACGATGGATTCCACGGTGTTCCTGTTCATCGGCGCCGTCTGCGTCGGAACGAGCATCGTTTTCGGTCTGGCACCGGCGCTGCAGGTCTCGCGGACCGACGTCAACGAGATCATGAAAGAGGGCGGCGGTCGCAGCGGAACGGGCGGCATGCGCGCGCGACGCTGGACGAGCGCGTTGATGGTTGTCGAGATCGCCCTCACGCTGGTGCTGCTCGCGGGCGCCGGCTTCATGATGCGCAGCTTCATGGCGCTCTACAATGCCGACCTCGGCATCGACACGTCACGCCTGCTTACGATGCGCCTGTACCTGCCGCTGTCGAAGTATCCGAAGCCCGAGCCGCGCATCGCGCTGTTTCAGCGCATCGAGGAACGCCTGCGGGGCGTCACGGCTATCGAGGTGGGCGCGCTTACCACGAACCCGCCGATGTCGGGCGGCTTCCCGCGGCAGCTCGAGCTGAACGGACGTCCGGCGGCGGCCGGCGAACGGCTGCCCGAGGTGACGATGGTCAGCGTCAGTCCCGGATATTTCGACACGATCGGCTTGCAGATCGTTCGCGGGCGAGGATTGACCGATCTCGACGGCACTCCCGGTCACGAGAATGCGATCGTGAATCTGCGATTCGTCGCCATGCATTTCGGCGGCGAGGATCCGCTCGGACGGCAGATCCGGCTCGTCGATGCGTCGCCGCAATTGCCGTCACCACCTGTCGTGGCCACCATCGTGGGCGTCATTCCGACGATGCGCCAGCGCAATTTCCAGGAACCGGATCCCGATCCGGTCGTGTACCTGCCCTATCGCGCGGACCCGCAGCGTTTTCTCGCGCTCGTCGTCAGGACGCACTCCGCTGCGGGCACTGTCACGTCTGTGATCCGCGAGGAAATGCGGGCGATCGAGCCGGACCTGCCGCTCTTCTCGATTCAGACGATGGACGAGCGGCTCGCGCAGGAGCGATGGCCGTTCCGGGTGTTCGGCACCATGTTCGCGCTGTTCGCCGGCATCGCGCTCGTCCTGTCCGCGATCGGTCTCTACGCGGTGACGGCGTACTCGGTGACGCAGCGCACGTCGGAAATCGGCGTGCGCATGGCGCTCGGAGCGCAGTCGACGCAGGTCATGTGGCTGGTCATGAAGCGCGCGTTCGTTCAACTCGGGATTGGGCTGCCCATCGGCGTCGCCGGCGCGTTCGGCGTCGGACGGCTGCTCCAGACGCTACTGGCGCAAACCAGCGCCCGGGATCCGCTGACGATCGGTTCGATTGCAGGGCTGATGGCGATGGTGTCGCTCGCCGCCTGCCTGTGGCCAGCGCGGCGGGCGACGCGCCTCGACCCGCTCAAGGCGCTGCGGTACGAATAGCTACCCGACCATCTTCATCTTCTTCATCTCGTCCACACAGCCGTTGACGAGGTCCTTGATGAAGGACTGCAGCTGCTTCGGGTCCTTCGTCTCGCTGGTCGCCGCCCACATCAGCTCGCCGCTTCGGACGTTGTAGATGAGCGTTTCCACGACGATGGTCGTCGTCTCGGTCGACGATCCCGGGACGTACACCGAGGTCCAACCGTAATTGTAGTAGCCCCAGAAGTTCTGATAGTACGCGGATGACCAGACCGCCGACGTGTAGACCTTCTCGGTGTCCTTGCGGACCGGACGCAGCGCCACGACGCCGTCGACGCCGGCACGCTCGAACCAGCCCTTGGCCTTGTCCCCGTCCTTCATCTCCGGGCGAGGGAGCAACTTGTACGCGGCGATGCCGTTGACGCCGCGCGCCGTCAGCTCGCGAGTCAACGCTTCCTCAGCGGACATCTGGAGTGATTGGTCATCGGTGATCGCGAGCGCGGCAACCTTCTTGCCGGCGAGATTCAGACGCGCGACGTCAGGCGACTTCCAGACCGCAAGGAACTTCGGTCCTGCCGCGACGGTGGCAGTCAGCACGAGGACTGCGCACGTGGAGACGATGGATTTGTTCATCACTGTTCCCGGGTTGCCGGCGCTTTCTGCTTCAGCTCGCGTCGCTGCATGTATTCGCCCTGTACCAGCAGGTACGCCACATAGTACTTGTAGATGTTGCTCACGTAGGTCACCGTCTCGCGCCCGATCCGCTCGGCGGCAACCCGCTCGACGTTGTCGAACCAGACGTTCGGATCGAGTCCGCGCGTCTCGGCTTCCCGCCGCAGCTGCCGGATCCGGCCGGGCCCGGCGTTATATGCGGCAAAGGCGAACAGTCCCTTGTTCAGGTCGGTCATGGGCTCGTTCGCGTAGTACTGGTTGATCATGAAGCGCACGTACTTCACGCCGGCGTGAATATTCGGATCGACCTCCGTGATGTCGCCCACCTTGAGATCTTTGCCCGTCTCCGGCATCACCTGCATGACGCCGATGGCGCCCACCTGGCTGCGGGCGGACTGATCGAGCCTCGATTCCTGATACCCCTGCGCCGCCATCAGCATCCAGTCCAGATTGTACTGGCTCCCGTACTTGCGGAACATCGCGACGGTCTTCTTGAAGCGAGCGTCCGCCGCCTGCGTCCCTTTCACGTACTGCGTGTTCAGCAGGTAACGGCGGAAGATCATGCGGGAATTCAGGGAGTCCGGACCGTTATTGTCCAGAAAGCGGTTGATCGTCTCGAGAAGCTTGGGACTGTTCTTCCGGATCGCCCACGCGATTTCGCCACCGCTGCGAACGGCCACCGTCGGATGCAGCGTCAGCTTCGGCCAGACGCGCTGCCAGAACCACGCCTTGTGATTGTCGACGACGAGGATCTTGACGAGGCCGGCGTTCGCCATCTCCATCAGGTCTTCGTCTTCCAGCTCTTCGGGTGCCGGCGTCAGCGTCACCAGCCGCTTGCCTTCCTGCTTGAACCGCTCGTTGAGTTTCCCCAGGCTCTGGAAGTAACTGCTCGATTCGCGGACGAAAATCTCCTTGCCCGACAGGTCGTCCAGCGTCTCGACCGACGGGCCATCAGGACTGGTGACGATGATTTCGTCCACGCCAGCGATCCACGGCTCGGTAAAGTCCACACGCTGCCGGCGCTCGGGCGTCACGGTCATGTCGGCGATGATGACGTCACCGCGGCCCTCGAGGAGCGCGGGCACCAGTTCGTCGCGCGACATCGGTATGAATTGAACGTTGATCGTCAGGTGCCTGTCGGCGCCGGCGGATTTCGTTCCGGGCGTCTTGGTCCCCGTTGTTTTGACGCCCCCGCGCCAGGCCGTGCTCGCGTTGAGTGCGTCTTCGAGGAGCTTGCCCTGATCGTACGCCGTGCCTCTCGGCGTTCCGTGATCGATGAAATACAGCGTCTTGCTGTACACAGTGAGGACCCGGACCAACCGGCGTTCCGCCATGCCATCGAAATCGCCGGTCCAGGCACTGGTAATCGGGGCGAGGTCCAGGCCGGTCCGGCCCTTTGCCGTGGGCGCCTGCGCGCGCAGAGCTGCCGCCGCGGCTATCAGCGTCACGAAGGCGAGCACGATGGATCGTCGTGTCATCGTCCTGATTCAACCGCGTCGGGCGCGGTCAGTGCGAAAAGGCTGAGTACTGTAGCATGTCGCCATGTTTCGCCTGACCGTCGCCGCCGCGCTGGCGGCCGCGTCCCTCCCGCAACCGGCGCTTCACGGCGATCCATCGTCGCGGGTCGTCGCCGTCCACCGACAACGCACTGAGCAGGCAGGCATTGTAGGGAGCAGCCTGATGTTCCTGAAAGCCGGGGCGGTGACACTGAAATCGTTCACTGGTTACCAGGACCTGGCGACGAAGCGACCGGTCGACGAGGAGACGATTTACCACTGGGCCTCGGTGACCAAGACGCTGACCGGCGTCGCCATCATGCAGCTGCGCGACCGCGGGCTCTTCTCGCTCGACGATCCCGCCGTCAAGTACGTGCCGGAACTGCGGCAGGTGCACAACCCGTTCGGCGACATTTCCCAGGTCACGATTCGCCAGCTCATGTCGCACAGCGCCGGCTTTCGTGCGGGCACGTGGCCGTGGGGCGGCGACCAGCCGTGGCATCCGTTCGAACCGACCCGATGGGATCAGGTGGTCGCCATGTTCCCGTACACGGAGATTCTCTTCCGCCCGGGAACCAAGTACAGCTACTCGAACCCCGGCGTGATCTTCCTCGGGCGGATCATCGAACTGTTCTCAGGTGACGACTACGAGGTGTACATCACCAAGAACATCTTCATGCCGCTCGGGATGTCGCGGAGCTTCTTCGACCGCGCGCCGTACCACCTCGTCGCTCACCGGTCGCACAGCTACGTTCGCAACGACGAAGGGCTGAAGGAACAGCGCTTCGATTTCGACACGGGCATCACCGTCTCGAACGGAGGGTTGAACGCGCCGCTTGGCGACATGACGAGGTGGCTCTCGTTTCTGATCGACGGGAACGACGGAATCCTGAAACGCTCCTCGCTTGAAGAAATGTCCGTGCCCCAGATCCGCGCGACTGACGGCGAGGGCGGCAGCGGGCAAGACGTGCAGGCGGGACTGTCGTGCTTCATCGAACGCCACCCGGCGCCCGGCGGCACCATCGAACTCGTCGGCCACAGCGGGGATCAGAACGGCTTCATCTCGCACCTCTACTTCCATCGTCCGACCCGGTCGGGCTACGTCGTTTCCTTCAACACGGACGCCTCGTCGACCCGGGACCCTGACAAGACGACGCGCGCCGTGGACGATGCGCTGCGCGATACGATCGTGAGGGAATTGCTCCAGCCGTCAGGGTCGAGGTGAGACCAGTACGGGACACGACAGCCTGATGCGATGCCGTGTCCCGCGCTCGGGAAGGTGCTCGAGGAAAGGTGACGTTACTTGCGGCCGGCGATTTCGAGGCGGCCCTGGATGACGGCGCCGTCGTGGACGCTCACCGCAGGAGCCGACAAATCGCCTTCGAACGTGGCCGTCTTGTTGACGACAATCCGCCCGTCGGCCAGGAGTTTGCCGTTCACGGTGCCGCCGATCACGATCGTATGGGCAACGATGTCAGCCGCAATCTGACCCGAGTCGGTCACTGTGACCGGATGGCCCTTGACGTCAATCGAACCCGTGACGTGTCCCGCGATCGTCAGCGGTTCTTGAGCGAAAATCTTGCCCTTGATGCGGATCGACGGGCCAATTTGCGCAGCCATCTCCATGCCGTCCCCCTGATGCGGACGCGATAGGCAAACCGCGTTCCCGTGACGAAGGGTGAAAAAGGGGCCACAATCGGCGCGTGCATGTCGGGACGGCCGACGGATAGGTAAGTAAATTACATCGTCGTAATGAAACCGAAGAAGTCCCGGACAATCGATGCGTTCGCGGCGTTCGTTGTCGACCAGCTGTCGGAGCTCGAGAACGTCACCGCCAGGGCTATGTTCGGCGGTGTGGGCTTGTACTCCGGCGGCGTGTTCTTCGGCATCGTCGCCGGGGATGTGCTGTATTTGAAGACCGACGAGCTCACGCGACCTGCCTTCCTTCGTCGTCGAATGAAGCCGTTCATGCCGTATAGAAAGAAGACCCGCGGCCAGCACCGCTATTACTCGGTGCCGCTCGATGTGCTGGAGAGTCCACCGGCGTTGTGCGAATGGGCGCGTTCGGCCGTCGCGGCGGCCGGGCGTCTCAGCGCGTAACACGGACCGTTCGCTACAGCGACGCGGCCGGACGTCCTTTCCAGTACCACACGATCAAATCGGTCGCCGGCGGCACTCCGCCCAGTTCCCGCAGACGTGTGGCATTCTGCGCCCGATGATGATGACTGTGCATGGCGAGCTGAGTGAGCGCTTCCGCGACAGTAATCGATAGCGGCTTTTCCTGAAACCACGGGATGACGACCGACTCCTCGAGGCGCCCGTCGGTCAGCGAGGTGACGCAGCGATGGATCTGAGCGTGGCTTTCACGCGCGTACTCGCGAAGTGCCAGAGGGTCGAAATCCTCTGGTCTTGTTAGCGTGGGCTGCTCGACCTGACCGCCGACCGCCCAGATGAAAAATCGCTGGACCTGGTGGAGATGGTGATAGCGATTGTGGATCGCCTTGTCCATTCGCGCCGCATCGTGCGCCGAAACGGCAGCCCACAGTTCGGCATCCGCCCAGAACTGATGATCGAGCAAATCGCGAAGCAAAGGGTTCATGCGTCGATTCCTCTTCTCGGCCATCGCTCGAGCTGGATCTTTGACGCGGTCCGGGCCGAGCGGCTAAGATTCGACCACAGCACAACCCGCACGACCATGAAAATCGGCCGCTAGTTTCGCGCCCCCCGCTCGCAATCCTGACGCTCGCGCTACTCGACTGTGGCCGCGGGTCAACTTCAGGATCGCGCTCGCGTTCATCGCATCGCGTACGAAAGGCAGAAATCCGTGTCGCAGCCTGCGATTCTGGTGGAACACCTCGTCAAGACCTATAAGCCACGTCGTCAGCCGCCGGTTCAGGCGGTCGACGATCTCAGTTTCTCGGTGCGCGAAGGATCGATTTTCGGCCTGCTCGGTCCGAACGGCGCTGGAAAAACCACGACGCTTCGCATCATGACGACCCTGACCCGGGCGACGTCGGGGCGCGTCGAGGTCTTAGGGCACGACGTGGGCGCCTCCCCACTGGAGGTCCGCAAGCGCATCGGCGTGGTCATTCAGGAGCACGCGGCGGACCTGCTGCTGAACGTCCGCGACAATCTGCTGACGTTTGCGCGATTTCATGGTATCGCCGGCCGAGTCGCGCGGAGCCACGCCGACGACGTGATGGCGCAGTTCGGCATCGGCGACGTCGCGACGCGCAAAGTGCAGGACCTGAGCGGCGGCATGCGCAGGCGTGTTCAAGTCGCAAAGATGTTCATGGTGGAGGTCCCGCTCGTGTTCCTCGACGAGTTCTCGACGGGGATGGATCCGATCCTCAAGCGGTCGGTCATGGACCTGCTCCGCTCGCAGGTCGCGACGGGACGGACGATCGTGCTGACGACGCAGATCCTCACCGAGGCCGAGGAGCTGTGCGACGACATCCTGATCATCAATCGCGGACGGCGCGTGGCGCATGGAGATCTTCACTCGCTGAAGCTGCTGACGGACAGGCTCTACGACGTGACGCTCAGCTTCGACCGCGTTCCCGACGGCCTGGCCGGGATGCTCGCGGGGTATGACGCCGAGAGCGTCAAGATCAACCACAACACCGTGCAACTCCGGCTCAGGGACGAGGAGGCGCGCGTGCTCGAGCTCGTCGCGTCGCTCAGCCGGCACGGTCGAATTCTGAGAGTAGAAATCGCTGGCGCGAGCCTCGAGGATGTCTTCGTCGAGCTCACGCAGCAGCAGGCGGGAGCGAACCGATGACTGCGAATGCGCTTGTCGCCGTGATGTTTCGCGAAGGCAAGATTCGGGCGACGAATTCCATGTTCATCTTCTGGGACCTGTTCTACCCGCTCGGGTACCTCCTGGTGTTCGGCATTGGCATGAACGCGTCGTTGACGTTTACGGCGAGTCTCGGCGGAGTGGACTACAACGCGTTCTTCCTCGCCGGCGTTCTCGGCATGGCGAGCTTCGGGATCGCAGCCAACACGTCATGGTCGTTCTTTCTCGACCGGGACAACGGCATCTTCTACGAGATGCTGACGTACCCCATGAGTCGATCGCAGTACTTGCTGGGGAAAGTGTTGTTCAACATTGCGATCGGCCTGGTGCAGTCGGTGCTGACGCTCGCCCTGGCGGCGGCGTTCGTCGGCGTGCCGGTGCGGTTCGATCGGCTCCCCCTGCTCGCGGCGGCAACCATCGTCGGGACGGCAGGATGGTTCTTCTTCTACGCGATCTTTGCGCTGCGGATTCGACGTAACGATGCGTTCAACACCGTTACGTCCGTCTTTTACTTCGTGTTTCTGTTCGCGAGCTCGATGTTCTACCCGCTTGATCCACTTCCGAAGGCGATTCGGACGGCTGCGCTCGGGAATCCCATCACCTGGCAGATCGACGTTCTTCGCTACGCGACGATCGGAATGGGAGACGGCGCCGTTGTGGCGATCGAAGCAGCGGCCTTTGTCGCTTTCACGATTGCTTCGTTCGCTTACGCGATTCGATCCCTGGAAGATGCCGGATGACGAGTCATTTCACTCGCGGATCCGGCCTGACGGTGAGCGGTTGTGTGTAGCGCTGGCCGTTCACGGTCAGACGCACCGAGTACGATCCGGGCGCCATCGGCGGCTGAGCACCGCGTCCGCCGCCGCGGCCACCCCCGCCGGCGGGAGGCGGCGGCCGGAAATCCCACACGAGGCGGTGCATTCCTGCAGCGGCGGACAGAGACTCCATCCGGCGCTGCCAGTCGGCCATGACGGCGCTCGTGTCCGGATCGAAGGACGTGACGGGATCGGCACTCGAATACCGACGCACGGTCTGACCCGACGCATTCAGAATCTCCAGCATCACCGGCGTCGAAGATGCCGCGCGGAGGTAATAGTCGATGATGGCGCCCGTGGGTGGATTCTCGGCCCACGGCTCGTCTTTCTGTGTCGGTGTCCCTTCATCGGTCGGCGGCGGGAAGATGATGGCGTCGCTCGGCCTGAACAAGATCGCGGGCGCGGACGCGTTGGACCCGGACGTGGCGCCGACTGCCTGCCTGAGCGCGCCTACGTCATCGAGCACCCAGAAGCCGCGACCATGCGTCGCGACGACGAGATCGTTGTCCTTGAAGGCGAGGTCGCGCATCGAGGTCGGCGGAAGGTTGAGCTGTAGCGATTGCCAGTCGTCGCCGTCATTGAACGAAACGAACACGCCGAGCTCGGTACCGGCAACGAGCAGCCCGCGAGTCTTCGGATCCTCCTTCACGGTCTGCACATAGACACCCGCCGGCAGGCCGCGGGTGATCCGCTGCCACGACCCGCCGCCGTCCTTCGTCCGATAGATGTACGGTTCGTTGTCCGTGAGCCGGTGCCGATCGACCGCGGCGTACGACTCGTCCGGATCGAAGTGGGACGCGTCCATCATCACGACCTTGCTCCACGGCGTCAGCTCGCGCGGCGTTACGTCGCGCCACGTCTTGCCCTCGTCCGGCGTCAGCTTAATGAGGCCATCGTCGGTGCCGATCCAGATGAGCGGCGCGCGCAGCGGCGATGGCGCGATTGTGTAGATGACGCCGCCGCGGCCGCGGACGCCATCGAAGTCCGCAGCCGTAGCAGCGTCGAGATTGGCCGGCGCGGACGGATCGGGACGCGTCAGATCTCCGCTGATGCGCGTCCAGTGCTCGCCGTGATCGATCGTCTTGAACAGGAACTGGTCGCCGAAGTAGAGCGAATGACGGTCCCCCGCCATTGAGAACACGAGCGGATTCGTCCAGGTGTGCCGGGCGGGCGACGGAAGGTTCACTTCAGGCGTCACGTCTTTCGAGTCGCCCGTCTCGACGCTGCACCGAGTAACAGTGCCGCCGAAGACCAGATCCGAGTGGATCGGATCAGGCGCGGTATAGCCCGATTCGCCGCCGGCGCAGAGCGGCTCCCAGTCGCGCATCGTGATCGTCGCGAAGCGGCCGCGAGTCCGTACTCGAACGGCGCCGCTGTCCTGCTGCGCTCCGGTTACCCAGTACGGAACGTTGTAGTCGGGAGCGACGTGATACAGCTCCGCAATCGACTGGTTCAACCATGACGTCCACGTCGGATGATCCGCCAGACCGTCGACGCTGATCACGGCGCCCTGATCGCCACCCAGGATCATCCGGTTGCCATCGTCGGGATAAATCCAGAGCTGGTGGTAGTCGTCGCCGCCGGGCGAGCCCTTGAACGGCTCGCCGAACGTCCGGCCGCCGTCGCGGGATCGGTACACTCCAGTGTTGGATATATAGAGAAGATCGGGATTCTTCGGATCGACGACGACCTTACCGAAATACCAGCCGCGGCCCCATATGCGTTTGTCGGCGGATGCCTTTGCCCACGTCGCACCCGCATCGTCCGAGCGATAGAGACCGCCGTCTTTCGCATCGACGATCGCGTACACGCGGTTGCGATTCCCTGGCGCAACCGCAACGCCGATGCGCCCAATGCCCTCGGAGGGTAGGCCGGCCGTCACGGGCTGCCAGCTGCTGCCGCCGTCCGTCGACTTGTAGAGTCCGCTGCCCGGGCCGTTCGATGGCGGATACACGCTCCATGGTGGACGACGCGTGGCCCAGAGGGACGCATACAGGTGCTGCGGATCGGCAGGATCGAACGCCAGGTCGATGGCACCGATGTCGTTGTTCTTGAAGAGGACCTGTTGCCACGTCGAGCCGCCGTCGCGCGAACGGTAGACGCCGCGATCAGCGTTCGGGCCGTACACGTGTCCGAGTGCCGCAACGAACACGATGTTCGGATCGGCGGGATGAACGATTATTTTGCCGATTTGTCGCGTCGCCTCGAGGCCGATGTGGGTCCACGTGCGGCCGGCGTCCACGGACTTGTACATACCGTTGCCGAAGGAGATCTGCGACCGCATGTCCGCTTCGCCGGTTCCAACGTAGACGACATTCGTGTTCGAAGGGGCGACGGCGATCGCGCCAATCGATGCGATGGGCTGCGAATCGAAAATCGGAAACCACGTTCGACCTGCGTTGGTCGTCTTCCAGACGCCGCCGCCGACCGAACCGGAGTAGAAAACGCTTGGCTGGCCTGGCACGCCGGCGACGCCGTTTACGCGCCCCGCTCTGAAGGGTCCGATGGAGCGCCAGCGCAGGCCGGAGTAGATCGCGGGCTCGACGCCGGCCGCCGGCTGCGCGGTGACACGCGAGTGCGCGCCGATCGCGAGCGGGAGCACGAGTGCCAGCGGAAGCAGTGTGTGCGAGAGGCGCATGTTCGTCATAGTGATTGCGGCCGGTTCTCCCCGAGCTAATCCTGCCGCAGCACGTCGGCTGGGTCGAGCCGCGATGCCCGCGAGGCCGGCCTCCACGCGGCCAGCATCGCAACGGTCCCGAGCGTCGCCGCGGCTGCGGCAAATGACACCGGATCATGCGGCGCGAGTCCGTACAGCAGGGAGGAAACGAACTGCACCGCCCAGAGGCTGATCACAAGCCCCGCAATCGTGCCGACCGCCACGAGCACGACCACCCGGTGCATGACGAGACGAATGATGGCTTCCGGTCTGGCACCCAGCGCCATGCGGATGCCAATCTCACTTCTGCGCACGGCCACCGCGTGGGACGTAATCCCATAGAGTCCCAGGCCAGCCAACAGCAGCGCCAGTGCGCCGAAAAATCCGGACAACACCGCCACGAGGCGATCCTGCCCGAGCGACTCGCGAATGATGCCGGTCAGCGGCTGAACCGTCAGCGTCAGGTCCGGATTGAGCTCTTTGAGGGCGGACGTCACGCTGCGGCTGAGCGCGAGGGGCGGCCCGCTCGCCGCGCGAACGGCGATGTAAAAGTGCGTCCACAGCATCGGATCGGTTCGCTGGCCGAGCGGGGCATAGATCGTCGGACGCATCGGCGTACGAACGGTGCGATAAGTCGCGTCGCGCGTGACGCCCACTACCGTGTAGGTGCCGAGCGGAAAGTCTCCTGACGGCGTCCGTGCAGTGAGCGAGACGGCTTGATCCAGCAGATTCTGTCCGGGGAAAAACCTTCGTACAAGCGCCTCATTGACAACAATGACCTTGGGCGACGCCGGAGTGTCGCGATCGTCGGCATCACGGCCTGCTCGTACAGGAATACCGTAGGCGGCGAGGAGCCCTGGCGTCATGTCGAGGTACTGAGAAACGGCCTCCGCGTCCCGCGGAGGGATTTCGCCGGGCTTGGTGATGACAACATCGCCAGTCAGAAAGCCGGCGACCGGCGGATTGAGGGAACCACCGGCGCTCGCGACGTTCGGTAATGCGGCGACAGCCTTCACTAGACGGTGATAAAACGCATTGCGCTCCGTTGCGCGCACCGTCGGCGCCGTCAGCGTGACCAGTAGCACGCGATCGGCCTGCATGCCCATGGGCGCATGCACGAGATTCTCGAACGTCCGCAGAAAGAGCCCGGCGCCAGCGACTAGCACCAGCGACAGCGCCACTTGTCCGATGACAACCGCACTGCTCCAGCCGCCGGATCGGCCACCCGAACCACCTCGAGCCGGCTCGCGAAGCGAGTTCACCGGCGGCGTTCGCCCAGCTCGAACGACCGGACCGAACAGGAACACGACAAGGGCGCAGCCCATCGTCAACATCGTGAAGACAAAGACCCGCCAGTCCGGAGCCAGGTTCAGCGCAACAGTGGACGTCGACGTCGAGAGCTGTGCGAGCACGACGCGCGTGGACCAGTTCGCGACAAACAGACCGACGGACAGGCCTGCACCTGCCAGCAGGAGGCCTTCGGTGAGAAAGAGGCGCGCGATCTGCCATCGCGATGCGCCGAGCGCGAGCCTCACGCTCAACTCATGCTGGCGGGATTCGGCTTTTGCCAGCAGCAGGTTGGCGATGTTCGCACACGCGATCAGCAGCACCAATGCGACGACAGCGAGGATCGAGAACAGCGGTCGCGTGAGTCGATCGCGCAGGCGAGACGTGCCCATTCCGGCGGCGGCAAGCCCCATCGGTTCGCGGAGCAACGCCAGCCGATCGTGAATGAACGCTGGATTCGACGATTGTGGGATCGAGCCGTCGCGAATCTGCGGCTGGACCGCGCGCAGCGCCGCCGTCGCCGTCTCGATAGTCATGCCCGGCTTCATCCGCAACATCACGTTCAGCCACGGCAGGTCGTCGTCGAACGCGATGGCGGGTGTGATGAGCGGCTGCGCCCTGATCGGCAGCATCACGTCGAACGTGGCACCGATCTCCATGCCGTGAAAGTCCGGCGGCGCAATGCCGACGATCGTTACGGGGACCCGCTCGAGGCGAGCCCGCGCGCCAACGATCTCGCGGGAGCCGCTGAACGCATCCATCCACAGTCGGTAGCTGATGACTGCGGCAAAGCCATCCGCGCCGCCGCCGACGACATCGTCCGCCGGTGACAGTAGCCGGCCTTGGTAAGCGACGATGCCGAGTGTGTCGAAAAAGTCGCCGCTGACGAAAGACGACTCGACCGTCAGGGATTCGGCCCGAACGACGAGCGTTGTCGCTTCGCAACAGTGGTCGAAGGCCAGCGCACCGTCGAACGGCGTCGCGTACTTGCGGATTTGCTCCAACGTCCTGTAGCTGATTCCGACGGGACCGTCGCGACCGGTGATCAGGGCCAGGCGATCGGCGTGAGCGGCGGGAAGTGTGCGCAACACGAGCGCGTTGACCAGCGAGAAGATCGCGGTGTTCGCACCGATGCCGAGCGCGAGCGAAAGAATCGCCGCGGTGGTGACGACAGGCGTGGCCGAAAGCGTGCGAACGGCCAGGCGAAGGTCGGACATGGCGCTGCCGCACAATTGTAAATGGAGCGCCCTGAGCCGCGTCGAGTTGAGGCCGCGGTCACCCGCGGCCCGTCAACTCCACAAGCCCCGTACAAACAAAAACGCCCGACGTGAGCTGAACTCGAACGTCGGGCGTTTTCGTTTGTATTACTGCCGGCAGCGACCTACTCTCCCACACAGTTTCCCATGCAGTACCA
>AR_comb_assmDRAFT_10204795_pt1 | contig 14011 bp, 6 predicted proteins | sample ArasoioldDNA_FD_10543 | JGI IMG/M metagenome (IMG submission 10543) | reverse complement strand
GGGGTCGGCAGCGGGTCATTCCGTCGTATACGAAATTTCAACCATAGGCCCGCTAATGTGCCCATCTCGCCCGCCCGCGGAACTTCGATGCCACTTCCCCACGCAATGACGGCCCGCTCCTCGTCCGATGGGAATTTGACTGGGTCTTCGCATTTGGATGCCGCACGGTTGCAGCGCCCCACGATCAACGTGCGGGCATTGCCACTAACAGTCTCGCCGTCGGCTGCCACTGGCGAAGAAGCAAAGTGTCGATGAACTGGCAACGCCTCGAAATCGGCCCGCCGGCGCCGGCACCCCAAACTCTCTCGATACGCGAAAGCGATGGGTGGTGGCGGGGAGCGGTCATCTACCAGATCTATCCCCGCAGCTTCGCCGACAGCAACGGCGATGGGGTCGGGGACCTCCGGGGTATCATCGAAAAGTTGGACTATGTCGCCGATCTCGGAGCTGACATCGTCTGGATTTCGCCCTTCTACCCGTCGCCGATGAAGGACTTCGGCTACGATGTTTCAGACTACCGCGCCGTCGATCCGCTATTCGGGACGATCGAGGACTTCGACGACCTGATTGCTCGCGCCCGTACGCTCGGCCTCAAGATCATGATCGATCAGGTCTGGAGTCACACATCCGACAAACACGACTGGTTTGCCGACAGCCGCAGGTCGCGCACGAATGAAAAGGCCGACTGGTATGTGTGGGCCGATCCGCGGCCCGATGGATCACCGCCGAACAACTGGCTCTCGGTCTTCGGAGGCAGCGCCTGGACGTGGGACTCGGGCCGCCGCCAATACTATCTGCATCACTTCCTAGCCAGCCAGCCGCAGCTCAATCTCCACAATGAGGAGGTTGTCGAGGCCGTCCTGGAAACGGCGCGCTTCTGGCTCGACCGCGGCGTCCATGGGTTCCGGCTCGATGCCATCGATTTCATGTTCCATGACCCGGCGTTGCGGGACAATCCGTCGCGCCCTCTGGCCGCCGCCAATATCCCGGTCCGGCCCTTCGGCATGCAGCAGCACGTTCACGACATGCTGCAGCCGCAGACCCTGGATTTCATAACCCGGCTGCGCAGGCTTATGCGCGACTATCCCGGGACGATCACCCTGGGCGAGGTGTCGAGCGAAGAGGGCGCGTTCCAACGCTGCGCCGCCTACACCGACGCCGCCGAGGACCGGCTCGACATGGCCTACACCCTGGCCATGATGAAGGGGCCCCTGAGCCCGCAGCGGCTGCGGGACGTGCTAATGGAAATCCAGCCCGCCGTCGAAGATGGCTGCGTGTGCTGGGCGTTCAGCAATCACGACGTCGTGCGCGCCGTCACGCGTTGGGGCGGCGGGCAAGAGGATCCGCGGCTTGGACGTCTGCTGATGGCCCTGCTGGGCATCCTGCCGGGAATCCCATGCATCTATCAGGGCGAAGAACTCGGCCTCGGCGAAGCGACGATCGCGCCGGAGCACATGCGGGATCCCTATGGGATCTCCTTCTACCCCGCCTTCATCGGCCGCGATGGATGCCGCACGCCCATGCCATGGACGCACCGAGACCGCTTGGGTGGCTTCACGAGCAGCTCCGAGGCGTGGCTGCCGATGCCGGCCGAGCATCTCCCGAAAGCCGCGGATCGGCAGGTTTCCGATGCGGCGTCGCTGCTCAATGACTATCGCCGGTTCCTCCGCTGGCGCAGATCGGAGCCGGCCGTGCTGCATGGCGGGATGCGGGTCGTGGCGGTTCCGGAGCCGCTGTTCGCGATCGAACGAATCCTCGACTCACGCCGCATCCTCGCCGTGTTCAATCTAGAACCCCGGCGCGTCAGCCTCGTACGCAGCCTGCTGCCGCATTGTCGCGCCATCGAGGCAACGCACTCAGACGTCGAAGCAACGCCCGAATCCCTCTCCTTCCCTCCCTATGCGGTCTTCATCGGCCTGATCGACGGCTGATCGTCACTCGGCGCCGACGGCCGCGCCTCTCGTCCCAGTTTTTCCACAGCAATGCCACGGCCTTCGGCTCATATTTTGAGTCCGCGTCGCGAGTCAGACGTGCCTTGCGAGACGCCATAAAACGGGTGCAGCTCGAATGGCCAGAAGGTCGTCCGCCAGCAGGCGCAAAGAGGAGAAAGAAGAAATAGCCGGCGCCGACGAGTCTGCAGTTGCGGTCGCGCAGCATCCCGCATGGTCGCCGCAGAGTCGGGTCGTCGTCGAATCCATCTACCCGGAGATCGATGGCGGCCGGTATCCGGTCAAACGCGTCGTCGGCGATCTCTTCGAGGTATGGGCGGATATCTTCCGCGACGGGCATGATGTGCTCGGCGCCGCCCTGCTCTATCGCACGGCAGATGAACCACAGTGGCAGCGCGCGGCGATGACTCACCGGGACAATGACCGCTGGTCGGGCACTTTCCGGCTTGCGCGCAACAGCCGTTACTTCTACACCATCGAAGCCTGGACCGACGTCTTCGCCTCGTGGCGGCGCGACGTCTCGAAGAAAGTAGAGGCGGGACAGAAGGTCGAACTGGAGCTCGCCGAGGGCCGCCAGATCCTCGCCGTGGCTGCGCGTGCGGGCGGTGCGGGCGCTCGTGCGATCCGCGCCGCACTTGAACGCGTGACGGCCGCCGCGTCACCGAAAGAACAGGCGGCGACGCTCCTGGACGAAGGCTTGCACCGGGTCATGGCCGAGCACGGCCCGCGCGAGGACGTCAGCACCCACTTCCAGACGTTCGAGCTGATCGTCGACCGGCCGCGGGCCGCCTGCGCTGCCTGGTACGAAATGTTCCAACGCTCACAGGGCACCGATCCCACCCGGAGTGCCACGTTCGACGACTGCATCAAACGCCTGCCGGCGATTCACGATCTGGGTTTCGACGTTGTCTATCTCGTGCCGGTGCATCCGATCGGACGTGTCAATCGCAAGGGACGTAACAACACGTTGCAGGCAGGCCCGGAGGATCCTGGCAGTCCGTACGCCATCGGTTCGCGGGAGGGCGGCCATGACGCCATCCATTCCGATCTCGGCACGCTCGCGGATTTCGCCCGCTTCGTGAAGAGCTGCCGCGAGCTCGGCATGGAGGTGGCGCTCGATTTCGCGATCCAGTGCGCGCCCGACCACCCCTGGGTCACCGAACATCCAGAATGGTTCTCGTTCCGGCCGGACGGCACGATCAAATACGCCGAGAACCCGCCGAAGAAGTACGAGGACATCGTCAACGTCAACTTCTATGGACCGCACAGGGAAGCGCTGTGGCGGGCCTTGCGCGACGTCGTCCTCCTCTGGGTCGAGCGCGGCGTCAAGATCTTCCGCGTCGACAATCCCCACACCAAGCCGATCCCCTTCTGGGAATGGCTGATCCGCGAGGTCCAGACCCGCCATCCCGACGTGATCTTCCTGTCGGAGGCGTTCACACGTCCGAAGATGATGAAGGCGCTGGCCAAGGCCGGCTTCACCCAGTCCTACACCTACTTCACCTGGCGAAATTTCAAGCAGGAGATCGTCGACTATCTGACGGAGCTGACGCAGTCGCTCTGCCGTGAATATTTCCGCCCGAACTTCTTCCCGAACACGCCGGACATCCTGCCGCCGATTCTCCAGAAGGGCGGTCCGCCGGCCTTCAAGATCCGCCTCACCCTGGCGGCAACCCTTTCCAGCGTCTACGGCATCTACAACGGGTTCGAGCTGTGCGAAGGCACCGCCATCCCGGGCAAGGAGGAGTACGCCAGCTCCGAGAAGTACGAATACAAGGTCTGGGACTGGGACCGCCCCGGCAACATCAAGCCCTTCGTCGCGGCGATCAATCGCATCCGCCGTGAGAACCCGGCGCTGCAGGAATTCCTCAATCTGACCTTCTGGCGTGCGGACAACGACAACGTCCTCTTCTACAGCAAGATGACGGCAGACCGCCGCAACATGGTGTTCGTCGCGGTCAATCTGGATCCGTTCGAGCCCCACGACGTGACGCTGTGGTTCCCGATCGGCGAGATCGGCCTCGGCGATGCCGACGCCTTCGAGGCAGAAGAACTGCTGACCGGCACCAATCATCTGTGGCGGGGATCGCCGCAGCATATCCGCCTCGATCCGCAGGACAGCCCCGTCGCCATCTTCCGACTCGCAGTGTGGAAGCACGTCGACTATCGCACGCCGAATCCGTAGGCAGCGGCGCGATGCTCAGCGACGATCCCCTATGGTACAAGGACGCCATCATCTACGAGCTTCCTGTGAAAGCGTTCTACGATTCCAACGACGACGGCTTCGGTGACTTTCGTGGACTCCTCCAAAAGCTCGACTACCTCCAGTCGCTCGGCGTGACTTGCCTCTGGCTGCTTCCTTTCTATCCGTCGCCGCAACGCGACGATGGCTACGATATCGCCGAGTATCGCTCCTTCCATCCTGACTACGGCACGATGAAGGACTTCAAGCAGTTCGTCCGCGCCGCCCATGCGCGCGATATACGGGTCCTCACCGAACTCGTCATCAACCACACGTCGGATCAGCATCCCTGGTTTCAGCGGGCGCGGCGCGCACCCGCGGATTCACGCCTGCGCGACTGGTACGTCTGGAGCGACACCGATCAGACATACGCGGGAACACGCGTCATCTTCACCGATACCGAACCGTCCAACTGGTCATGGGACCCGGTCGCCAAGGCCTACTACTGGCACCGCTTCTTTTCGCACCAGCCCGACCTGAACTTCGCCAATCCGCGGGTCGTGCGCTCCGTTATCGACATCATGCGGTTCTGGCTCGACTGCGGCGTCGACGCGCTGCGGCTCGACGCCATTCCTTATCTGTGCGAGCGCGAAGGCACCATCAACGAGAACATCCCGGAGACCCATGCGATCCTGAAGCAGCTTCGGTCTGCACTCGACGAGCGCCACAAGAACCGCATGCTGCTGGCCGAGGCAAACCAGTGGCCGGAGGACGTCCAGTACTACTTCGGCTCCGGCGATGAATGCCATATGGCCTATCACTTCCCGCTGATGCCGCGCATGTATATGGCGATCGCGCAGGAAGATCGGCACCCCATCACCGACATCATGCGGCAGACGCCGGATATACCGAACAACTGCCAATGGGCGATCTTCCTGCGCAATCACGACGAGCTGACGCTCGAGATGGTCACGAACAGCGAGCGCGACTATCTCTGGAACACCTATGCCGCCGATCGCCGCGCGCGCCTCAATCTCGGCATCCGTCGCCGCCTGGCGCCGCTGATGGAGAACGACCGCCGCAAGATCGAGCTGATGAACAGCCTGCTGATGTCGCTGCCGGGCACGCCGGTCATCTACTATGGCGACGAACTCGGGATGGGCGACAATATCTTCCTCGGCGACCGCAACGGCGTGCGCACGCCCATGCAGTGGACGCCGGACCGCAACGGCGGCTTCTCGCGCGGCGATCCCGCGAGATTGTATCTGCCGCCCCTGATGGATCCGGTCTACGGCTACCAGTCGGTCAATGTCGAGGCGCAGAGCCGCAGCCCGTCCTCGCTGCTGAACTGGATGCGCCGCCTCATCGCGGTCCGGCAAGGCCACCAGGCGGTGTTCGGCCGCGGCAACCTGACATTCCTCTATCCCACGAACCGCCGCATCCTGGCATTCCTGCGCCAATACGAGAACGAGACGATGCTGTGCTGCGCCAACCTTTCGCGGTCGGCGCAGGCCTTTTCGCTCGACCTCGCGACGTTCAAGGGCCGGGTTCCGGTCGAGCTGCTCGGCCGCAGTATCTTCCCACTGATCGGCGAGGCCGCGTACGAGCTCTCGTTGCAGGGTCACAGCTTCTACTGGTTCCAGTTGCAGGAACCACAGACGCTGATCGGCAATAGGCCGCCCATGCCCGAGCCGGCGCCGGAATACGCCACGCTCATCTTCAGCGACAACTGGCAGGAATTCCTGCGCAACCGCGCCTGCGGCATTCTTCTGCAGGATGCGCTGCCGTCCTACGTGCCGAAACAGCGCTGGTTCCGCGCCAAGGACGCCAAGGTCCGCTCGGTTTCGTTGGCCGCCCATGCCGAGCTCCCCCGGAACGGCACAAGCTGGCTCTTCTCGGTCATCGAGACCAAGTTCGCAGGGGAGCTGAAGCCGCAGCGCTACCTTCTGCCGATGGCCGTCGATTGGAAGGAGATCCAGGCCCAGTCGCCGACCGTCCAGTCGCAGACCATCGCGAAGACCCGGAAAGGCCATCGCGAAGGCACTCTCTACGACGCCGCCGCCGACGACCAGTTCGTGCTGGCGATCGTCGAGCATCTCCGCCACGGCAGCGAGTTCGACATGGGCGATGACAAGCTCAAGTTCACGCCCACCGCGGCGCTGGCGACGGCGACGCCTCCGGCAGAAAGCATCGTGCGCCGCCTCGGAGCCGAGCAGTCCAACTCATCGCTTATGATTGAAGGGCATCTCGTGCTGAAGCTCTACCGCGAGCTTCAACCGGGTAAGCACCCGGAGATCGAGCTGGGACGGTTTCTCACGGACGTTGCGAAATTCGCAAACACGCCGCCGCTGCTGGGCAGCGTGGAGATCGTGCGCAAATCCGGGCAGGTGACGGCGGCCGCCGTCGCGCACGCCTTCGTGCGCAACCAGGGCGACGGCTGGAATTATACGCTCAGTTATCTCGGTCGCTTCTTCGATGAATCAGCGATTCTGGCGCCCGACGAAGGGACTGCCCGGGCGCCGGACGCGGAGCACGCGGTGTATCTCACTCAGATCCGCCAACTCGGGTTGCGGACGGCCGAATTCCACCGCGCGCTCTGCCCGGCGGAGGCCGATCGGGAGTTCGCGCCCGAAGCGATGACGGCGGCGGATATCACGGAGTGGGTGCGCTACGTGCGCGGTGAAGCAAAGGGCGCGCTGGCGGCGCTGCGCAAGGAGCGGCGGCATGTTGCGCCGGCATGCGCGGCGATGGTCGACTATCTGCTCGAGCATCAGGCCGCGGCCCACGAACGCATCGGTTCCGATCTGGCCAAGCTTCCTACCGCGGTCAAAATCCGGATCCACGGCGATTATCACCTCGGCCAGGTGCTGGTCGCACAGAACGATTTCTACATCATCGACTTCGAAGGCGAGCCGCGCCGGCCGCTGGGAGATCGCCGCGCGAAGGAGTCGCCGCTGCGCGACGTGGCGGGCATGCTGCGCTCGTTCGACTATGCTGCTCTTGCCGCGGTCGAGCAACTCGGCCAGGCCCACGCTGACCGCGGCAACGAACTGCAGAAGCTGGCGCTCGTCTGGCGCGACGCGGCGACCTCGACTTATCTGGCGGCCTATAAGGAAGCCATCGCGGGATGCCCCGCCTATCCGGACGACCCCGTCGCTGCCGATCGCCTGCTCGATCTCTTCATGCTCGGCAAGGCCTTCTACGAGATCCGCTATGAGCTCGCGAACCGGCCCACCTGGCTCGCCATCCCGCTGCGCGGGGTGATCCGCATTCTCTTCCCGCATCACCAGATCTAAGGGCGCGCCATGCTCGATCTCGCCGGCGACATTAAAGCCGTCCTCTCCGCCAATCACCCCGACCCCTTCGGCTTTTTCGGCATGCACCGGGATGAGGAGGGCCTCGTCCTGCGGACCTTCCAGCCGGGCGCCCGCACGGTGGAGGTCATCGACCGCGCCGGCCATTCCATCGCCAAACTTTCCAACGTTCAGAACAGCGGCGTTTTCGTCGGCAGGCTCGCCGGCGAGCGCCCGGCCGCCTATCGCTTGCGGGTGGCCTGGCGCGACGAAACGCACGATCTCGACGATCCCTATGCGTTTCCGCCGATCCTCGGCGAGCTCGACGTCCATCTGCTCGCCGAAGGCAACCACCTGCAGGCCTGGCACCGGCTCGGCGCCCATGTGAAGCGCATCGCGGAAACCTGGGGGGTCGCGTTCGCCGTCTGGGCGCCGAATGCGCGCGCAGTCAGCGTGGTCGGCGATTTCAACGGCTGGGACGGACGGCGTCATGCCATGCGGCGCCGGCATGAGTGCGGCGTGTGGGAAATCTTCGTGCCTGGCGTCGAGGCCGGCGCGCGCTACAAGTACGAGATCAAATCGACCGCCGGCACGCTCCTGCCGCTCAAGGCGGACCCCTTTGCCTTTCATGCGGAACGGCCGCCGCAGACGGCATCCGTCGTTGCCGGCCCGCCCGAGCATCGCTGGGGCGATCGGGAGTGGCTGCAAGCGCGAGCGCGGACGAACGGACCCATCGCGCCGATCTCGGTCTATGAGGTCCATCTCGGCTCGTGGCGGCGCAACCCCGAGGAAGGCAATCGCTATCTCACCTATCCGGAGCTGGCGGAGACCCTGGTCCCCTATGTTCGGGACATGGGCTTTACCCATGTCGAATTCCTGCCCGTCAGCGAGTTTCCGTTCGACGGGTCATGGGGCTATCAGCCGATCGGCCTGTTCGCGCCGACCAGCCGGTTCGGCACCGCCGACGAGTTCAGGGCCCTGGTCGACGCTTTCCATCGCGCCGGTATCGGCGTCCTCCTCGATTGGGTGCCGGGGCACTTCCCGACGGATGCCCATGGCCTCGGCTTCTTCGACGGGACGCATCTTTACGAGCACGCCGACCCGCGCCAGGGCCACCATCAGGATTGGGATACCCTCATCTACAACTACGGCCGCCGCGAGGTCGCGAATTTCCTCCTCGCCAACGCGATGTACTGGCTCAAGGAGTTCCACATCGACGGCCTGCGCGTGGATGCCGTGGCGTCAATGTTGTATCTGGACTACAGCCGCCGCGCCGGCGAGTGGATACCCAACCGCTACGGCGGCCGCGAGAATCTCGATGCCGTCCAGTTCCTGCGGCGGCTCAACGACCTCGTGCACGAACGGGCGCCCGGCGCGATCACGATCGCCGAGGAATCGACGGCGTGGCCGATGGTCTCGCGCCCCACGACGCAGGGCGGACTCGGCTTCAGCTACAAGTGGAACATGGGCTGGATGCACGACACGCTCGAATACATGGCGCACGATCCAGTCCATCGCCGCTATCATCACAATCAGCTCTCGTTCGGCCTGATCTACGCGTTCAGCGAGAATTTCATCCTGCCGCTCTCGCATGACGAGGTCGTGCACGGCAAGGGTTCGCTCCTCAGGAAGATGCCGGGCGACGAGCGGCAGAAGTTCGCCAATCTGCGGGCCTACTATGTCTTCATGTTCGGTCATCCCGGCAAGAAGCTTCTGTTCATGGGCGACGAGTTCGGCCAGTGGAAGGAGTGGAATCACGATACCAGCCTGGATTGGCATCTCGTCGAGCAGGCGCCGCATCAGGGCCTGCAACGGCTCGTGAGAGACCTGAACCATCTGTACCGGAGTTCGCCCGCGCTCAACGAGGGTGATCACCACGACAAGGGTTTCATGTGGATAGCTGCCGACGACAGCGCGAACAGCGTCCTCTCATTTCTGCGGCGGGCGCGCAATCCCGACGATTTCGTCGTCGTCGCCTGCAACTTCACGCCGATGCCTCGGCATGACTACCGGATCGGCGTGCCGCAGGCGAATGGCTACCGCGAACTGATCAATTCGGATGCCCAGATCTACGGAGGCGCGAACATGGGCAATGCGGGATATGTCGAGGTCGAGCGCATGCCCGCGCACGGCTTTCCCTGCTCAGTGCGTCTGACCGTTCCTCCGCTCGCCGGTCTTGTCCTGCAGCCTGCAGTCGGCCCATCCTAAGACACCATGGTGCGGAACGGCACCCGGGTGTGGCCGGGGTCTCCCTATCCGCTCGGCGCGACGTGGGACGGTCGCGGCGGCAACTTCGCGCTATTCTCCGCCCACGCCGAGCGCGTCGATCTCTGCATCTTCGACCGCGGCGGCCACCGCGAGATCGATCGCATCACGCTGCCGGAATACACCGACCAAGTGTGGCACGGCTATCTTCCCGATGTACTTCCCGGCACGCTCTATGGCTATCGCGTCTATGGCCCCTACGACCCGGGGAAAGGCCATCGCTTCAATCCTTACAAGCTGCTCCTCGATCCCTACGCCAAGGCGCTCTACGGGTCGCTCAAATGGAGTGACGCCCATTTCGGCTATCGCGTCGGCAGTGCGCGTGCCGACCTCTCTTTCGATCGCCGCGACAACGCCGGCGGCATGCCGAAGTGCATGCTGATCGATCCGGCCTTCAGCTGGGGCGACGACAGGCGGCCGGCCACGGCGATGGAGGATACGATTCTCTACGAGCTGCACGTCCGCGGCTTCACCATGGGGCGCGCCGACTTGCCGGTTCCCCTGCGCGGCACCTTCTCGGCCCTCGCCATGCCGCAGATCGTGGAGCACCTGCGCGAGCTCGGCGTCACGTCCGTCGAACTGTTGCCGGTCCACGCGTTTCTCGATGACCGCCCCTTGGTGCAGCGCGGCCTGGTAAACTATTGGGGCTACAACTCGATCGGGTTTTTCGCGCCGGAACCCCGCTATCTCTCCGCCCGCGGGGTCGACGAATTCAAGACGATGGTGTCGCGGCTGCATTATGCGGGCATCGAGGTGATCCTCGACGTCGTCTACAACCACACGGCGGAGGGCAACCATCTCGGCCCCACGCTCTGCTTTCGCGGCATCGACAACCTGTCCTACTACCGGCTCGTAGCCGGCGACGAGCGCCACTACGAAGACTTCACGGGCTGCGGTAATGCGCTCAACCTCCACCATCCCCGTGTCGTCCAGATGGTCATGGATTCGCTGCGCTATTGGGTGGAGGAGATGCATATCGACGGATTTCGGTTCGACCTCGCGACGACGCTGGCCCGCGAGTTGAAGACATTCGACACGCATGCTGGATTCCTCGACACGATCCGGCAGGACCCCTGTCTCGCGCGCGTGAAGCTGATTGCGGAACCGTGGGATTTAGGCCCCGACGGCTACCAGGTGGGGCATTTCCCGCCGGCCTGGCTGGAATGGAACGATCGATTCCGCGACACGGTCCGGCGGTTCTGGCGCGGCGATGGCGGTCTTATCGGCGAAATGGCTGCGCGCCTAAGCGGCTCCGCCGACCTCTTCAACCATGATGGCCGCAGGCCGTGGGCGAGCGTGAACTTCGTCACCGCTCATGACGGATTCACGCTTGAGGATCTCGTGAGCTACACGGCGAAGCGAAACGAAGCCAATGGTGAGGTCAACAACGACGGCGCCGCCGAGAACTACAGCTGGAACGGCGGCGTCGAGGGCGAGACCGACGATGCGGCCGTCCTCGCCCTGCGCCAGCAGCAGAAGCGCAATCTGCTGACCTCCGTTCTGATCGCGCGGGGCACGCCGATGCTTCTGGCGGGTGACGAACTCGGCAATTCCCAGGGCGGAAACAACAATGCCTACTGCCAGGACAACCCGATCGGCTGGGTCGATTGGACGCCGGAGCGCATCGCGGCCCGCGGCCTGGTCGATTTCGTCAAATTCCTGACGTCGTTGCGCCGACGATACCCGGCCCTTCGGCGTGCAAGGTTCCTGACGGGACAGCCGGTGGTCGATGGCACCCCGGACGTGGTGTGGCTGACGCCGCAAGGAGTCGAAAAGACTGAAGAGGATTGGCGATTTCCCGATGCGCGTTGCCTTGCCTTTCTGCTCAACGGCAACGCCAATCGGACGGCACCCAAACAGGAAAAATCGCCACCCCATCTCCTGTTCCTGTTGAATGCCCATTTCGACGAAATGGCATTCGTGATACCCGCGGGTTATGCGGCGCGCTGGGAGCTCGTGCTGGACACGACTGCCAAGGACGGCCGCGGCGAAAGGCGCGAATTGACGCCGGGGCAGGCCTGCAACCTCCCACCGAAGTCGATGGCTCTGTTGCTTTCGCTCGTCGCGCAGCCTTCGGAGCCGACGACGTGAGACGTCGACACCGCATGCGCTTCGGCGCGACCGTCGGCAACGACGCCGTGACGTTTTCGCTGTGGGCGCCGGCGGCGCAACGAGTCGAGCTGCGGTTACTGACGCGGGCCGGCGGCGAGCGACTGTTCCCGCTGGAACGCCGAGACGCCGGCTGGTTCGGCTTGTCGACGTCGGACGCGCTCCCCGGAGATCGATACCTCTATGTCATCAATGGCGGAGCGGCGGTGCCCGACCCTGCCTCGCGATTTCAGCCGGCCGATGTCCATGGCCCGAGCGAGATCATCGATCCGGAGGCCTTCGACTGGCCCGATGCGAATTGGCGCGGTCGACCCTGGGAAGAGATCGTGACCTACGAACTCCATGTCGGCAGCTTCACGCAGGCGGGGACCTACGCCGCGGCGTGCGAAAAGCTCGGCTATCTCGCCGATCTCGGCATTACCGCGATCGAGCTGATGCCTCTGGCGGAGGCGCCGGGCGCCCGCAACTGGGGTTATGACGGCGTCTACCCGTTCGCGCCGGAGGCTGGCTATGGCTCTCCCGAAGACCTGAAGGTCTTCATTGCGGCGGCGCACCGGCAAAAGCTCGCGGTGTTCCTCGATGTCGTCTACAACCACTTCGGCCCCGAGGGGAATTATCTGTCGCTCTACGCGCCCGAGTTCTTCACCGATCGCTATCGGACCCCCTGGGGCGCCGCCATCAACTTCGATGGGCCCGAGAGTGCGGCCGTGCGGAGCTTTTTTGTCCAGAATGCGCTCTACTGGATCGAGGAGTTCAATGTCGACGGGCTGCGGCTCGACGCCGTGCAGGCGATCAGAGACGCCGGCGACAGGCATATCCTCGTCGAGATCGCCGGATGCATCGCGAACGCCGAACGGCCGGCTGCGAGCCATCTCGTGGTCGAGAATGACGACAACACCGTCGGACTGCTGATCCGGGATGCCTCCGGCCGGCCGCGGCACTACGTCGCGCAGTGGAACGACGACCTTCATCACGCCCTACACGTGCTCATCACCGGCGAAACGCATGGGTACTACAGCGACTATGCGGATGATCCCGCACGACACCTGGGGCGCGCCCTCGTGGAGGGCTTCGCCTATCAGGGGGAAGTTTCACGACATCGGAAAGGGCGCCGGCGCGGCGCCCCGAGCGCGCATCTTCCTGCAGCGGCCTTCGTCCCCTTCCTGCAGAACCACGACCAGGTGGGAAACCGGTTCCGCGGCGATCGCATCGCCTCGATCGCTCCCGAACCAGCGGTCAAGGCGGCGACGGCGATCGTGCTGCTTTCGCCCGCTCGGCCTCTGCTCTTCATGGGCGAGGAATGGGGGAGCCGGCAGCCCTTTCACTTCTTCTGCGACTTCGAGCCGACTCTGCAAGAGAAGGTGCGGGCGGGCCGGCGCGCGGAGTTTGCCGAGTTCGTTGCTGCTGATGACGGCTCCACAACAGCGCCGCCCGATGCGACCTCGCTTGAGGCCTTTCGACAGAGCGTGCTGCGGTGGGAAGATCTGGAACGTCCTCCTCATGCGGAGTGGCTTCGCTTCTACAGGACGCTTCTCGACCTCCGCCACAAGCACATCGTGCCGCGCGCAGCGGGGTCTCGCGGCCTCGAGTGGCAGATACTCGGCAGTCGCAGACGCGTGGTTAGGGCGCGCTGGCGACTCGGCGACGGTTCGACCCTGCAGCTCCTGGCCAACTTGGATTCGCAGGCCGCGGCCGGGATCGTTGATGATGGGGTGGGCGAAATACTCTTCACTGCTGCGGCAGCGGGTGAGACCGAAGCGGCCAATCTGGCACCCTGGTCCGTCGTCTGGCGCCTCGCGGCGTCGACTAGCCGATGAACGGCGAAGACGAGGTGCGGCGGCTCGCCGGCGCGCTCGGTGTTCCCGCAGCCTACCGTGATGCCTCCGGGCGAATGTGTGACGTGCCCGCGACAAGCTTGCGCGCCGTGTGCGCCGCCCTCGGCTTCGACGCGAGAAATGACGCTGCGGCGCGGCGTTCATTCGCATCATTTTCTCATGCGCAAGCCACGGAATTCCTTGCTCCGGTCATTGCGATTCGCGGGACCCGATCGCCCATCGAGATACCGCTGAATCTGCCGCGTTCCGCGACTGATCGGACATTGGAATGGGAGCTGCGCGAGGACTCCGGCCGCATGCATGCCGGCGAACTAAAGGTGCAGGAGTTGCCCGCAGTGGCCAGCGCACCGGCCCCCACCGATGAGACCGTCAGTAAGA
>AR_comb_assmDRAFT_10274405_pt1 | contig 14018 bp, 10 predicted proteins | sample ArasoioldDNA_FD_10543 | JGI IMG/M metagenome (IMG submission 10543) | reverse complement strand
GCAGGCGGTCCGCAGTTCAACTTCTTGCCGTCGGCGAACGTGACGTCGCGTCCTGCGGCTTGCGTCGGATTCGCCCGCGCACGCCACCCGAACACCTTCACCATGTCGCCGACTTTCATCGTGGCGTCCTTCTTCCAGCCCTGGCGGACGAGCATGTTCGGCGGGTAGCCCTCGATCTTCCACTGGGTGACCCCGCCTTTCTCGTCCTTCACATCCACGTAGAAGTAGATGTGCGGATTCTGCCAGTCGATCTTGGCGACGGTTCCAGTGATGGTCACCGGCTTGTCGCCTTCATACTCGGCCGCGAACGAATGGTGGGCCGATACGGCAGCCGTCCCGGCGAGGAGACTCAACGCGATGACGCATGCAACCTTCATCGATGTAGTCCTCTGTGCGTAAGGCGACGGCATTGTAACCGAGGATCAACGCGCGACGGTCACGCTCCACTCGAGCGGTATCGAGACGGGGAGATAGCAGACCTTGTCATCGCACGCCTGGTAGGTGAGCTGGCCCTTAATGGTGAGGCGTGACTCGGCGGTGAGCGCAGCGAGCTGCGGCGGTGCCGCTCCGACCTTCATGTCCAGCGTCAATCGAAACGGGCGCTCATAGACGAGCACACTTTCATTGAGCGGCTTGAACAGATAGGACATCGGCCGGGGATAGACCACCTCGTCAACCGACAGCGCCGGATTCGGATCGATGGCGATCGCGACGGGACGATACTGCGTGCCGGGAGCGTAGACGTGAATGCCTTTCTTTGGTCTCACGTCGACGGCGAGTGACATGGTCGTCCCTGGTTTGACGATGTCGGGGCCAAGCGATGCGGTGAAGGCAAGGTGACGTGTGGACTTCGTGACGACGCGCGCGGCACCGGCCGCGGGCCAGACGCTCGATGCCGAAATCAGCAGCAAGACGAGGCCGGGCAGAAAGCGGTTGGTCACTCTTTGGATAGTACTTGCTGGATACGCCGATCGATCTCTTTCTCGTCGCCGGGCTTGTATCCAGCGTGCTTCCACAGGACCTTGCCCTTTGCGTCGAGCAGCACGTGCGTCGGCGTCATGCGCAGGTCGTAGTCCTCGGCCACTGACCGCTGACCGAGCAGGATGGTTGCCGTGTAGCCGTGGCTCGCGCGCCAATCGGCGATCAGGCGCTGCTCATCGGGGATCACGTTGATCCACACCATCGACAGACCGCGGTCCTTGTTCGCGTCGTAAATCTTTTGCACCAACGGAAACGCCGCATTGCAGTACTGGCAGGTAGGGAAGAAGAACGCGACGAGCGTCGCCTTGCGTCCCATCACCTGCGGGAGCGTGCGCTCATCGCCCTCGAGCGTCTTCAGCGTGAAGGGCTTGAAGTTCTCCGCGAACGCCGCTCTCGGCGCCAGCGCGATCGCACACGCGACGACAAGGGCAGCCACTCTCACTGCTGCTCTTCCCGTGCGCCAGGGAACGGACGCGAGGCAGGCTGGTCGGTCACCGTCGGCGCTTTCGAGGCGCGGCTGCCGAGGCGCATCGAGTAGGTGGCGATGGCCACATATTCAGGGAACGTCGAGTCGCCGCGCGTCGCCGTGTTTGGATTGCGGAAGCGATTGAAGTAGTAGCCAATCGGCACGTTGAGCGAGATCGCATGACGTCCACTCGTCACGGTTACGCCGGGCTCCCAGTACATCTCCACACCCGGACGACGGAAGCCGTCGGAGCGGCCGATCAGGTCATAGCGTGGCACGCCTTCCATGCGCCACGCGATCGATGCCGAGATGTGACGGGTAATCGCCGCGGAGGTACCAGTGCGGAAGATGAACTGGTCCGACACTGTATTGATGTTTGTCGGGGTGGTCGCTGTCGCCAGGTTGCCGCGCGATGGTGCGCCGGTGTTGCGCGGGTTGAGCAGCCACGTGCCCGATCCGAAGGCGACGAAGCGGCCCATCATCTTGTAGGCCTGCAGATCCGAGATGAGACCCCAGCCACCGTCGCCGGGATTCACCGAGATGTCCACGTAGCGTTCGAGGTTGTTGTTGCCGTTCCCATCTGGGAAGACGTCGGTCGATTCGTTGTTGCCGGTCGGAAATTTCACGCCGCCGCCGAGACTGACGTTCCACGAGCGATGCGATGAGGGGCTGAGCAGCGACACGCGAGTCAGCGTGGTGATGTCGCCGATGCCGCGAGCGTTCTCGTTCGCGCGTGCAGCGGGACCGCCGGCGCGGGGCGACGGAATGCCCCACGAGGCTTCGATGAACGGAATGCCGACGTTGAGGCTGACGCGCGGCGTCGCCTGATACGAGACCGTCGTCGTGATCGAGTTCTGCCGGTTGACAACGTAGGTCTGCTCGATTTCTCGCTGGTACTGGCGCTCGGTCCCGTTGTAGTGGATGTCGGCGGTGGAATTGCGGCCGGTGACCGTCAGGTTCCAGGTGCCGACCTCCTGATCGAGGGTGCCGGTTGTCCCGAACATTGGCGAGGTTTGCCGCAGCAGGATGCAGCCCTGTGCACGGGCATCAGAGGCTGTCATCAACAGAGCGCTCACGCCCAATCCCGCTATTACTGCCACGTTCACGCGCGTCATCGTTGCCTTTCCACGGGAGAACCGCCGAGTTGTGAGGCGCGAGTGTACGGAGAGAGGCGGAGCGGCTCAATAACGCGGAAGTACTAATGTGTTCGGAGGAGGTGCCCCTCCGTGTCAGAGACAACGGAGTTTGCGGAGGAAACGGGATAACACGGAGCAACGGAGAAACGGAGATTAACTAGTACTTCTAACGTGCCTCAATTCGCAGGAAGTGCCACCTGCGTGGCGGCAGTCTCGGCCAATCGAGTAGTTACCTGACGGCCCGTCGGTTGCTCTTATGGCGAGCGATGCTAATCGATACTCCGGTCAACAAGATCACCCGCGAGATCCTGGCGGCGGCCATCGAGGTCCACCGCATCTTCGGCCCCGGGCTGTTCGAGAGGGTGTATGAGCCCTGCTTTCACTACGAGCTTGGTGTTCGGAAGCTGCAGTTCGAGACGCAACGCGCGGTTCCGGTCCTCTACAAAGGAATGCAGTTCGGTGCGACCTACCGCGTCGACCTGATAGTGGAGGGCTCGATCGTTGTAGAAACGAAATGCGTCGCGGCGTTGCTGCCAGTTCACAGCGCGCAAGCGCTCACGTACATGAAGCTGACCAACAGTCCCTTCGGGCTGTTGATCAACTTCAACGTTCCGAAGTTGATGGACGGCGTGAGGCGATTGGTGCTGCCAGGTCACGAATGAACCGGCGGTCTGTGCCACGAAAAGAAGGGCGGGGCCGAGGTCGGGGATCCGTAAGAGAGATTCCTCCGTTGCTCCGTTTCTCCGTGTTGCTTTACTCCGTTGTCTCCGCCCCTCCGTTGCCTCACGCATCGAACTGCCGCAGGCCTCACTGTGGCTGGACGACGGCCATTCCTCGAGCCCGAAGGAACGTGCTGACAGTGTCCTCGGCGGCTCGTACGGCTTGTGTGTCCTGCCCCGATACGCGGAGGACGAATCTCGTACCGGCCGGAAACTGTTCCAGCTTGTTCTGTAATACCCGCATTGACTGGAACTCGTATTGCGCCACGCCACCATCGATGCTCGTGGAACCCGGGCGAGTGTTAACAGTGATCGTCAGCTCGCGCCATGTGTTCAGCTCGAACTCCAGGTATTGGCGCAACCGTGGTACTCGTGTCATCGAGAGAAGCTTCGTCAGCTTGTCCTGGCGTGTCACCCAGGACGTCGCGGTTGTGAGCGCTTCGAGAAGGTTGGCGCCTTCGTTGATCGCGTCCTGCTCTGTGCCTCTCTCGGTGAACGCGGGGGTCACTTCCAATTCGCGTCCCGTCACGTTCTCGATCCACTTCGAGTAACGCTCGGACAGAACCGCCTCCATTGACGGTGATCCGAATCGTCCCAGCAGTCTGATGCTAGACGTTCTCACCCGAGGTGCAGGATCGTCGAGGGAACTGCGGGCGAGATCTTCGAGAATCGAGTCATAGTAGACATCGGCAATCGACGTCAGCAGCTCGCCATAGCAGCCCGTGGACTCCCGACTCGCCAAAGCTTTCTCAATACGCGGACGCGCGAGTACGCGATTGACACGAAGCGCATACGCCAGGATTGGCGCTTGAATGTCGCAGGCCCATCTCCCGAGGTGCGGATCGAGTGTGGCCAGGACGGAATCGAGGACAGCGCCTGTTGCATATCGCGCGATCAACGATGCGCCGTGTGCCGACGGGCTTTGAGCAAAGCGTTCGGCAAGTTGAACGTCGACGTTCGGAAGGACCGCGTCTGGCAAGAGACCGAGAGCTCGGGTGCCGAGACGAGGATCTGGGCGGCTGATTTCGGCGAGCAACGCGGGACGTGCGCTCGCCGGATCAAGTTCATACCAGCGGCGTAACGCGGTAGCCGCGAGTTGCTGTCTGTCGTACTCGTCCCGGCCGTTCCGATCAATCTGCGTGTTCGCCCCCGCGTATCGCCGCAGGAGCGGCAGAAGTGCCGGCCCACCGATCTTGTCCCACCGACTCTCAAGAAGGAAATTCTGTTGCTGGACCGGGAGCTGATCGAAACGCGCGATCAGCTGTTGGGCCAGTGTGTTCGTTGTGGTCTCCGGCAGCGGCACGAAATTCCACGCTGCGTTCGCGGCAGTCATCAGGCTGATTGCCACGGCGTCGCCACGCTTGTTCGGCAACGCTTTGACGAGCCGCTCGAGTGCTCGCTGTCGTGCCTCCCTCCACTGGGGCGGATTCTGAGCTTCGTCAAGGCCTGACAACGTGCTCAGCAACCTGTCATGTACAGGCCGATTGGGGTTGTCCACCGCTTGCTCGAGCGCTTCACGGGCAACGACCTTGTCGGGCGCGGACAGCAGACCCATGACGCAGATCGAGTCGTCGCTGCCAATGGGATTGCCGCGCAGACGATTGGCGAGTTCTCGGATAGCCGCTGGTGTTCCAAGAAAGCGGAGCGAAGTGAGGGCGTCAGAGCGAGCGCGGTAATACGCATCGCTCGGTGACCCGGCTGGAGGAGCTTGGTTGAGCGTGGCAACGGCGTTGCGAAGTGTGACCGTCTGCCACGCGGGAGTCGCCGCGACGATCCTGAGTGTGATTGGATTGCCCGAGACGAGGACCTCGGAGGTGCCTCTCACGGTAGCCGGATTCTTGATCTCGATTCGGCGGCTCGTGATTGTCAGCCGATAGGTGCCGGGACGCGTGAATCGAATCCACTCGTTGACGTTGAGTCGGATGGACCACGGTTTCGCGCTCAGGAACTGGAAACCCGTGAGGCCCCCCATCATGCCGAAGGCGCGAGGGGCAAGCGGATCGACGCTGCCTCCGGACGGCGACACAGTGAACCGCTCGTACTCCATGCGGCCGCTGCGGTCGTAGGTGGCTGCATTGACCTGATAGCGTTCACTCACCGCACTGCTGAACTCGAGCTGCAGCGGAATCGTTTCGCCGATGCGAAACGGGCGTTCGACACCAACGATCGATACGCGAAGCACGACGTTTGGATCGGGCGCCGGTGGCGGTTGGGCGACTGCAGCGGAGGATGCCCCGGCGACGAAGACGATCGCGCCGAGGCATCCTGTGAGCATCTGGCGAATCACGACTGAACACTCCGACCACTTAGACACCGCTCGCGCCTTATCGGCGTTTGTATCGAAGCTTGACCGTCGTCTCCTGATCGACGACCAACGGCTTGATGAACTGATGCGACGTGCCCGCGCGCGGGATGTCGACGCGCACGGGGAGCACGCCACTCGCGCGGCGCTGCAGCTCCACGACGTTCTGCGACGGCGCCGTAATTTGCGCTGTTTCCTTGTCGGACCGCTCGGAGCGCACCGAGGCGCGCTCACTCGCCGAATCGTTGGAAAACACCATCCGCTGCGCCGAGCTCTGAGTGTCCACAATTGGCCGTTCGCCGGTTACGGTGACGGTCTCTTCGATACTGCCGACACGCAACTCGAAGTTCATCTCGCCCGGGCGTTGGTCATAGATCAACTCTCGAACCACCGAAGCGAAGCCAGAAAGCATTGCAGTGACTCTCATCTGGCCGGCCGGCAGATTCGCGAATGCGAAACGGCCGTTGCTGTCGGTGACCGCCGTCCGGACACGTTCGGCGAGTGCAGGCGAGGCGACTTCGATCGTCACACCAGGCAGGACTGCACCCGACGCGTCTTTCACCGTGCCACCGATCTGGCCAGGTGCTCCGGTGAATACCGAGTGCTCGATTACCGGGCTCGAAGCGGCTGCGTAGCCGCGAGCGATGCCCCCGTCGCTCACGCGCATGCTGCTCATCTCGATCGCGTTACCGCCGATCGACTTCATCGAGTACCGCTCCGGCGCGAACACCTCCCACTGGACGATGCCGACTGGCATGTCCATGCGTGGCAGCGTCATCTCGATGTCGCCTCTCTTGTCGAATGGCGTGCCGGCATGGAGATAGACGTACGACACCTGGTACGGACCACTCGGACGGAAACCCGGGCGCAGGAGCGGGACGCGCGTGCCATCGGTGCCGAGCACCGGCTTCGCTGCCTGGCCAGCCACATCAACCGAGACCATCGTCGCGCCCTGTGGCAGCGACACTTTGAGGAACGGCTGGGCGCGATTCTGCACGGTGAGGATCACTTCAGTGAGCGCGCGGCCCTCGCTGGTGACGAGCGTCGTGGCGACTGCACGATCCGCTACTGCGGCGAGCACGCCGGCATCGGCGAATCGCTTCACGTCGAAAGCGAGCGTGGGGTTCGCGCCCGCTGCACGCTGGTAGCGGAACGCAGACAGCAGCGGCAGACGCGCCAGCGATTGCAGCGCGCGATTGAGCTCGCGCACGTCGATGCGATGCAGTGGCTCGCGCTCTGGGGCGTCGAGCTCCAGCGTGCCCACGCCCTCGATCGCCACCTCACCGCGTTCGCGCTGCACGTCGCGCACCGCGACGAAACCGGTGTCGATGCTGAACGAGCCGCCGTCGTGCGGACGCTCGAGGCTGATGAGAAATTGATGGCTGCGAGCAGTGGAATTGGCAATGGTGAGCGTGAGCCCTTCATCCGTCGGCTCACTATTCTCGAGCGAGCTGCCCGAGACGCCCGTCAATTCATATCCGGTGGGCAGGCGAACGCCGAGCGTGCGAAGCTCACCCTGCAAAACAGTGACGTCGAGCAGCGCCACCATGCGCACGTCAGAATCGCCCAGTGTCACGAGCGTCATCACCTCCGAAAGCGTTCGCAGTTCGCGGGCCGCCGCGGTCGGCGCGCTGTCCCGCATCGACCACGAGACTTCAACCGACGATCCGGGATCGAGGGTGGCTTCGACGATGGTTCGGCCATCAGCAGCCGTGCGACGCGTGATGAGTCCTGACGACAGCCGCACATCCGCCTGATCGCCAGGAATGTCGAACGTCGCGCGTGCGGTGCCAGACTTCGGGACCGGCAGCACGAATGCTGCGCGGCCCGGCCTGAACGTCAGCGGCGCGCCCCACTCGAGCGTCAACGAGAAGGGGCCCGGTCCCGGGATCAGCGCGGTGTGCGCAGCGCCGTCGGCGACGAGCGGCAGCGGCCGGCCAGCAGCAGACGCGTCGATCAACGTCGCACCGGAGATCAGATTGACTCGGCTCACGCCGCTGCGCAGCGCATCGCCGTTCACCGTGAACACGCCGCGTGCGGTATCGCGATCGGCGCGCACGCGAAGATCGGAGCTGGCGAGCACGGCAGCGACCGGCGCTGTTGTCGGTGCCTGCGGTGGGCGACCGGCGAGATCGATAAGGCGGTTGTATTCAGCGAGCGTGAGCGTCACGGCTCGCGGGGTGTCATTCGGACGCGGGGGTTGCTGCGCGGACGCCGCATGCGCGGTCGTCATCAGAATCACAGCCAGGGTCATCATCTTGGATGTCATGGCGCACCTCACGGGCGGGTCTAAAGACTCGCCTCTACGAAACGGTTACTTGCGGCGGAACGCGAGCTCGATTGAGGGTGCGTTCGATTCAGCCGTCAGTTCGGACGCAAGAAAGACCGACGGTCCGAACTGCGGAAACGTGACGTGCACCGGCAATGCGCCGACGACGGTGCGTCCGCCGGCTTCGTTTCTGAAGCGGTCCACGAGGACCTGCAGCTTCGCATCCTGGTCGGCTACGCCCTCTCTGAATGTTGGAGCCGCGCCGTTGACGGGCTGCGCAACTCCTGATCCCCGGAGTGCTGCCGCGAAGGGGCCTGGATCGTCTTCCATGCGAAACGTCCCGGGTTGCAGCGCGACGCGGAAGCGTGGCGAGTGATGCAGCTCGACGCCTGTGCGTGACACGGGAAGATCGAGCGCGGGGAGCGCGAGTTGCGCGGTGCCCTTATCGATCCACTCGGGAATCCGCTGCAGATACGTCATCTCGACGACGAAGGTCGGCGCCTCTTCACCGGCTCGACCCTTCTCGAGTGGCAGCAGCACCGCGCCACGCTCGGCGACGCCGGGCCGGATCGGCCTTCCACCCACCTTGGCGCTCCACACCGTTGCCGAAGGCGGCATCGTGACCTTGAGGAAACTGCGCTGGTTGTTGCGGACGGCGAAACGCGCTTCGACGAGCAGGCTGCCGTCTTCAGATGCCAGAGCGCGATAACGCGCTTCTTCGACGTTGGCGATCAGCACGGCCTGCGGAATGAAGCGGACGACGTTGACGGCGAGCGAGCGTGGCTCGCTTCCTGCGATTGGCCGCAGACGGAACGCGATCATCGACGGCGACTCGCGGCCGGCGACGATCTCACCGAGCTCCGACGGATCGGCCGGCTCGAGACCGCGCGTGGCACGCTCGGCCACTTCACCGGCGCCGACGACATCGACGGCGACGCCGCCGGTTTCGCGCTCCGCGGCCGGCACGCGCACGAGCGGCAGCGGCACGACGCCATCGCGCGGCGTGCGAAGGTCGCCCTGCACGACGAACGAAGTGTCGCTCGTGACCGGATCGAGCAGCCGCACGCGCAACTGGCCGTTCGTGACTGTCCACTCGCCAACCGTTGCGCCGTTCACCTGATTGACGGCAACGCCCTGCGGAAGCGTCAGGACCACCTCGCGCGCGACGCCTTGAAGTACTTCAACTTTTACGGAGCTCGAAATTTGTGAGACGTCTTCACCGAGACCGATCATCGAGGTGATGCGCGCGCGGGTGCGCAGCGGCAGTTCGGCGCGGCGATCATCAGCCTTCCGTTTCCACGACAACGTGAGTGGCTGACTGGGCCGGCCGAATGACGTCCACCGACTTTCCCCAGGTGTTTCTGCGCGCTCAGCGACGAAGCCCCCCGACACCGAGAGGTCCACGCCGCTACGCGGGAGCGTGAGGACGGCGCGCGAGATCGGCGCCGCCGAGGCAGGCAGCGCAATCGTCTCGCTGCCCGCAGAGGCGGTGAGCGGCAATGCAATGTCGAGTGTGAGTACGACACGACCCAATCGCGACAGCAATACGTGCGGCGGTGGTCCTTCGACGAGCGACACTGGCTGTCCGTCGATCCGCGCGTCGCGGACCATCAAGCCCGCGGGGATCTGCACCCGCGTCCAGCCGTCGCGCATGACATCGATGGTGAGCAGCGCGCGGCCGGCGACGGCATCGTTCTCGATCCGGAGGTCATAGTCGATGCGGGTCAGCGTGGCATCGACTGGAGGCGGCGTAGGCTGAACGGGCTGCGGATTGGCGCGTTCGCGCAGTGCCTTGTATTCGTCAACCGGCAGCACCACCCAGCCATCCGGTGGGACAGTCGTCTGGGCGAATGTGTGCGCCGGGACACAGAGCGTACACACACCTATTGCGATCACGAGCAGGGCTCGAGTCATAGCGTCCTCGTTCTTAGAGAGACCGAGTCCACATGCCCGGACCCGGCTTTACGTTCGCATTGGCACCGTACTCACTCCAGGCGGATCTGAAGATCCGCCTCTACGACTAAGACTTCACCGCATAGCAAACGGCTGACCTGAACTGTGGGACGCGTGGCTGCAGGAATTGGGCGTGATTACGCGGAATCCCAAATGCGTGATCCACACGCGTGGAACCCGGTTCAAAAACGTGGAATGGCCGCCGTGACGCTTCGGGCATAAGATCTCCTCATGACCAGAACGCTCACGCTCGCGTTTCTTGCAGCGATCACCCTGGTAGCACCACTTCCCGCGCAGCAGACCATGTCTTTTTACGAACTCAAGACCACGACCCTCGACGGCAAGCCCGCCGACCTGGCGCAGTACAAGGGCAAGGTAAGCCTTGTCGTGAACGTCGCAAGCAAGTGCGGGTACACGCCGCAGTACGAGGGTCTCGAGAAGCTGCAGCGTGAAATGAAGGGCAAGAGCTTCAATGTGCTCGGCTTTCCGAGCAACGATTTCGGCGGTCAGGAGCCGGGCACGGCCCAGGAGATCGCCTCGTTCTGCAAGCTCACCTACGACGTCACCTTCCCCATGTTTGAGAAGGTGGTGACCAGGAAAGGTACGGATCAGTCGCCGATTTACACGTTTCTGGGCCGTTCTGGGAAGCTGCCTGCATGGAACTTCAGCAAGTACGTCGTGGACAAACAGGGCAAGGTTGTTGCTTTCTTCGAAAGCAGCGTCACGCCTGAGGACCCCGCGCTGCGTGCCGCAATTGCCAAAGCGCTGGCCTCGAGCTAACCCATGAACGAGAAGCGGCCACTTAGATTTCAAGACCGGCTGGCGGCGCGCGCGCGCGCGGAGTACGCCTGGCTGACCACGCTCGACCGCGCGAAGCTGGCCGCTTTCTATCGCGAACATCGCCGGTTGTCATACGGCGTTGCCGTCGCGATGCTGATGGCGATCGCGCTGACCGTCGGGTTCGTCGTCAGCATCCTCCGCGCGGTTCCCGATCGCGAGGCGCTGCGCAACATCGGGACGATGGCGCAGGCGACGACAATCCTCGACGCCAGCAATCAGCACGCGTTCACGATCTTCCGCGAGCAACGCGTCGAGGTGCCGCTTTCGCGGGTCTCCAAGCGACTGGTGGACGCCATCCTCGCGATCGAGGATCAGCGCTTCTACGATCACAGCGGCATCGACGTCGTCCGTGTCGCGGGGGCGGCGTTGAACAACGTCCTGGAAGGCCGTCTCGCGCAGGGCGGGAGCACACTCACGCAGCAGCTCGCGCGACAGAGTTTCCTCACCCCCGACAAGACACTGCGCCGCAAGATCACCGAGATCTTCGTGGCCGCGCGTCTCGAGCGTCAGTTCACCAAAGACGAGATCCTTGGGATGTATCTCAACAAGGTCTACTTCGGTGACGGACTCTACGGCGTCGAAGCGGCGTCGCTCGGGTATTTCGGCAAGCACGCCTCCGATGTGTCGGTCGCTGAGGCGGCGCTGCTGGCAGGACTGGTCAAGGCGCCGTCTACCTATGCGCCGACCGTGAGCGCCGATCGTGCGCGCGCCCGTCGCAACGTCGTGCTGCAGGCCATGCGCGACGTGAAGGTGATCGACGGCCCGACCTACGACGCCGCCGTGCGCGAGCCGGTGAAGCTCGATGATGCGCTTCGTCGTGGCGAGGCGTACGGCCAATACTTCAAGGAAGAAGTCCGCCGCTTCCTCGTGCAGCGCTTCGGCTGGGAGCGCGTCTATCAGGGCGGACTGAAGGTCTACACGACGGTTAATCTCGACATGCAGCGCGCCGCTGAGGCGGAGGTCACGCGCGCGATCGCCGAGATCGAGAAGCGGCAAGGCGCGAAGATGACGAGTGGCGCGGATGCGTTGCAGGCCGCGCTTGTCGCGATGGATCCGCACACCGGCGAAGTGCGCGCGATGGTTGGCGGCCGCGATTTCGAACAGAGCTCGTTCAATCGCGCGACCCAGGCGAAGCGGCAGCCGGGCTCCGCCTTCAAGCCGTTTGTCTATGCGGCCGCGCTCGAGCAGGGTTTCTCGCCCGCGACACTCATCGAGAATCTCGACGCGCCGATCATGACGTTGCAGGGCGCGTGGGTGCCGGAAGACGAGCATCTCGACAGCCCGTCGATCACGATGCGCATGGCGCTGCGGACGTCGAGCAATCGCGCCGCTGTGCAGATGCTCGATCAGGTCGGCATCCCCATCACCGTGCAGTACGCCGAGCGCATGGGCGTCGGGTCAGTGCCAAGCGTGCCGTCGCTTGCGCTCGGATCGGGCGAGGTCACGCTGCTCTCGATGACGTCGGCATTCTCGACCTTCGCTAACGATGGTCTTGTGCCGGTGCCCATCCTCGTGCGCCGCGTCGAGGGAAGAGACGGCGAGGTCATCTATCTGAACGAACAGGTGCAGCAGCGGGCGATCACCGAGGCCACTGCGTTTCAGATGTCCGAGATGCTGGCTGACGTCGTGAACTCCGGCACCGCCTGGCCGGCGCGTCGCGAAGGATTCTTGTTGCCGGCCGCAGGCAAGACCGGGACGACGAACGACTATCACGACGCCTGGTTCATCGGCTACACGCCGCATCTCACCGCCGGCGTGTGGGTCGGATACGACCAGCCGCGCACGATCATCGGCCGTGGCTACGCCGCGGAACTCGCGGTGCCGCTGTGGGCGCGCTTCATGAAGGAAGCCACGCGCGACGACAAAGCCGATTGGTTCACCCGTCCGCGTAACGTGACGACGGCTCGCATCTGTCGCCTCAGTGGCAAGCTGGCGACGGACTCGTGTCACGACGATGAGAAGTCGCTCGCCTACTACGAGAACTTCGTTGCGGGCACCGAGCCGACCGAGACGTGCCCGATTCACAATCCGGTAGTCGCGAAGCCGTTCCGCGCGCTGGCCGCGCTCTTCGGGCTGAAGTCAGCCCCGAGCGCCGCGCATGCGCCGGCCCCTGCGCCGCCGCAACAGGCTGCCGTCACCGAGGCCCCGCCGCCTCCGAAGGTCGAGGCCAAGCCCGAGCCGAAGAAGCGCGGGTTCTGGTCGCGCGTGTTCGGCGTCAACAAGGACGACGAGAAGAAGAAGCGGGAGTGATTTACCCAAGCCCTTACCCAAGCAAGGTGTAAGTAAATCGCCCCCGCAGCCAGCTCTCACCGCTGACATCGTTGTGGCGCGTGTCGATCGACTCGTTCAACACGTGCGCGTAGCGTCCCGATAGACGCGACACCTCCTGCTCGATCCGGCGATTCGTCTGCTCCAATAGGTCTCGGTAGCACTCGTCCCACAGTTCATCTCGATGCGCCAGCGTGTGCGGCACATGGCGACTCGTCGCCTCGATGACGTGCTCGCCGAGCACGGTGCCGTCGAGCGGCGGGAGCTCGCGATGCCAGTAGACGATGTGATGGTCGGCGCTCATACCTGGTGGGGGAGCAACCCGGGTGCCCGCCGCAACGCGCGATTTTTCTAAGGATTTCTTCGACGGAAGGCCCAGGGTGCGGATAAGTCCGCGCTCGATGGGGGAGGTTTCGCGATCGGTGAGTGCGCTATTGTGCAGCGTTCTGAACGTCGTTTAAGATATTGAACGCTGTTCAATCACGTAGGGCCGGTCCTTTCGGACCGGCCGGTCAGGATCCATGCGCCGAGAAGAACGTCAGCAGCACGCCCGTGAGACCACGCGGCGCGCCATCCTTGATGCCGCCCTCGAACTGTTCATCGCCGACGGCTACACCCAGGTCTCCATCCGCAACATCGCCGCGAAAGTCGAATACAGTCCCGGCGCGATCTACAGCTACTTCCCGTCGAAGGACGAGATCTTTTTCGCGCTCGCCGAGGAAGGCTTTCGCGCGATCGGCGAGCGTCAGTTCGCCGGTTCGCCGAGCGACGATCCCCTCGACGACGTCCGCGCCGTTGCGTGGCGTCTCTACGAATTCAGCAAAGACCATCCGCAGTACTTCGCGTTGGTGTTTCTCGATCGCCGCGTCCCGCGTGTGAGCAAGGAGTTCGAGCGCTTTTCGTTCATCTCCGAGATGCGCAGTCGCGCGCTGGCTCAGGTGGAGCGTTGTGTCGAGCACGGCATCTTCCCGCCGACGACGGACCCGGAGGTCGCCCTGCGATTGCTGTTCGCTCCAGTGATCGGAATCGCCGCGTTGCGCGTATCCAATCGCATGCAACCCGATGTCGATGCGGACGCCCTGGT
>AR_comb_assmDRAFT_10394807_pt1 | contig 14020 bp, 16 predicted proteins | sample ArasoioldDNA_FD_10543 | JGI IMG/M metagenome (IMG submission 10543) | reverse complement strand
CGAGCACGCCACGAACGCGCTCCACCACCTGAGGGCCATCGGCGATCTGGGACACGATGCCTACCTGGACGTCGTACACGATGAGAGCCGTTCGATGAGGGTGACACACCTCACCCAGAGTTAAGGGAATGTCGAGACCGAATGCGCGCTCCATCTATTGGGCCCCCTGACTCATGCTGCCGCCGTTGGTCCGGTCGAAGGGTCGGTTGGTGTCGACCTTTGGATCGAACAGGACCTCAATTGGTAATGGCACCTGCAACGAGATGAAGAACCACTCCAAGAAGCCCGCCTTGGTCAATGGGAAATCATCGGTGTAGCGTTTTGCGGCTTCGATACTGTCCAACTCGAACACGATCACGACCCCAAGTTCATCCGCGCGAGCATAGTTCTCCCGAACGATACCCGCCTTCCACAAGCGCCAAACGTTAGCTACCTCTTGAGACAGGTACGGCTCGATTCTTTCGTATGTCACGCCTGGCTTCATTCGGTCGTAGGCAATAATTTTCATGCTTGCTCCTTTTTTCTGTAGGTTGGATTGTGGTGCTACACGCCGAGTGCTTCGATCACAAGGCGAGCGACTGCCCCACCGGAATACTGCTGCTGTCCTGTGATCAGGTTCCCGTCACGGACGGCGTGTGCCTTGAAGCGACCCGACACGATGAAGTTGGTACCAGGAATCTTTTTCGCTTCATCCTCGATCCAGAACGGTTGAATACGCTTGCCGACGAACGCGTCGGCATATCGTTCTTCGGAATTGGCAAAGCCAGTCCAGGTTTTTCCATCAACTAGTAGCTCGTCATTCACCTTTGTCTTGAGAAGAATGCAGGTCGCGTGGCAGAGAACCGCTGTAACTTTTCCGGCGTTGAAGGATTGCGCCACCAAACTGTGGACACGTTCGTCGTTGTAGTAGGTGTACATCGGCGCCTGTCCGCCAACGAGGAGAACCGCGTCGTAGTCGCCGATCTTGAGCTGACTAATGGGCTTCGAGTTTTCAACCAGCTTTGCGTGTTCTGGAGAGGACAGGAATCCGAGAGAGATCAGGTCGTGCGCGGAATACTTGCTTTCGTCGCGCGGATCGCTCCAGTTATCGGCTGTGAGTTTGCCTCCATCTGGACTGTAGATATCCACGTTGTAGCCGTGTTCTGCAAACTCCCAGTAGGGATGCGCCAATTCGCTCCACCAAAAGCCTATCGGCCACCCGGTTTGTTTCGACACGGACGGATTGGACGCAATAATCGCGATCCGCTTAGGTTTTTTCGGGTTGAGTATGTCAATCGTTTCGCTCATTGGATTCTCCTCGCGGCAAAGGTCCGACGTTGCACTCGATTAGCGGATCTTCTGGAGCGCATATTCAACAATCACGCGTCGATCTGGTGGCTGCAATGCAAGAGCGGTGCCACAGTTATTGTTCTGAATTTACGGGTCTTCTTCTGCGAGTGGGGATGGCGCATCCCGACAATTGGCGGATTCCGACAACTGCCGCTTTTGATGGAACCGCCTGTATTTCGGCGCTCGCCGACGACACACTTAACATCGGGCATCTGCAATGTTGGAGGGGCTTGAAGCGGAGGGGATGGAGTGCTTAGGAGGCGAAACGAGATTTGAACAGATGTTTGTCAATTCCCAAAGTCCGGATTTTTGTTTCGAGTGTTGACCTTGGCACTCCGAGCCTGGCAGCCGCACCGGATGGTCCTGAGACCCGACCCTTGCTCTCTCGAAGAGCAGTTTCTATCATGGCCCGTTCCTGGTCGCTGCCCATCCGAGCAAGACCGACGCGGGCTTCGCGCAAGGGGGGTGGTTCGTGCTGCAGCCAGACGTCGTCTATGGACAACGTTTCGCCATCGCACAGGATTACCGCTCTCTCGATCACGTTCTGCAGTTCCCGAATATTGCCGGGCCATTGGTACGCGTTCAACAGCTCCAATGTTCGCTTCTCAATATTCTTGATCCTCTTGCCAGCCTTGCTCGCATACCGCTCGGTTAGGTATTCCACAAGCAATGGGATGTCCTCTTTGCGATCCCTCAGTGGAGGCACATCAATCGGAAACACATTGAGCCGATAGAAAAGATCCTGCCGAAAGGTTCCCGCTTTAATCTCCGCCTGCAGATCGCGATTAGTAGCGGCAATGATCCGCACACTGGTTGTCAAAGTTTGGTTTCCGCCGATGCGCTCAAATTGGCGTTCTTGCAAGACGCGCAACAGAGCAATCTGGGTTTCTGCGGGTAGGTCGCCGACTTCATCTAGAAAGAGCGTACCGCCCTCCGCCAGTTCGAAACGGCCCAGACGCCTCTGAGTCGCTCCGGTGAAAGCGCCTTTCTCATGACCGAACAGTTCGGAGCCAATCAGCGCTGCTGGTATGGCGGCGCAATTCACACTCACAAAAGCTTTTGAAGAACGTGGAGACCGTTTGTGGATTGCGCGGGCGATCAGTTCCTTGCCGGTCCCCGTCTCACCTGTAATAAGAACCGTCGAATCTGCCGTGGCCACTTTCTTAACCTGTACTAAGACGCGCCGCAACGGTTCTGACGAACCCACGATTTCCTCAAACAACGACGCCTGGTCGATCTCCTCCTTCAGCGCCAGGTTCTCTCTGTAGAGTTCCTCTTTCAACTGCTTGATTTCGTCAAACGCTTTCTCTAAAGCGGCTTGCGCCAGGCGATGTTCGGTGACGTCCATGTTGGTTCCTACCAACTCCACAACATTACCCGATACGTCCATAAAGGGACGACTCACGCAGTGGACATATTTGATCGAGCCGTCCGGAAGGACGACGCGAAAATCAACGTTCGCTCCAGTCTTGTTCCGGATTCCTCTTTCCCGGGCCTCCTCGAATTTCTCCAGGTCCTCGGGGTGAACCCTGCTTCGAGCCTGCTGGTAAGTCACCGGTCCCTTCGCCGGATCGAATCCAAATGTGCGGTATGCCTCCTCAGACCAATACGTGATTTCTCCATTGACTGGGTCGTGCGCAAAACTTCCGGTGTGACTCAGTCGTTGCGCTTCCGCAAGATACCCCTCACTTCTGCGCAGTGCATCGTCGGAGCGCTTGCGTTCTGTAACATCGCGGATGATCGCAAGACCGCCGATCACCCTGCCGGCATCCTCGAGTAGAGGAGAAAAGTGGCCGTCGAGGAAGACCTTCCTCCCAGTTTCCAAGGTGTACGGTACATCGGTAGCAACAATACCTCTGCCGGCGAGTGTTTCTGCGTAGCAGTTCTTGCCTCCGCTGAGCCGGAAAAATGGGCAAAGTTCAGTCGCCTCCTTGCCCAGTCGCTCGATCTCTGAGATCCCGAAGATCCGCTCCAGACCGGAATTCCAGACGGTGTAGCGGCCTTCTGTGTCGAAGGCCAGAATCCCATCCATGCTGCTGTAAACCAACTGCTTGAAGACGGACAACGCATCGTTGCTCCTGTGCAGTTCCTGCTCGGCCCGTTTGCGGTCGTCGATGTCGGTGCCAGTGGCGTACCATCTTACGATTTCGCCGCGTTCGTTCCGGAACGGCTTAAAGAGAAACAGAAACCAGCGAGGCTGCCCATCCATCCGTTTGACACGCGCTTCCGCCGTGAAAGGATTGCCGCTCGCAATTCCGCGTTCTTTAATCTCGTAGAAGCCTGCCACGTCATCTGGATGGAAAATTTGCTTCACCCGCTCATCGTCACGAAAGTCCTCGAGCGTCCAATCGAAATAATCCAGCGTAACCTTATTGGGATAAAGGCGTCGGCCGTCGGCGGAATACACGACAATGTGTTGTGGGACAGCATCCACGAGCTGCTGAACCTCATGTTCAGCGCGCTTGCGATCCTCAATGTCTGTCCTAGACACGTACCACCGTCTGATGCGTCCCGGATCATCGCGAAGCGGATTAGCACGAGCCAGGAACCAGCGATACTTTCCATCTTTCCGATGTACACGTACTTCTGCTTCCCACGGTTTCCCGCTCGCGATTCCTTCCTGGATTCTGTGCTCGAAGGAACCTAGGTCATCTGGATGAAAGCAGTGGGAATAGTCCACGACAAGAAACTCTTCGAGGGCGTAACCGTGATAATCCAAGACAGGCTGATTGGCGTGGAGACGGCGTCCCTCCCCATCGAGCACGATGATGTGCTGGGGGACGGCGTCGACAAGTTGCCGAAGCTCCGCTTCAGCCAGCTTTCGATCGTGAATGTCGGTTCCCGCCGCGTACCAGCGAACGATTTTCCCCTGGTCGTCGCGAAGCGGGTTGAAACGAATGAGGAACCAGCGATACTGGCCATCTCTTCGCAGCAGGCGGGTCTCGACTTCCCAGGGCACGCCGCGAGAGACCGCATCCTCGCGTGTCGCCCGCACCCTTTCCAAATCGTCGGGATGAAAAGTCCTCTTCCGGAAGTCGCTGGCTTGGACCTCTTCGAGAGTCAATCCGAGGAAGGCGAGTAGCTGATCGTTTGCATAGAGCACCTCTCCCTCAGCTCCGTCGACGCACATACACTGAGGAACAAGATCAATGAGCTTTCGAAGCTCAGCTTCCGCAAGGCGCAGACGCTCTTCTACATGTTTCGACGAACCGGCAGAATCCTCTTTGCGAGTGTCGGCCATTGGGACCTCTCGAACCGCCAGCGTTCAGGAAATTGTAGGAAACCGACCCTCGGCCGTCAAAGTGGCGGCATCCATCCCCTTCATCTAGCCCTGGAAAATGACGCCTTGACACGCTCACGGCACATTGCTTCGCTGATAGAGATTGTGATCAGGACTTTGCCGGAATCCGCCAAATGTCGGAACGCACCAGCGGTGCCTTCAGTGCCGGGGCTGCATTTTCAATGAATTAGCACTGGCATCGACATTGCATCGCCTTCCTGACGCCGCATCAGGAGACTGCGACCATGGTGCTGAAGATTGATCGAAGCGCAGACGGAAAACACATTGTTCTGCGTCTCAGTGGCCGAATGCAGTCCGAAAACCTGGACGAACTGAAAGGCTTAATAGAACAAAGCGAACAAGTTATTTTGGATCTTGAAGATGTGAAACTAGTCGACCGGGACGTTGTGCGCTTCTTGGGGGCGTGCGAGGCGGAAGGCACGGTGCTGAGGCACTGCCCTCCATATGTCCGCGAGTGGATTGACAAGGAAAACAGCACTCCGGGATCGGAATGATGTCGAATTTCGGCTGGTTCGTACGTCGGTGTGGTGGAGGGACAGCGGCAAATTGCCAAGCCGATCGTCTACCTAGGGTTGAACCGTCAGCGAGGTCAGCAGTGTCTTTGTCAAGTCACACAGAGTGACTTCGACACGCAGAAGGAGCCGAAGATGTTGAATGTAGCACTCCACAAGTTAGGAGAGGTGACGATCTTCCACTGTGCGGGCCGAATTGCATTCGGATACGCAGATACGCTACTCAATGCCATATCGAAGTGGCCGTGCTCTCGGATCGCGGTACTTGATTTAGCCGAGGTGACTGAAATTGATGCGGCTGGGGTTGGAGCACTCGTTTCCGTGCGGAATCGGGCCCATGCAACCGGTGTGGCGCTCAAGCTGATGAACCTTACTCCAAGGGTGGAGAAGTTGCTTGAACTCACGCGTTTGAGATCCGCCTTCGAGGTTTGCTCCGTTCCTGAGATGCTCGGTCTGCTATGTCGTGCGTTTGAACAATCTCAATTTGTAAGCGTAAACGCCGCCCTCGAGAGTCCAGACGGAGTCCTCGTCGACGGTGAAACCGTCTCAGCTCACGTTGTATAGACCCTGTGCGATATGCAAGAAATAAATGTCTGCCTCCTCGCTCCTCAAACGTTTTCAGAGCTGAGGAACCAAAAGAGGAGGAAGCAAATGAATAACAAAGTATCGGGAGCGAGTCGTCGTGTAATGGCTGTTGGACGTCTTTGCTTGCTGGGACTCGTTGTCCAGGTGATGATGACCCTTGGCGGGTTGGCGCAGTCAATCCAGGTTGTTACCAGCCACAAAACGCCAAAACTCATGGACCGGCAAAAAGAAATGGCGTTGGCTCTCAGCGCGTGCCCGTCCTAGGTCGCCGACAAAGCCGCCGTCCACGTTCTCGAGAGCTTTTCTTCCACGCTACCTGAAGGTAGCGGAGTTGCGTGCGCAGGGAAAGTCGCCGGAAGAAATCAAGAGATTCGTAGCTGATGCATTTGCCAAAGGGATTTTCCAGCCGCCAACGCATGTTGGGATCGACTATATGTTGTCTACAGAAAGTATCACTGTGGTCGATGCTGAGAAGGGCATCGTTGCACCTTACCCACCTCATGTGATGTTTTACGGACCGTACATGACCAACGCTGTTCTTGGGTCGGATGGTAACCCCCACGGCCCTGCATTTGTGGCAGGCGAAGGTACGCCTCACGCGCTGATTATTGTCCCAGTGGGGACGGGGGGGAGCACTCAAACCATGGATCAAGCGACAGGAAACCGACTTCGCAGCAGTAATTTCTGAAAACGATGTCCGGTAGATTGCCCTTCGTACGTCTAAAGAGTGAAGGCCAAACTAAACAAGGAGAAAAGGATCATGAGCGAATATGTTTTTCTTTATCGTGGCGGAGAGGCTGGGCGATCCCCTGAAAGAGTCCAGCAGTCGATGCAGAAGTGGATGGCTTGGTTCAAAGACCTGGGTGCCAAGGGTCATATTAAAGATCAGGGACAACCCCTTGAACGCGCCGGCAAGTTGGTGAAGGGCAAACAGAAAACCGTCACAGACGGACCATTTGCGGAGGCCAAAGACATTGTCGGCGGGTATACGCTGATTGAGGCCCGGGACCTGGATCAGGCAGTAGAGCTGTCGAAGGGTTGTCCCATTTTGGAGGTCGACGGCGGCGTTGAAGTACGGCCGGTCATGAAGTTGACCATGTGATGGAGCTGAGTGAGCACCTATTCCGGCATGAAGCAGGGCGGATGGTCGCCACGCTGACGCGCATCTTTGGTACGCACAATCTCGCCTTGGCAGAAGACGTAGTGCAAGACGCCTTCTGCCGTGCCTTCGAAGTGTGGAAGCTTCGTGGTGTCCCTGAGAATCCATCAGCCTGGCTCATGGCCACGGCCAAGAACCGCGCCATCGATGCCCTTCGCCGTGAGCGTACAGTGCGCACTTTTGAGCCGGAGTTAAGCCGTCTCATCCAGAGCGAGTGGACAATACCGCCCGCGGTTGAAGAGCTTTTTGTGGCGGGTGCAGTCCAAGACGACCTATTGCGGATGATGTTTTCCTGTTGTCATCCCCGCCTGACGGAGGATTCGCAGGTCGCACTAATGCTCAATATCCTCTGCGGCTTCAGCGTGGATGAAGTCGCTGGCGCCTTTGTAAGTACGCATGCCGCAATTGAGAAACGAATATCGCGGGCAAAGAAAGTGCTTGCGGGTTCGAGAAAGCTATTCGACGTCTCTGCGGGCTCTGAGTTCACCTTGCGTCTTCCGGCAGTTCAACGCGCCCTCTACCTTCTATTTAACGAGGGCTACCATGGCGCTTCCCCCGAAACCGCAGTACGCGCGGATCTCTGTCATGAGGCGATACGTCTTACCGCGCTTTTGCTCCAACATCCACTTGGATTAAACCCCACGACCTATGCACTGTCCGCATTGCTGCATCTCCACGCGGCCCGGCTTCCGGCCCGCACCGATGCATGCGGCAACTTGAGTTCACTTTTCGACCAAGACCGGTCGCAGTGGGATTCCAGCATGTTGGCCGAAGGGCAAAGATTACTAGATCTCTCGGCAACAGGCCCGGATTTGACCGAATACCACGTTGAGGCGGCAATCGCCTGGGTTCACGCAACCGCTCCCAGCGCTGAGGAGACGGATTGGAAACGCATCGTCTCGCTTTACGAGTTGTTAATGACAATCCGTCCTTCACCGGTCGTGGCGTTGAATCGAGCCATTGCGATCGCCCAGCATGAGGGACCCGCCAGAGGACTCGAAGAGATTCGCGCTATTGCTGATCGCGATCGTCTTGCTAACTACCCCTTTTATTTCGCGGCGCTGGGAGAATTTGAATTTCGGGCCGGCGTGTACGAAATTGCTCAAGAGCAGTTTCGGAAGGCACTCGCAGTGGCACGCAACTCTATGGAGAGAGAGTTTCTCCACAAACGCATCACTGCCTGCGAGCAGGCGAAAGCATTGGCGTAGGTGAACAAGGCGCGCGGATGAAACCACACTACCGGTGTTCACTCCACTTCCAGTTCGTTCACCTTAGCGGTGAGACCCTGATGATCAATCTGAAAAGCGATCTTTCCTCTCTCGCTCTGCCATTCAATGATGTATGTTGCAGAAGAGTCGATGTTCCGTTTTACTTTGCCTTTCTTCTCAAGTGCGACAAGCCGGAAGCAGTGTCTCATGCACGTTTCCTGGTTAAAGGCCTCCCATAGAAGATTGCAACGATAGAAACCATTATCCAAAGGGCAGCGGCATAGACTCCATACCACACCGCCTCTTGCGCAGCGTTGACGCGAGAAGGGCTGAACACTACCAATGATCCCGTCGAGCTTATGTGCATCAACTGGGCTACGGCCACGCTATTTGTGTTTGCGTACGTCCAGCCGATCAGTACTCTCATTCCAGTCATGGCTGCAATAAAGGCAAGAAAGTAGAAAACCAAGTATCTACCGTGAGGGGTGGCTGTGCCCAAGAAATCAATTACCGGGAGGTGCCAAAATCCCCACAGCAGACCCAGCAAGATGCCCGTGGTTAATGGGCTTAGCTGTCGTGACATCTTTGGGAACGCATAGCCTGTCCAGCCGATCTCCTCGAAAAAACCCGCTGGAATCCCAAATCCTATGCCCGCGAGAAAACTGCCGTAAACATTGGCGACACAAAAGTCTTCATGTTGTGAAGAACAATCAGGATCAAGCAAGGTGGAATCAGCAGCGCCGCGTACCAGCGCACTGGAAACCAAATCCGACGCATTCGCAATAACAGGTCTTGAATACCGCTTCGTCCGTCGACTATCCGCGTGAGGACAAATCCGGAGATGCTTGGGCCAAGAAGCATGACGGGAAACATGAGCAGTCCGCTCATTTTCGGAAGAGGTTCACGCTTTAACAGGGCTGGCATGGCGATCAGGCAAGCACCGGCCCAAGAGATCGTGTAAGTCAGCACAAAATAGGCAAGGACTGGATGGCGCTGAACAAGGGTCTGGCGTTCAAAAGGAGTTGAGTGCTCCTTGTTTTGCTGCAACTCACGAGCGAGTGCCAGCATGGGTACAGCAAGCGGCACGAGCAAAAGCAGTGATTGACGCCTGTATTTGCGAAACATTCCGTGTTTGCTCGCTTGCTCGTCGGCAATTTCATCACTCGCTCTGCCAAGGTGAACTATCCTGATTGCATAGAGCAGCAGCGGTATGTAGTTGATGCCAATTAAGAGAAGGTAAAACCCAAGGGCGACCGCTCCCCCCGAATGACCTCGGAGCAGTGTCAAAAGGCCGAGCGCGAGCGAACCGACTACGCCAATTGAAAATTCGGCGAGGATGACCCGAGGACCCAGAAAAGCGATATCCATGGCCGCTAGTTTGCGAAAGTCAATCAGGATTGGTACCTGCCATTCGCCACGCCGGGCACTCTTATCTCCGCACCTGTAGCTCTCCAGCCTCCCGAATCCTACACGAATGACACCCCAATCACACTTCACTGCTCGCACTTGTGAAACTAGGTCTGAAAAGCATCAGGCGATCACGCGCATTACCTATAGAAAGGAGGAGCGAGCAGCCTACCTATCAGGAACGTTTCGCGATCCAAATGCATAGTCACCAGCATGTGCGGACATGGTCCAGCTGCCTACTTGAAACACGCATTCCCCTTCGAGAATGAACCACGTTTCGTCGTTGCGCTCATAAAAGACGCGTAATCGCAGCGCGGCTGGTGCGAGGGCACTGGTCATGATGATTGCCGCCGGCTTTGAAGGATTCTGGCGGGATCCGCGCGCTTAGGTGCAGAAGCGGCCGCGGCCGCGGCCGCGGTCCTGGAGTTTGGTATCAAATTCATGCCTGATCGCGAACGTAAACCAGAGCAAAGACAACCGCACATCGTTAAAAAACGGGCATTCGTCACGCGGCGATACTCTCCTCCGTGATCTTGTGCGTCCGCCGCTGCTGAGGTCCCCGATTGATGTCCTCTGCAATATGAGCGGCATCTTGACCTACGCCAAATAACAGTCCGGACTTTGCATTGTGAAGCCACGGCAGACCTATAAAGTACAGGCCCGGATAGGCTGTGATTCCTCGTTTTCCTACCGGGTAACCGTCCTCGTCGAACACAGGGATCTGAACGATACTGAAGTCGAAGGTGTACCCCGTTGCCCATATTTCGGTGTTGATGTTGGCATCCTCGAGATACAGTTCTTGGAGTTGCTCAACGTTGTAGCCGTCCCCGAGCTTGTGCAGCATCCCTTCTGGCGCATCGAGCCCATTCTTAGCGATGAATTCGTCAACGCTCTTAACGAAATCGTCTTCGAATCTGTCAGCGCGAGCCAAGTTCTCTTTCAAGTCTTGCGCTAGAACAACACTTCCATCTTTCACACCCTGGATTCGTCCCAGCAGTATCACCCCATCGCGAGCAAACTGATGGAGGTTGAGAGTATGGCCGCCACGTGTGCCCGAGATCATTGGTTTGCTGGCGAATTTCGCCTGTGGCGATGGAAGCTGATCCACTGTCCGCTCGTAGTCTCCCATGCGATCATGCCACCAGTTGGCGTCTTTTCCCCGATAACGACGCGGCACGCGGCCTGCACGACTCACCGACAGATAGACTCTCTGCCCACTTTGGTACAATTCCTCGGCAATCTGAGCGCCTGATTGCGCACTTCCCACCACCAACACTGCGCCAGCAGGCAGCGATTGAGGGTTCCGGTATTCATCAGAGTGTATCTGCCTAATTTGTGGCGGAAAATTTGCGCTGAATGCGGGAAGCTTCGGCTTTTGATACAACCCAGTAGCAATGACGGCGTTTTGTGCTTCGAATATGCCTGCGCTCGTCTCGACGACATAGGGATGCCCGATCTCGTTCCTCGTGACCCGGTGTATGCACCCCGTACTGCACTGGTAAATGGAAGCGCTCGACGTATCCCTCAAAATACTTCACGATCTCGTCGCGCGAAAGAAAACCGTTCGGGTTTGCGCTCGTTATCCACGCTCCTGCATGGAAGATTGCCAATTGGGGGTGTTGAGTTTGAATGAATCCCAGCGATGGTTTCGCCAAGTATTCCCGGCCTGCCTCGCCTGTTCCGGCACGATGTGCGCCCGGCCCTGACAGCTCAAGTAATAGCTGATAGCAAGTCCTGCTTGCCCACCACCAATAATGACGGTCTCGATGTAGGTGCTCATGTCGCCTCCGTTCACAATGACTTTCAATCATGTGATGAAGCGACGGACAGCGTTGGCTAAGCAGTAATTCTCATAGGCAATTAGCAGAGCTTATCGGCTGGAATCGCCTGTCTAGCGGGACTTGCGCACCGTGTTGGAGAGGATGCGGGCTCGGCCGAGCGCGAACTCGCGCAATGCGCCGGCTGGGCCATGGGGTTCCGGCCCGTACGTGTAACCAGAGCAAAGTGACGCATGATTTTCGCGCCGCTAACCGGTGCGACTCTTAACGTACTCAGTTCCAGTTCCTTAGAGATAGCCCAACGCGAAACGAAGCCGATGCCGAGTCCGGCCTCAACCGCAGATTTGATGGCTTCCGTCGAATCCAGGTCAATAACCCTGCGGAAAGACTTGAGTTTGAAACCGGCTTTTTCAAGGGTCGTCTCGACAACGCGCCGGGAGCCTGAACCTTGCTCGCGCATGAGGAGCCTTGATGCCAGTAGCTGATTTCCCGATAAATGCTCGAGCTCGAACTGCCGCGGCGTGATCAGGACCAACTCGTCCTCCATGAAAGGTTCGCAACGTATACCCCGATCGCGCGATGGGCCTTCGATGAGTCCGATCGCGACCTTGCGGTTAAGCAGAAGCTCGACGATCTCGCTCGTGTTGCCGCTATGCAGCCAAAACTGGACCGCAGGATAATCAGCGAGAAACGCTCCCACAAGTCGGGGGAGAATATATTGTGCGATCGTAGTGGAGACGCCCAGGGATAGCTCTCCAGACGCCTTCCCGTCTTTGCAGGCAATTTCTTGTCTAGCGTTCCGATCCATATGTATCCGTCGGTGGTCTGCGTGATTGCATTAGGAGTACCGCCAAAGACCCCGTCCTGTACCCGCCACGCCGTGTGGGCATATTGAGTGATGTGTCTGCTGGGATCTAGTCCATGAGCGCGACCGACTCCCCCGATCAAGAGACAGACAAAGCAAGTTGCGATGAGTCGATTTCTGGTCATGCAGGTTGCGGCCTCGACAGCCGCCTGGACTAGATTTTGGTTTCGCTTCTTTGAGGCGGACAAGCTACGCCGGAGGCGCTCACCCCCGCCTCGATTCCACACAGAACACCTTCGCAATTTAACAGCGGGCAATTACGCCTAGTCAACCGCTTGAAGCCCGGACCGTGTGGGTCGATGCGTTTACCACCTCGCACACTACGGCCCACTTGCTTGGATTACGTCCTGATAAGCTAGCTCTCGTTAAGCTCCTGGCGGTAGCAGGGTCAGACCGAACGGTCGTGCCAGTTCAACTAGTTGTGGGGGATTGGGGGCTGGCGAACACTTTGATACCCCCAAGAAATACTCCTCTAGTCCACCGGGAGTGATAACGAATACCAAACGGCTGGGGGTCGACGCCACGTTGCGAAAGCCGTGTGGAATGTTGCGCGGCAAGATCGCCGAGGCACCGGTGGAAACCGTCCGGCGCTCATCTCCGACATGCAACTCGTAGCTACCGTCAAGAATATAAAATATCTCGTCCTCACGGGAATGGATGTGACGCGGTGGACCCCAACCAGGCGGCGTAATCTGCTCGATCACTGTGTTCCGTCCTCCCGTACCGGCGGCGGTGGCGATCAAACGCATTGTGGTCCCCAGCATCGTGAAGGTGGGCCCACCACCGGCATCAGTCAAAATCGGATGAAAAGGCGGTGCGGCGAAACCAGTCATAGCGTCTGCCCTCATCTTGGCTTCACTCATCGGCTTAAGCTCCTTCCTTTTTCGTCTCAAAGTCGACAAGAACGGTTACAGGCATTCCTCTCAAATAGCATGAATCAACAACAGGCCAACGACAAGCATCACTGCGCAGGTTACGCCGTGAACGGAGAACGCTTTCGACCTCGACCCGCCCGACCCCAGAATGATTGACATGTCGCCAAAAGGGATGACGGCCTCAACGAGTACAGCTATGCCTACCAGCCGCGTGTCTGCGGTCAGCATCATGGTCAGCACGACCAATCCAGCTACGACGTCCCGAATTCCTTTAGGACGTAGCCAGGCAAGAGTGTCAGCATCGGTTGCAGGCGGCTTTAGACCAAATGTTCCTAAGATTCGTTGAGGAGATACAAGATAGAAACAACCGATAACAATGATCCCCACAGCTATGAGAGCCGCTACGATGAGCGGAATAGCGTTGTGCATAAAAACATCTCCTTCCTCCGGTAATTATTCCTAAGCGCCAGCTTTCATAGACGCAAAATGCGTTTGTGAGTACCGATCCGTAACCGTTTACGATCAGTTTTCGGTTTGCCCGTGATGCGGCCATCAAAGTTCCCCACTCGCATCGGATTACATCTTTAGTTCCCCTATTTGCGTTCCTTGTCGACATCATCGACAGAAACGGGCGTATTCGGCGTTATTTCCGGCCAGTTGTTAAAACAATCAAACCGAGGTTCCTAGGCGGGGCCTTCTGGAGCTCAGCATTGAGTTGAGAAAGGATTCTCAATGAATTCGGGAGTTTGCCAGTTTAGTTATAGGGATTCGACACCATAAGAGACCGTCTGGTCTCGTTAATTTTCTCACAAACCGTTGAATTTACTGCGACCGACCGGTCTCTTTAGTAATCCAAGCACAGCGAGACATGTTCAATCTAAAGGAGTGACGACAATGGGTAGGCTAACGGGCAAGAATATCCTTATCACAGGCGGCAACAGCGGCATCGGGCTGGCCGCAGCGCAGGAATTCGACAGAGAGGGCGCGCGCGTCGCCATCTG
>AR_comb_assmDRAFT_10024962_pt1 | contig 14028 bp, 11 predicted proteins | sample ArasoioldDNA_FD_10543 | JGI IMG/M metagenome (IMG submission 10543) | reverse complement strand
TTTTCCGCGACGCCCGAGCTTATTGCGGCGGATAGGCCTGAATGATCGAGTCGGTGAGGCCGTTGGCCGGCGCAGCGCCGGCGGCGGTAACGTAGTTCTCCGCGACGATCACATCCCGGAACGTAAACCCGGATTCGGCGGACCAGTAGCTGTAGTGACCGGTCATCGGGCTGGAGAGAAAGTCCAGCCGGTTGTGCAGTACATCGATGGAGGTCAGGTTGCCTTGCAGGGCAATCGCAGCCGAATAGTCGGATGTTCCCCGTGAAAAGTTGGACCCGGCGTCGACGATCTGATTGTCGCGGACGGACACTCGCGACGTCACGTACCTCGAATCGGCGATTCCCACAGTGATGCCCCTCACGGGCGCGCGGATGACTTGATTGCCCGTCACCAGTGCGTTCGAAATGTTCCCCAGGGTCTGTAGTCCGATGCCGTAGTTCACCCAGTTCGCGATCGTTCGTGGCGCCGACTCGGCTTCGAACGTCACCACGTTCCCGGAAATCTGAAGGTTCGAAAAGCTTCCGTTGACGCCGTTGAGATGAAACGTCGCGATGCCCCACGCCGTCGGCGTGTTCCGTGTCGCCTGGTTGAGCGAGATCGTGTTGCCCTGGACGGTGACCGAGTTCATGTTCGTGGTGGACCAGAGCGAAATGCCCTGTCCGGCGGATCGAACATGGTTGCTCGCCACCGACGCGCCCTGCAGGTTCACGAGGTTCATCCCCGCCTGGTAGGAGCTGATCGTGTTGCCCGCGACCGAGCCGGAGCCCGTGTGGATCTCGATGGCGGTGCGGGCCGCGTCGCGTGACGACGATGTGAAGGTGTTGTCGCTGACGTGGAAATCGTCGCCGTCGATGTAGACCGTGCTGTTATCGAACTCGGCCTGGCCTGGCCGCTTCTGGAAGACGATGTGATTTCGGGCCATGTACACACCCGAGATGGTCGGCCCGTTCACATTGAGCGAATTGACCCCGCAGACATACAGACGCAGGTCCTCGAAATGGATGTTGGTGCCTCCAGAAACCTGCCAGACCTGCTGCCACGACTGCGTGTCGTCCACCGAAATGCTGCCGGTCGTGTTCGACGACGTGTTCTGATCAATCGTGAGACCCGCGAACGTCAGGTTGTCGGTGGCCTGACCCAGACGATTCGGCGCGAAGATGTATCGATAGTTTCCGGAGTCCGGCTTGACGCGTAACGTGCCGGTGCCGTAGACGAGCAGGTTGCTGCAAATGGGAATGGCACTGGACCCTGGGTCGATGATGTACGTGCCCGACGGAAAATAGATGGTTCCACCGCCCGAGGCACAGACGTCCCTGAACACGTCGACCAGCGACTTCGTGTCGTCCGTCGTTCCGTTCCCCTCCGCTCCTTGCTCTTTGACGTTGATGGGGTTTGTTCCAATCGCTGGAAACCGACCAACACCCTGCAGCTCAAGTCTTTGCTGAAGAAAGACTCCCAGGGTGGCTGCACAGAGGACGATCACTCGGACACGCGTCATACCTTTGATCGTTTCGGACGCTGCACGTGATGGCTCGATAGTGTGCTTATCGGTTTTCGTTGGCGCCGCCGATAAGAGAGGACAAGGTGCCTCGGTCTCACGTCTTCAAAGTCGCCGCCGCGCTCGTCGTCGGGTCCGCGGTTGTCGGGCTGTCCGTATGGGCGGCATCGGACACCGGCGCGGACGCGGCGGGCATCAAGCCGACCTATGACAAGAAGTCGGGGAAACTGACGGAGCTGTCGTACGACTCGAACCATGACGGCCGACCGGACACCTGGACCGACATGGACGGCACCAAACCCCTGCGGTCACGCATTGACCAGAACGGCGACGGGAAAATCGATCGGTGGGAGTTTTACGACGAAGCCGGCGCCCTGGCGAAAGTCGGGTTTTCGAGACGAAATGATGGCCACCCCGACGCGTGGATCTCGCGGACGGACAGCACGTCCATCCAGCGTGTCGAGATCTCCTCGACGGGGGACGAGCACAAGATCGATCGCTGGGAGTACTACGACCCGTCCAAGCCCGGTGCGAACGGACTCGGTGCGCTCGTCCGGGTCGAGGAAGACTCCGTGGGCGACGGCCGACCGCACAAATGGGAGACGTACCGCGATGGCGTGCTCGAGTCCGTCGCGTTCGACGAAGATGGAGACGGCAGACCCGATCGGCGACTCGTTTACCAGAACTCGGCGCTGAGCGTGATCGAGTCCCAACCTGACGCCAGCGGTCGCTTCACGGTTCGCCACACAGTGACACAGTAATTGCGCTCGCTCCTTGCACTCCTTACCGATTCCTCGGCCCGCTCACTCTAAAGACGGTTTCGCGCGCACTCGATAAATCTTTCGCAGGACGGCGTGCGCCTACGCATCGCGCGCCTCGAGGGACCGATTGTCAACGGAAGCTGTTATGCGCAAACCTGGGAAACCAAGTGCGAGACACGTCGGCCTGCTGCTGATCGCCTGGGCGATTCCAGCGGTCGTAACCGCCCAACCGACCACGCCAGCCGCCATTGACGAGGTTCGGGAGAACGACCGCATGCATTTCGGTCCGTTGTACGCGAAGCCGCTGCTCCAATTGAAGGAGCTCGGCATCGACAACAACGTGTTCAATACCTACGGGGAGCAGCATTCCGACTTTACGGCCACGTTCGCGCCTCGTATGGACTGGTCGGTGCCGGTGGCGAAGCGCGCGCTCTTTCAAGCTACGACGGCGGCGGACCTCGTGTGGTACGCGCAGTACGCCAGTGAGCGCTCCGTCGACCCGCAGCTCGATTTTCGAGGCCAGCTGTTCCTCCGGCGGGTCACGCTGTTTGCCGGGCGTGATTACCTCAACACGCGACAGCGTCCGAACCAGGAAATCGACATCCGTGCCCGCCACGTGGACGAGGGGATCAATGGCGGTGTCGATGTCGCCGTCACACCGGAATTGTCGGTCCGCGTGACAGGGCGGCGCCTGTCCACGCGATACGATGCGACGACCGAGTACGACAACACGAGCCTGCAGCGGACGCTCAACCGCGACACGAGCGGCATCGAGGTCAAGTCGCTGTACCGGCTGAGCGCGCTCACCAGCATTGGCGCGCGGTTCGACGATCTCCAGGACAGGTTTCCGATGTCGCCTGCCCGCAACTCGGACAGCGTCCGCGTGATGCCGGGCGTCGAGTTCAAGCCGCGGGCCCTGATCAGCGGCTCGGCCTACGTGGGATACCGTCAGTTCACGCCGCTTGACCCGAAGCTCCTCCCGGACTTCCAGGGTTTGGTCGCGCAGCTCGGTCTCTCGTACACGTTGCTCGGTGCGACGACGTTCGGCGTCAGCTACAACCGCGACCTGACGTATTCGTACGACGAACTGCAGCCGTTTTTCATCGACAACTCGGTGGGCGCATCTGTCCGACGCGCGCTCGGCCGGCGTTTCGACGTGCTCGTCTCGGCCGATCGCCACGCATACGAGTATCAGGACCTGCTGAAACCCGGGGCGGCGGCCGGTACTGACCTGTCGCCAATCGCCGTCCCGCAGCGCATCGACACCACGTGGAACTATGCGGGGAGCCTCGGCTATCGCGTGGGACGCGACGGCCGGATCGGCGTCGGCGTGTCCTACTGGCAGCGGGATTCCACGACGCGCGTCTTCCGCGCGTACGACAACCTCCGCATCGGCTCCACCATGACGTTTGGATTCTGATCATGCGAACCCTCGCTGTGCTCGTCTCGATTGGGCTGCTGTCGACGAACGCGGCCGCCCCGCTGTCCGCGCAGTCCACGGCCGATTACGTCATCGGGCCGCAAGACATCCTCGCGATCCAGATATTCGATCAGCCAGATCTGGGCGGGAAGTACACCGTCGAGGCCGACGGGACGTTCACCTTTCCACTCATCGGCCGCGTGAAAGCCGGCTCGTTGACCCTGCGTGGCTTCGAACGCGAGCTGAAAGAACGGCTCGCGGACGGATATTTCCGCAGCCCGCAGGTGACGGTCGCAGTGGAGCAGTATCGCAGCCAGCGCGTTTTCGTCATGGGTGAAGTCCGACAGCCGGGTCCCGTCGTGCTGACCGGCGGCATGACCCTGATCGAAGCGCTCGCGCGCGCCGGATCCACGCTCCCCACCAGTTCGGGTGAAGTGTCGATTGTGCGCGCGTCGCAAAGCACGCCATCCAGCGGACCGGCCCTGCCCGGCCGCGATGCTTCGACGGAAGTGTTCCGCGCGAGCGTCCAGGACCTTCAGAGCGGATCCCTGGCGCAGAACATCGACCTTCGCGATGGCGACACGATCTTCGTGCCCAAGGCCGAACTGGTCTACGTCTTTGGTGAAGTGAGGAACCCGGGCGGCTACGCGGTCCAGAAGAACACGACGGTACTGCAGGCGCTGTCGCTCGCCGGCGGCGTCACCGAACACGGAGCCATGAATCGCATCCAGGTCATGCGAATCGTGAAAGGCACGAAGGTGGAAGTGAAGGTCAAGTTGTCGGACGTGGTTCGGCCGGAGGACACCATCATGGTGCCTCAACGGTACTTCTGAGGCGAGAGAGGACGATTCGAGTCGTGTCGACCGACATCATACAAAGAGACGAAGGCGGCGCCGGACGCCAGTCCGAGCCTGGAAATGTGCTCCGGCTGGCAGCGAGCGGCACACCGGTGGCCGCGGTTCAGCCCGTAGTCCATCCCGATGTAGGTTCGGAGGGGCACCTGCTGGATTACGTGAAGATCTTGTACAAGCGGCGCTGGACCGCCGGGACTGCATTTCTCGTCGTGCTGGCGACGGTGACGACGTACACGTTCACCGTGACGCCGGTCTACGAAGCGCGGACGAAGCTGCTGATCGAGGCTGAAGGGCCGAACGTCATCAACTTCACCGAAGTCGTCGACGAACAGCGGACAAAAGCCGACTACTACCAAACGCAATACAACATCCTTCAGAGTCGTCAGCTGGCGCGAAAGACGCTCGACGTGCTTCAGCTGTGGGACAGCCCTCATTTCGGGAGCAAGCGATCCGGTACTGTCGCTGGACTCTTTGGAACGAAATCCGGCGAGTCGAAGAGCGCGGCCAGTGCGGGCGAAACGTCAGAGCAGTCCCGCGCGATCGACCGGTTTCTCGACAACCTGACGGTTTCTCCTATCCGGAACAGCCGCCTGGTCGACTTGAAATACCAGCTCTCCGATCCAGAGCTCGCGATGCGGATCACCAATACGATCGCGAAGAATTACATCGAGCAGAACCTGGAATACAAGTTCACGACCTCCAAGGAGGCCAGCGACTGGCTCGGCGACCGTTTGGCAGAGCAGCGACGCCAGGTCGAAGCCGCCGAAACCGCGCTGCAGCGGTATCGCGAGCAGCATGACGCGATCTCCCTGCAGGACCACGAGAACATCGTCGTGCAGAAGCTGGCCGACTTGAACGCGGCGGTGACGCAGGCGAAGACCGATCGGTTCCAGAAGCAGGCGCTTTACAACCAGCTGCAGTCGCTCGGCGGAAAGAACGGAGCGCTCGACACATTCCCGGCCATCCTGGCGAACACATACATTCAGCAGCAGAAAGCCGAACTGGCGCAGCTTCAGAGCCAGCAAAGCCAGTTGTCCGAGAAGCTGGGAGACAAACACCCCGAGATCATCAAGATCCGCACCGCGATTCAGCTTTCGCAGGCGAAGCTGGACGGTGAGATTGGCAAGGTCGTCCAGGCGGTCCGCAACGAGTACCTGGCCGCGGTTGCCAAGGAAAACAGCCTGATGCGGGCGCTCGATCAGCAGAAAGGCGAGGCGCTCGCCATGAACCGGAAGGCGATCGACTACAGCGTGCTCGAACGAGAGGTTCAGAGCAACAAGCAGATCTACGAGAGCCTGCTTCAGCGTGCGAAGGAAACGGGCGTCAGCCGCGAGCTCAAGACGAGCAACATCCGGGTGGTGGATGCCGCCGAGCAGCCGCGCGTGCCCGCGTCTCCGCGCAAGTTGTTGAACTTCACGCTGGCCTTCTTCGGAGGGGGCATTCTCGCGATCAGCCTCGCGTTTTTCTTCGAGTATGTCGACAGCCGAATCAAGACGCCGGACGAAATCAGGACGTATCTCGGCCTGACGCCGCTCGGCATGGTTCCGGCCGTCGAACCCGGATCCTGGCAGGGCAACGGCCCCCTGATCTGCAATGGTGTTCCACCGGGATTCGCGGAGGCCATCCGCGCGATTCGGACGAACGTGCTGTTCTCGTCGGCCGAGGAAGGCGCCCGTACGATCGTCGTCACCAGCACCGCACCGGGTGAGGGAAAGACGATGATTGCGGCCAACCTCGCGGTCGGCCTCGCGCAGGCGGGGCAGCGGGTGCTCCTCATCGATGCAGACATGCGCTGTCCGCGGCTCCACGACCTCTTCAAGCACAAGCAGGAGCCCGGGCTGTCGAACCTGATGGTGGGCCATGCCGCGCCGAGTGCGTGCATCCGCAAGAGCAACGCGCTCGGCCTGTGGCTGCTGACCTCCGGTCGTGTGCCGCCAAACCCCGCAGAGTTGCTCGGCTCCCAGCGGTTCAAGGAGTTCATCCGCTCGCTCGGGGACCATTTCGACTCAGTCGTCATCGACTCGCCGCCCACGCTCGCGGTGACAGACGCGGCCGTCGCCGCTGCTGCCGCCACCGGCGTCGTGTTCGTCATCGGCGCCGAAATGACGACTCGGAAGGCCGCAAGAGTCGCGATCCAGCAGTTGGAGAACGCGCGAGTCCGTCTCGTCGGCGCGGTGCTCAATCGGGTCGAGCTGGAGCGCAACGCCTACTACTACTCCGGCTACTACAAACGCGAGTACGTCCAGTACTACCAGGCGGCGCGGTAACACGACGGCCGGCAGCCATGAAGAAGAACACGGCCTGGGCTTTCGCCGGGAACGCGGTGTACGCCGGCTGCCAATGGATCGTGTTCGTGCTGCTCGTCAAGGCGCTCAGCGCGCACGAGGCCGGCACGTTCGCGTATGCGACCGCGGTGACCGGGCCCATCTTCGTTCTCGCGAACGTGCGACTGCGGAACCTCATTGCGACGGGCGTGGAAACGTCGGGAGGCTTTGGGGATTATCTTGCCGCGCGCCTGTTGACGACCCTCGCGGCCGTCCTCATTTCTCTGGGCGCCGGCGCCGTGATGTTTTCCGGGCCGGGCTCGTTCGCAATCGTGGGGCTGATGGCCTTCGGGCGCGCATGCGATGCGTGCTCCGACATCTGCCACGGGCTGTTCCAGAGCGAATTCGACATGCGAACCCCCGCGATTGGCCTGTCAGTTAACGGAATAGTCAGCGTCGCGCTCGTCGCGTTGACGCTGATCGCCTCGCGCTCGCTGGTGGCAGCGACCGCAGCGTACGCGGGCGGTTCTCTGTTTGCGCTCGCCGCTTGGGATCTGCCAAGAGCCGCGCAGCGACGCTGGGCAGAGATGCCGACGAATCGCGCTCGCCGAACGCTGCGCAGCACGATGGCAGGGGCGACTCGCTTGATCGTCACCGCGCTTCCGCTCGGGATCAGCTCGGCGGTCGGAAGCGTCCAGACCAATATTCCTCGCTATGCCATCGCGTTTTCGCTCGGTGCCGCGAGCCTGGCCAGGTTTGCCGCGATTTCCTACATTCCGCTGGTCGGCCACCTCGTCGTCAACGCGACCGCGCAGGCGGCGCTTCCGATCCTGGCGACAGACGCGCGGACTTCGAATCGGCAGTATCGGGCGCGGCTCGCCGTCCTGGTGTTCGGGACGATCACCACCGGGATCGCGACGTTGCTCGCGGCGTCCCGTTACGGCGGGGTCATCCTCGAGGTCATTTACGGCAGCGACTACGCGGCAGACGCCGGCGTTCTCGTCTGGCTCGTGGCAGCGACGGTGATCACGTTCGCGTCGGTATTTCTCGGTACGGGCACGACAGCGCGGCACCGATTCAAGTCTCAGCTGATGATCAGCATCGGGTCGCTCGCGGTCGTGGGCGCCTCGGCTCCGCCGCTCGTCCGCGAATTCGGTCTCGTTGGGGCTGCCTGGGCTCTTTTCGCCGGCGCGACGGTCGAGTTTTCTGCCTACGCGTTTCTCACGATTCGGGACCTCAAGTCGCCCGCATTGTTCATGCCGGCAGTGGAGCCGAACGCCGCCGCCGGCGGTATCGCGCCATGACGAGGCCCCTCGCCCCCCTGCGGATCCTGAACGTGCTCGGCCAGCTCGAACGCGGCGGTGCCGAATTGAGGGCCATCGAACTCGCCGAGGCCTTTCCGCCGGACCGGGTGCGGTCTGATTTCGTGGTGCTCAGCGGCAAGGACGGTGTACTCGACGACCGCGTCCGATCGGCCGGCGGGGACATCGTCAAGTGCACACTCAACCCGCGCTTTGCCAACCGGTTCTACGCGCTTCTCCGGCGCCGGCACTACGACGTCGTTCACTCGCACGTTCACTATTTTTCCGGCGTCATCCTGGCGCTCGCACGCCTCGCTGGCGTTCGAGGACGCATCGCGCATCTGCATACGGCGCTCGCCAACGATGGCCATGACACGCTTCGGCGACGGGTGCAGATCGCCGCCTGCCGGATGCTCCTGGACCGCAACGCCACCGACATCGTGGCGGTGGGCGAGGGGACGATGCGCGGCGCCTGGGACGAGACCTGGTGGTGCGATCCACGATGCCGCGTCATTTACAACGGCATCCGGCCGGACCGGCTCTCGTCCCTGCCGAGCGTACGCGCTGAAGAGCCAACGATCGTCAGCGTGGGATCGATCAAGCCGTTGAAGAACCAGCTGCGACTGATCGGCATGCTGAGCCGTGTCGCGAAAGCGGTGCCTGGTGTTCGCCTTCAGCTGATCGGAAAGGAAGTCGGCGATTACGGCCGGAGTGTACGCCTCGCCGCAGCCGAATCGGGGATGTCGGATAGCGTGCAGTTCATTGGTGAGGTCGACGAGCCACTCAACTGGATCGCGCGTGCGCACCTGATGATCCTGCCTTCCTTGTGGGAGGGTCTGCCGTGCGCCGTCCTCGAAGCCTGCGTCACGTCCACGCCCGCCCTCGTGTCGGATCTTCCGGGCACGCGCGAAATCGCGCGCCACTTTCCCGACGTGTCTGTGATGTCGTTGCAGGACGACGACGAGGCGTGGGCGCAGGCCGTGATACGTGCGCTGCAGCCGACGGAGAGGGCCGCCGCCGGCGGCGCCGATCGTTTCGCGCGCAGTCCGTTTGCGTTTCGGCGCTTCGTCGACGCGCATTTCGAGATGTGGAGCCGGTCGCATGCGATGGCTTAGCGCCCGGGCGCTGCGGCTGCTGGTCGTCATCTACGCCTGCACGACTGGTGTGCTCGCGATTGGCGTGGCGCTCGTTCTGCCCCACTCGGGCCTCGAACCGACGACGCATTTTGTTTCGATCGGTCTCGCCTCGATCGCCGCCGCCGGGCTCCTCGTCGCCATCGCCGGCGTCTGGAGCGCGACCGGCGTGTACATGGCCGTCTTCTGGTGTTTTCATTTCGGCCTCGTCGTGGTGATGGCCACGGGCTATCTGGCGCCCGGAGATCTTTCGCCCTGGGAAGAGGAGTGGGCCTTGAGCCCGTACGTGTCCGAGGCTGCCGGCCTGGCGCTCGCGGGTGCCTTCGCGTTCGCATCCGGCGCCTGCCTGATGTTTTCGATTCGTTCGAAGTCGTGGCCCACCGTGCGGCCGGGCGAGTGGCGCGCGGCGGTTCACGAGCATGGCTTCGCGGGCTCGCTGCTGGTGTGCGGTGCGATCGCGACCTGGGCCGGCATTGTCGTCGCGTCAGGCGGCCCGGCAGGGTTCTTCGCGTCGTACGAAGAGTACCTGCAGAACACCGCGGAATTCGCGAACGTGATAGGGGTCATCTGGCCGGTGATGGGCTGCGGTCTCGTCATGTCGGTGACCGGGCGTAAGGCGTGGTACCGCACGACGGCCGTCATCGTATTCGGCTGCTTCGCCCTTCTCGCCCTGCCGCTCGGGTTGCGAAGCGAGGTCATGTTCCCTGCGGTCGCGGTTCTCATAGCGCTCGCGCGCGGAGGGAAGTCGCTGACCCCGGCAAAAGCGATCGGCACGGGTCTCGCGATCCTGCTGATCATTCCCATCGTCCGCGAGGTCCGCGAATCGGGACTTCGCGGCCTGGCGTCGGCAGCCCTGAGCGTTCCAGGTCTGAACGCGCTGATCGAAATGGGCGGCTCGCTTCATCCAGTGGAAAAGGTCGTCCGCTGGCATGCGGAAGGTGAGCCGTACCTTCAGGGCGCATCGTATTGGGCGCCGCTCGAACGCGGAGCCGCCCGTCTGCTTCCTGGCGTGCAAGCCGAATCGGCCAACGACGACCTGCGCCTGATGAACGTCCTCGTGCTCGATCGTATCGGGCCGATCGGATTTTCACCCGTTGCTGAGGCTTATCGAAACTTCGGACCACTCGGCGTCGTGGCGGTGATCTTTCTCCTTGGCGTCATCGTCGGCGCCATCGACACCGTCGCGGATTCGCGGACGGCGATTCTTCTCATCGCGGCGGTGTACGTGCCGCTGCTCATCAACGTTCGCAATTCGTTCGTGTCGGTTCCGGCGCAATGCGCCCTGGGACTAACGCTGGCGGCGATCATCTGGCTTGTCCGGCACGTCGTGGGTTCCGTCTTGAGCAGACCTCATGCGCGTCTTGTTGACCACCGAAGCGCGATTTGAGCGCACACCGGACGGCGCGATCTGGGGCCCGGCCGCGTACGGCACGGCGCTGTGGCAGCGCTACCTCGACGTATTCTCGAACGTCATCGTCGCCGCAAGGGTTCGCGACGTGCCTACGCCGTCGGCGGGAAGCGTGCCGGCGACGGCCGCGGACATCGCATTCTGTCCGCTGCCCGCCTATTCCGGCCTCGGTGGATTTCTGCGGCACGCCAGACGCGTTCGCGGTGCCCTGGCGGATGCTGTGCGGTCGAGCGGGGCGGTCATCGTCCGTTCGCCGTCACCGATCGGTCATTTTGCGGCCACGACAGCCATGGCCCGGCACAAGTCGTATGGCGCCGAGATTGTCGGCGATCCCGACCAGGTCTTTTCTGCCGGAGCCTTTCACCATCCGATGCGTGCCGCGTTGAGAAAGACCGCAACCACCGCGCAGGCGCATCTCGCTCGCCACGCGATTGCGGTGATGTTCGTCACCAGGCGAGTACTTCAGCAGAAGTACCCCACGGCAGGCCTAGCGTTTTCTGCGTCGGATGCGCCGCTCGACGATGCGGCGTTCAACACTGCGTCATCGGACGAGCTCGGTGATCGGCATGGCGCCCTCAGGATCGTCACGGTGGGACACCTCGATCAACCTTACAAGGGCGTCGCGGTGCTGCTCGAGTCGCTGAGGAGTCTCAGGCGGAGCGGTGCCGCGGTGCACTTGACGGTTGTCGGCGGCGGACGTCTCCAGGCGGATTTACAAGAACTGACGCGCGACCAGGGGACGGCCGGCGATGTGAGCTTCCTCGGCCAGCTTGACCGCGACGGCGTGCAGCGCGCCCTCGACGCGGCGCAGCTGTTCGTCCTGCCGTCGCTCACTGAGGGGCTCCCTCGCGCACTGCTCGAGGCGATGGCTCGAGGGCTCCCGGCGATTGCGACTCGAGTCGGAGGCGTGCCGGAACTGCTTCCCGAGGAGTGTCTCGTTCCGGCGGGCAATGCGGAGGCGCTCGCACGGAAGATTCTCGACGTCGCGCACGACGATGCCGCGCGGACCGCGTGGGGCCGCAGGAATCGAGAAGTGGCCATGGGTTATCACGAGCGGCTGCTGGCGCCCATCCGCCACGCGTTTCTCGCCGCAGTCCGTGACGCATCGATCTCGCCGAGGGCTTACGCCCGTGCATGAGCACATCGTCGTCGAGCAGAACGGCGTCACGGGTCCCCGGCTCAAGTACTTCAGCCGCGCGGCCGACGTCGGCTACTGGACCGAAATGTGGGATGCCGCGCGAACCGTCTCGTATGAACGCGAGCAGCGCGGTCATTTGCCGCATCAGTTGCGCGACACGTTCGCACGTTGGGTCGAGCCCGGTGCGCGCGTGCTCGAAGCCGGCTGCGGGCTCGGCCACTTCACCGTCGCGGCCACCGCGCGTGGATTCGCCGCCGAGGGCCTCGACTGGTCCGAGCCGACCATCGGCCGCCTTCGCGAGCAGTTTCCGTCGATTCCGTGGCACGTCGGTGATGTTCGCGCCCTGCAATTCGAGACGGGATCGTTCGACGCCGTCTATTCGCCCGGTGTGTGCGAGCACTTCGAGGAGGGGCCGGTCCGCGTCCTGACCGAGACCCATCGAATCCTGCGGTCGGGCGGCATCGCAGTGGTTTCGACTCCCTGCTTCAATTCGTGGCTCGCGCATCGCGCATCGACGTTTGACACGTCGCAACCGCCATCCGAATCCGGCTTCTACCAATACGCGTTCACGCCGGACGGCCTGGCGCGCGTCCTTGTCGACATCGGATTCGAGGTCCTCTGCATTCGTCCGTATGCCACATTGGACACGCTGGTGCAGTTCGGGAACTGGCGAGTTCCTCGTCTGCTGAACCTGCCGCTCGGGTACGGGATGGATTACGTCCCCATTGTTCGCAACTGGGGAAGTACGTGCCTGTGGGTGGCCCGGAGGCGATGAGCGACGTGGTCATCGCCATAACCGGCGCGTCCGGATTCATCGGGTCGGCCTTGATGCGTCGACATCTCGACGCCGGGGACCACGTTCGCGTGCTGACTCGCGGATTGCGGCCATTGCCGGGCCCGCAGGGTGCCGTCGCGTTCTGGGGAGACCTCGCGCAGCCCGATGACAGCAGTTTGCGGCGCTTCCTCGAGGGCGCGGACGTCCTGTACCACTGTGCGGCGGAACTCCGTGTTCCTGGACGAATGCACGCGGTCAACGTCAACGGGACCGAGGCGCTGTTGACCGCTGCGGAAGGACGCATCGGCCGGTGGGTTCAGCTGAGCAGTGTCGGCGTGTACGGTCGACGACTCGACGGTGTCGTCGTCGAGGAAACAGATCTGGCCCCAGTCGGCGTGTATGAAACGACAAAAGCGGCTTCGGACACGCTCGTCCTCGAGGCTGCGCGCCGCGGTCGCCTTTCCGCCGTCGTCGTCCGTCCCTCGATCGTGTTTGGCGAAGGCATGCCGAACCAGTCGATTGCTGAATGGGCCCGCGTCATCGATCGCGGCTTGTTTTTTTTCATTGGTTCAGCCGGGGCGTCCGCGAATTACATCCACGTCGCGAACGTCGTCGACGCACTCGTGGCGTGCGGGATGTCCGCGGCAGCTGACGGACGTGTGTACAACGTGTCGGACTGGTGCACCATCGAAACGTTCGCCGGTGCCATTGCCGATGCGATCGGACGTCCTCGGCCGACAGTCCGCTTTCCGGAGCCGGCCCTCCGCGCAATCGTTCGAACGGTCGGCCGCGTGGCACGTCTGCCGCTGACCGAATCGCGCATCGACGCCCTCGTCGGCCGATGCCGATATCCGACCAGTCGAATCGAAACTGAACTCGAGTTCCGCATCGCGGTCCCCATCGTCGACGGTCTTGCACGGATGCTGGCAGCGAGGCAGGCGGCATGAGCGATCGCATCTGCCTCGTCGTCACGACTGAAGGTACCGTGCGTGTCTTCCTGGCAGCGCACCTGAGGGCGTTGCAGTCCGAGTACGACGTTACGGTGGTGGCGAACGTGACGAACCCGGAACTGCTCGGAGACATCGGGGTGCGGGGCACGCTCGTGCCGGTGTCACTCGAGCGACGGATTGCACCATGGTCGGACTTGAGGTCGCTGTGGCGTCTGTACCGGCTGTTTCGCAGCGGCCGCTTCAGCATCGTGCAATCGATGACGCCAAAGGCTGGCCTGCTGGCGATGCTGGCGGCCTGGGCCGTCGGCGTGCCGATACGGATTCACACGTTCACCGGGCAGGTGTGGGCGACACGATCAGGGATGTCACGACGGCTGCTGAAATCGATCGATCGGATTATCCACAAGCTGACTACAGCCAGCTTGGCCGACAGCGCATCGCAGCGCGAGTTCCTGATCGCAGAAGGCATCTGCACTCCGTCAGCGATCTCCGTGCTCGCCAAGGGATCGGTCAGCGGTGTCGATAC
>AR_comb_assmDRAFT_10480658_pt1 | contig 14030 bp, 5 predicted proteins | sample ArasoioldDNA_FD_10543 | JGI IMG/M metagenome (IMG submission 10543) | reverse complement strand
AAATGCAAATGGATTTTGTTGCCTCCGTCTCCCACGAATTGCGCACGCCTATCGCAGCCATCCTCTCGGCGGGAGAGAACGTCCGTGACGGCTTGGCTGAGGGCGAGGAGTTGCTTGGACAAGGATCAATCGTCGTGGAACAGGCGAATCAATTAATGGCACTGGTCGATCAAGTGTTGCTTTTCGCCACGACTTCCGGAGGGATCGAATACCACCGGCCACGTCGGCTGCAGGTTTCTGAGATTTTCGAGGCCGTACTCCGGAACACGGAAAGACTCGTGAAAGAGGCTGGCTTCACCATACAAACCGAGATCGGACACGAAATGCCAAGCGTCTTTGGTGACTTGGCGAGTTTTTCTCAGTGTCTACAAAATCTGATTGAGAATGCACTGAAATACAGCGACACAGAACGCTGGATCCGCCTCAGTGCTAGCTGGGAGAAACACGAGAGTGAGGTTTGCATCAGCGTTGCCGATCATGGTATTGGCATCGACAATTCTGAGTTGCCGCACATCTTCGAGCCGTTCTATCGTAGCCCCCAGGCGGTCGCTGCGCAGATCCACGGTACCGGCCTAGGCTTGTCCATCGCGCAGCGAAATGCTGAATCCTATGGCGGAAGATTGTCGGTCGTGAGTCAAATTGGGGCAGGAAGCGTTTTTACCCTGCACATACCCGTGGCCGAAGAGTCCACAGCGTTGCCGGCCGCGAAAACGAAGGCCGCCCTCGGAGTACCCGAGTGAACGAAAGCATACTGCTGATTGAGGATGAACCGGCGCTGCGTTCAACCCTCAGTGTCCGACTGCGAGGTGAGGGCTACGTGGTCGATACCGCCAGTGATGGCGTGGAAGGGTTTGAGAAAGCTACCAATCTACCCTTCGACTTGATTATCCTCGACATCATGCTGCCTTATCGGAGTGGGCTGGATTTGTGTCGAGATATCCGACAAGCTGGTCTGGCCACTCCCATCCTCTTCCTCACTGCCCGCCATCAAACGACCGACAAGGTGATTGGTCTGAAGCTCGGAGGCGACGATTACGTTACCAAGCCATTCAAGGCCGCAGAATTGATTGCCCGTATCGAGGTCTTGCTACGACGCGTACCCGTCCGATCTGGCCAGGGAGTGCACCAGTTCGGTCCAATCTGCATTGATCTGCGCCGCGCACAGGTTACACGGGATGATAAGCCCGTCTATCTTTCGGCCCGGGAGTTCCAACTGCTGAGATACTTCATGGAACGCGCGGGTACTACAATTCCGCGCACAGAACTCCTGCGATCAGTGTGGGGTTATGAGACCGGCACTTTGACACGCACTGTTGACATGCACGTCGCCAGCCTTCGCGAAAAACTAGAGGCAAACCCTAAGCATCCCGAATTAATAATTACTATCGCTGGTGTTGGCTACAAGTTTGTTGGGTCGTAAGTAGTCGGAACTCAATAACTGGAAGCAGGGATGTAGATTTTCATCAGAGTTTCTTCAATTCCTGAAGCACTGCTTCCATTCTTTCTGATTGTGGTAGAGCCAGCCACTCCCGCAAATGTTTCTCCACCAGGCTATTCAAATTACACAGGAGGCTCTCGAGAGTTCTCTCATGCACCTCACTGTCATGCATTGCATCCACTTTCTGCGTGAGATGGATTACTCCACTATTGCACGACTCGATATGCTTGACGTTCTGGATCGCCACCTTGGACCCCTCCCACGGCTGAATCGGGCATTGTTCACCCCGGTTCGGCTATTTACTCAAGTTTTTAGATTGCGCGATCGCTGCTGATGCCGGAACTGCGCGCCAGGGAGGACAGCTTGGCTCCATTAGAGAACAAATCGGCGTTTGTCGAGGTAAAACTTTCAGGAGCGAGTGTCAACGTAATGTCCTCAATGTAAAGATCGTAAATTCCACGTCATTTCGTCTGACGCGCCTTGACCGCGCTACTACCCGGCCCTACACTCCAACGGAATTTGCGCCGACGCCGCGTCCCCCAAGAGCGTTCCGCGTGCCGTGTTCTGTCATCGACATGGGATCAAAGCTCTTGCACCGTGAGGGGAGAAAAAATGTACTGGGGCAGTTCGCTGTCCGGTTCACCCAGGTCACCTCTTGCAGTAATTCGAATGTTACCCCGAATTTCAGTACTACCGGCCTTCGCCGTGAACTGATCCTTTCTTCACGCGAAGAACCGAAAGGCCACTACCTCCTCCAGAAAAGCGCTTCAAAACACTGAATGTTTCGCAGGTAATGTTCTGCGCGACTTCGAGGTCTGTCCGTTATGGCGACATCACGCAGCTCGGTAGCTGTCGTTCTTGACGCAATGGTGTCAACCCATCCCTGTCGGTCAGATTCGACAACCGGACTTCAAAATGCTCGCAATGCCGCAGGACCTCCAAAGGACCACCACACTGAACAACAAAAGATTCATTCCTGGTTGGATAGTGCCCATGGGCGTCCTGCAGAACTGGTTGCAGCAGGTTTAGAGGCACTCGATTTCGTGAACCTGGGCGTGGCGATCGTTGACAGCGCACGAAGGTTGCTGTCGGCGAATCGGACTGCCGAACAGATACTTGCTTCTCGCGATGGACTTGAAGTGACCGTCGACGGTGTTTTAGCGACATTCAAACGATCTTCCAACCCGTCGCTGGGCACCGTGATTCAGCAGCTTTGTAAAGACGAGCTCAACGGTAAACGCTCCAACAAGGATGCGGTTCTTATCGTGCAGCGCCCATCCGGGAAGCGGCCGCTGACGTTATTGTTGCGCCCACTGCAGAGCCGCCGTCCGCGAGAACGAACCACTCCCACCATTCTGGTGTTCATTCTGGATGCAGATCTTCCGCTTCCGACTACCGAATCCGCTCTCCGTGAGCTGTATGGATTTACATTCAGAGAAGCCAGGCTCGCCTACCTCTTAATGTCAGGAAATACGTTGGAAGACTGCTGCAGGTCGCTTCAAATCCGCATATCCACCGGGCGCATGCACCTGGCGAACCTATTCGTGAAGACCGGCGTACAACGGCAGGGGCAATTGGTCGCGCTGCTATTGAAGAGCCTTGGAATGGTTTGCGACAGTGAGATGGTCCACCAGGGCGCGGTGCCCTCCGCCGAGCCAACGCAACCGGTTGTGCAACCCAGCAGGCAGTCTGTCACGGGTTCTGAGATTGCAACGGCAGAACTGGAAGCTTTGGATCTGCTGAACGTCGGAATCGCCGTCATTAACCACTTGTGTAAGTTGCTATTTGCGAATCAGACGGCACAACGCATTCTAGCCACCGGTGAAGGTCTCTGCGTGACGCCAGACGGGGTCCTGAATACGCTGACACAATCATGCAATCCGTCCCTGGCTACCTTCGTTCAGCAAACGCTGCAAAGAAAAGCGAGAGGCCGATCAACTGTGGATACGGTGCTTGCTGTTCGGCGACACTCCGGAAAACGACCGCTGGTTTTGTTGGTCCGCGCATTGTGTGGATGGGCACAATCGCATCCCACCGCGCCTGCCATTCTCATCTTCGTTTTGGATCCGGAGCTTCCTGTCGCGACCGATGAATCCGGACTTCGGCAACTCTTTGGCTTCACCTCCACTGAAGCTCGGTTAGCTCGGCTTTTGATGGAAGGCAATGGACTCGAAGAATGCTGCGGACAGCTCGAGATCCGCGTCCCGACCGGAAGAAAACACCTGGGCAACTTGTTCGCGAAGACCGGGGTCCAACGCCAAGGCCAACTAATCTCTCTGTTATTGAAAAGCGTCGGTATGTTGCGCTTTCAGTGTGGCGAGCGTGTCCCCAAGCTCTTGATTGCACACGATTCTCATTCGGCGTTTTCCGGCCGCGAAGCCCAGCACGGGCGCTGACCAACCAGGCGACCAGAAACATTTGTGCGGAATGAAGACACTTGTTTTCTCCCCAATAGCAATGCACCCATACCACGTTCAAAGTTTATTTCGTTTTACCTCCATATGAAGGTAGACGGCCTTTTACCGTTGTCCTAAAGTCAGCCAAGTTCTGTGAGGCCAGACTCTCCCCCGGCCTCCGCTCCCCCAGCGACCCACGCTCCCGTAATGCGTGGGTACACCAGCAAAACGCAAACGATTGCTGAGGATCCGAACAGTTCTGTGGAGGACACTCGTGGGCCCGAAGCACGCCCGGCTGTGCACGCAAGGGGACCGCTCGGTAACCAGCAAACGCAGTGTTGGGAAATGGCGTACCGACATCAGTCTACGACAGCAGGCGACTCCACGAAACTCCCTCGACTTGCTTTCTGATTCCCACTTATCGAGACCGGGTGCAGGTTGTGCTGCAGATCCGGAAGGAGGCCGCAGGTCATGAGAAAGGTCTATCAGGTTTGTGTTTCAGTGCTCCTAGTCTGTTTCGCAATAGTGGCAGCGAACGCGCAGTCATTCCGCGTGCAATGTCCTCTGACAACGCTGATGCACCCGACTCCGCCCTCGCCCGCCAGCCCCAATCCGGTCGGGGGTTCGATCAAGTGCCAGCAGATTTCCGGCGGCGACGGCTACGCCACGATGGCCGATGGCACGCAGACCTACTTGTTCGCGTTCGGTCCACTGTCCGGCTTGAACGATATCGCTAAGGGCCTGCCTGGAACGCAACCTGCTGCCGTCTTCATGACGCCCTACGATCCTTTGGCGGCTGCCGGTTCAGCGGCCTCCAACGGCGCGGTGGGCCTCGTCCCCGATCCTGAGGCGAACGGTGCTTACACGGGCCACGTCGATACCCGCGAGGTCATGGATGTCGGCGTCATGAACGGCAACATGCCCGCCCCCATGATGGCCATCGACGAAGACGACGAGTTCTTCCTCACACTTTCCAACGTGGGCATGATCATGCGGCCCGATTTGTTCGAGCAGCACACCGTCCACTTCCACGGCTACCCCAACGCCTCGTCCTTCTATGACGGCGTGCCCGATGCATCCGTTGCCATTAACATCGGCGGCAGCTTCACTTACTACTACCTCGCGCCCGACGCTGGCACTTACTTCTGGCATTGCCACATCACTCCGCCCGAACACCTGCAGATGGGAATGGTCGGACAGCTTTATGTGAGGCCGCGCCAGAATCGCGTAACTTCCGGCTCGCTCTACGCTGGATTGGTCGCGCAACAGAGCGACCCGCGCACTTCCTGTCCGAACAGCGGACCCGGCACCACGGGGATAACTACTGACATCCTTTGCTCCACACCCTTGCCGCCTTCAAACAGCGTTACTCGCACGACGAATAAGTCGGGAAATCCGACACTGTATGCCTACAACGACGGAGACGGCTCTACCGCCTATGACGTCGAGTACCCCATTCAGATCCACGGCTTCGATCCCAACTTCCACTTCGTCGGTATGACCTTCAACCCGGAAGGCTTCGCCGACATGAAGGACAAATACTTCCTGCTGAACGGACGAAGCTATCCAGATACGCTGAACAGCATCGGCTATCAGGACTCCACGCTCGGTCCTGGCAACTCTGATTTTGTAGGACAGCCGCGCGGTTCCAGCGCGTTCTACACGCAGGACGCGGATGGGGTGCAGCGTCCTTCCCAGCCCCTCCCCACTCTTATCAACATCCCTGCGGGCGGAAGAGCGCTTCTGCGCATCTCCGACCTCGACGTTTCAGAATTCCAGACGCTCGCCTCACTCGGGATTCCGATGCAGGTCATTGCCATCAATGCTCGCTTGCTGCGCGATCAGGCCGGCAACAACCTCTACTACAACACCAACTCCATCACGCTGGGTGGTGGCGAATCGATTGATGTGATTCTCGATGCCACTAACACGACCCTGTACCCCGCGGGCAGCGTCTTCTATCTCTACACGCCCAATCTGGATCACCTGTCCAACGATGCGGAGAACTTCGGCGGGCTGATGACTGAAGTTCATATCAATTAGGAGAGCAGCCATGAGTGCAATGACTACAAAGAAAGCTATCTCGATGACACGACTGCTTCCCCTGGTAATGGTGGTGGTGACTCTGTTGTTTGCGACTGCAGCCTACGCTGCCGCTCCTGGGATCACCGGCCTTACTTTCAGTCTCACGGCTCAAGCCGCCTACATCACACAGCCCGACGGCAACATGGTTTACTCGTGGGGATACGGGTGTACCAGCACCTACACACCCACGTTCAATCCTCCCGGGACCAAAATGCCAGGGGCCAATTGCCCGACAATGCAGGTGCCCGGCCCCACATTGATCGTGACCGAAGGGCAGTCGATTACGGTCACCCTTACCAATAATCTGCCTGCGGCGGCCGGCAATACCTCGATCTTGTTTCCGGGTTTTCAGGTAACCGCCACCAATGGTGTCGCGGGCCTACTGACTGGGCCGACTGGCGACGCTCCAACGAATGGGACTGTGACTTACACCTTTACTGCGGGATCGCCAGGCACGCGAGCCTACTACAGCGGCACGCAGAGTGACCTGCAGGTCGAGATGGGATTGTATGGGGCCATCATTGTTCTTCCGGACCCGGCGAAGGCTCCAACCTGCGCGAACGCGAATCTGGCTGCGGAACAGGCCAACAGTGAAGTTGATTATCGACTCACTGCGAATGGCGCCGCCTTCGATCACGCCGCTAGCTGCTACGACCGTGAGTACCTCTTCCAATTCTCCGAAATGGATCCTGTTATCCACACGCAAGCGGAACAGCAGGTAGCTGCGATCGCTCACTGCGTTCCAAGCACCGTTCGGCCCTGCCCAACCTCACTTGATGTTCACACCGAGCCCTACCATCCGGCCTACTTCATGATCAATGGTCGTTCCATGCCCGACGACATGGACACCAACTACGCGGCGCAATATCCGCACCAGCCCTACAACGGCAATCCGCATATGCACCCTGGTGAATTGGTCTTGCTGCGGATCATCGGTCAGGGACGCTGGCAGCATCCGTTCCACGAGCATGGCAATCACGTCCGCATCCTCGCGCACGACGGAAACTTGATTCTCAGCGCCACCGACCCCAGCAAGCTGGCTGGCCCGCTGCTGTTTACGACGACCACCACCCCTGGCGTCGCGATGGATGGAATTTTCTACTGGACCGGCAAAGGGTTGAACTGGGATATCTACGGACACAATCCGAATTCATCAGATCCGCTGGCCAAGCTTCCTTGTACTCCGGATGCGAACGGCTACAACACCGGCAGTCCCGGCGCGTTGAACTACTACGAATGGTGTCCCGACCACAACAAAGCACTGGAGAAAGCTCCTTTCGGTGATGTAGCGGGCAACGGTCCGGTGACCCTGCCTGACTCCAACATCCTGACTAACGGTGCGTGGTTTGGGGGCAGCGCCTATCTCGGACCGAATGCCACTGGCCGAGCCGTCGGTCCCACCGGCACGACTCCCCCTTCGGGCACGATCGCCAATCCTCCCGGATCGGAAGCTGGCTTGGCCTTCATGTGGCACTCCCATAACGAGCGCGAGATTACCACCAACAACATCTTCCCCGGCGGGATGATGATGATGATGCTGGTTGATTCGCGCGAATTTCAGATTAACGAGTCCTTCTAACTGAGGAGAAGAGCAATGCGATTCAACACTCTCAAGACAACTATGATCAAGGCTGTACTCGCAGTAACTGTTCTCCTCCTCGGAACGGGTGTGATGTGGGCGCAGACGGTCGGCCTGACGGCGAGCTCGCAGAATGCTGCCCTGCCCGATGGAAACATTGTGCCGATGTGGGGCCTGGTGTGCGGCACCGACGCGACTGCCGCTGCTGGCTCGGCTACGGCCGCTCCCACAGGGGGAGCCACCTGCGCAGCTGCCAACCCGGCTGCCAACCCGCCTGCGACCACTGCGCCATGGTCTCCGGTCCTGATCACGGTTCCGTATGCTTCGACCGGCACAAGCTTGAGTATTGCTCTGGGGAACAGTCTTCCCGCTCCGGTTGCCACCTCGTTGGTGATTGTGGGTCAATTGGGGGGCGGCTTGGGTGTGGTGGCGCAGCGTACTACGATGCCCGGTCCGGACCACAGCACCCCGCAAGACACCACGTGGCCGATCGCGGCGTCAGGTCCACAATTCACCCCGCCGACGCAAGCGGAGCGCGTGCAATCGTTCGGCACGGAAGTTTCCAATGGTGCAACGGTCTCTTTGACGTGGTCCAATTTGAGGCCGGGAACCTACCTGATTGAGTCGGGCACGCACCCTTCCATCCAGGGGCCCATGGGTCTTTACGGGGTGTTGGTGGTTACCACGGCTCCCACCACCACTGCCGGCGTCACGACTCCGGGCACAGCTTATGCCGGCGTGACCTACGACGCTGACGTTCCGCTGGTACTCAGCGAGATTGATCCCGTTCAGAACAAGGCAGTGGACAGCGCGGTTCACACGCCCGGGTTCAGCGAGACCATGGTTTGGTCGGGTCAGCCAAATGGGTGCGGCAACGTGGCCTCAGCAACCTATGGCCAATGCTATCCCCCTGCCGTGAACTACGATCCACGCTACTACCTGATCAATGGTGTTGCCTTTAGTCGGACGAGCCCAGCCGGATCGCAAATCTCCGTAACGGCTCCTGCCACAAGCGGCCGGATTCTAGTTCGCTTCGTGAATGCTGGCCTGCGCATGCACGTTCCGTCGATTGTTGGGGCACTCACAACGTCCGCTAGTGCGGCGGTCCCAGGACTGGGTCTGATCGCCGAGGACGGCAATCCACTTCCCGGGGCTACGCGCGTCCAGAACGAAGTGTTCATGGCTGCCGGAAAGACCTACGACGTACTGGTGAACGCGCCAGGTTCAGCTGCGAGCCTTCCCGTGTTTGATCGCCAGTTAAGCCTCTCGGCAAATAACCAGCGCGACGGCGGAATGCTGGCCTATATCAGTGTAAATGGCGGTACGGTTCCCGGTGCTACCGCTGCCGTGCTCCGGCCTGACATCTATTTCTGCTCACCGGGAGTTCCCCTCACGATTTCCGATCCGGCCAAGGGTGTGATCGCGAACGACACCAATGTGTACGGCGTCTCTCTCTCCGGCACGCCAACCGGCGGAGCGCTCGTTACTCTAAATCCGGACGGAACGTTCACGTATCAGAATTCGACTGGTGGTTGCACGGCTGGTACTTTCCGATACTCTGCGAACGGTGTAACCGGCACGACGACGGTAGTGACCGTGTCAATCTGCTCAGGGACGTGTCTCGGCACCGGGCCCACCGCAGTGGCCGATGTGTATAGCGCCAATAACGTCGCGAATGCAGTGCATATTGCCCCGCCGGGGGTTTTGGCCAATGACAGCGATCCTCAAGGTCGCTCGTTGTGCGCTATTGGACCCACCGGCGCCACTCCTCCGAAGTGTCCTACAACTCCGACGACAATCACTGTCGGAACAGCCAGGCTCACGCTAAGCCCGGATGGTTCCTTCACGGCGACCCGTACCGGAACCGCAACGTCCGCTGCTACCGTCACCTTCACCTACCGGGCTATGAACGAACAGCGACAAGTGTCCGCTGTCACGAACATTGCGGTCACGTTCCCGGCGGCGAGCGGTCTTGTGGTGTCTGTTGTGGACGGCACTGACAAGACAACTCCAGTCACGGACTACCGCTGGGTGATTGAGGAAGACCGCACGTTCTACGTCGATCCCACCAAGACCACCAACAACGGCGGTACTACGATTGTTCCGACTTTCGGGACGAATTTCCACACTAGCTACATGCCCTTGGTAGCGACAGGCTGCACGGGCCCACTGTCCTGCGAATCGCAACAGACTTTCTTGAACCCCCTCACCGGGACGCACGACCTCGCGGTGTGCGATATGGGCAATGGCGCCTGCAGGCCCGATACTACCGGGAATGGTCAGACCGCTCTTGATCCCAGCCTGGTGCATCTGGACCCGACTAAGCGCTACTACATCTCGGTTCTCCCGGGCGATGCGGCCAACTCCTTCGAGAACCTTAACAGCTGTCTGGACAATGCAACTCCAAGCTGTGGCCACGGCATGAGCGGCGCTCCGATTACGTTCGGCCAGACCAGCGTCACGATGCTGGCACAACCGAACCCATTCCCTCCGTCGAAACTCTCCGTGTTTGTATTTGAGGACGACTTCCCACTGAACGGCGAGCAGGATGCCGGTGGCGGAGTCGACGTATTGGCAACCAACGAGCCCGGTCTGGGCGGGTTCAACATTACCCTGTTTGACGATGCTGGCGGCACCGGCGATGCGACCGGACAGATGACATATGACATGTTCAATATGCCATTGTCGAACAGTCTGGCGGGTACAATTGATCCAGCCACGGGGCAAGATGCGTGCCCGGTTTCGAAAATTTCGCGAATCGGCACCATTCCCGATCCGAGCAACCCTGCCAACACGATCCCCGATCCGACTCAAACCGGTATTACGGGCACGATTGTGACCTGCCCGAAATACGAAGCTGACGGCGTCACTGCATCCCCACTGGCTGGGCAGGCGGTCATTGCCAACCTGATGCCAGGAAGGTACGGCGTAGTGGCCACCCCGGGCGCCGACCGGATTGGGCGAGGGGAAGAGTGGCTCCAAACCAACACGCTGGACGGCCAGAAGGCCCACGATTCTTTCCTCCGGATCGGCGAGCCGAGCTTTTTCCAGGAGTTTGGGCCCGCGGGCTACCACGTGTCCATCGGCTTTGCCAACCCTGCGATCATCAATGGCCGCTTGGCTAGCGTCTGCAGCGGCAATGACCCTAACCTCCCTGGCCTGGGTGGCTGCACCAATATGGTAAAGGGCTTGGTCACAGCCGAGCGCATGAGCCGTACTCCGGATGAGCGACTCTACAGCAGCGGCGACAACAGTAGCTTTGCTTTCACCCAGTGTTACGTGAGCATTGGTGATCCCGACGGCGAAGACTTCGCGTTCACCAAGTGCGCCGCCGATGGCAGCTTCAGCATCTCCGGTCTTCCCGCCGGCAATTGGCGAGTTACCGTCTTTGACCAGTGGAACGACATGCTGGTGGACGGCCTCTCGACGCCTGTCTTGTTGGGCAGCGGAGTTACCGATCTGGGCCAGATTGCCATGAACCAGTGGCAGGCGAATATCATTACCTCGACCTTCTTCGATGCGAACGGAAACGGGGTTCGGGATCCCAACGAAACCGGACTCACGCTGGTGCCGACCAACATCCGCTTCCGCGATGGCAGCTACTCCAACTTCAACAACACCGACTTGAGTGGTAACGCCGGCTTCAATGAGGTGTTCCCGTTGTTCAGTTGGTACGTGATCGAAACGGATACCACCCGTTACAAGAACACGGGAACCCACGTGGTGTACGACGCGGGTGGGCCCGCCGACGGCACAACGGGCGGGGGAACCTCCAATATTGGCAGCATGATGGCGAATACTGTCGAACAGATCCCCGTGCCTCCGGCGCTACGAGTACCGGGTGCCCGGTATTGTGCATCGGCAGATTGCCCCACCAATGATACGGCTGGCGGATCGACCGGACGTGTCGATCCACAGTGGGTTGTCTCCGAAGGCTGGCAGGGTTTCTCCGGCCAGAACAGCTTCATCGAATTCGGAAAGGCTCCGTTTGCGGTTGGTGAGAACGGCGGCATTCACGGCGAAGTCATCTACGCCTCCACAAGGCCCTTTGACGATCCGGCGTTGCTGCTTCACACCAGTTGGACTCCCGACGTTCCGGGCGTGACGATCAACCTGTATCAAGTGGGCACAGCGGCAGACGGAACAGACAGCCTCAAACTGGTGGACGCCACCAAGACCAGCAGCTGGGACGATTGGGCCCAGGGCTTCCGCTCGGATGGTAATCCCAACATGAACTGCCCCGGCCAAGGCAGAGATACCGGAACGAACGCTGATCTCTTCTTTTTCACCTTGTTTGACCAGCCAGACTACCTCGACGTATACAACAATCAGCACAATGGGACCCCCCTTCATACCGTGCCGAACGATTCCCAGTTCAAGTGCTACGACGGCATGCACAACTGGAATCAGGTCCAGCCTGCACCTTACGACGGCATGTATCAGTTCCCCAGCATTATCGGCAGGAATCCGACGACTGGGGCGCCGACAGGGAGGGGATCCCTCAACGGCACACCCGTCCCGATAACAGTCCCAGATGGCACCAACTGCGCGATTTGTGTCGCCAACCCGACGGACGGCACGCCCATGTTGCCCGCTGGGAAGTATGTCGTCGAGATGATTGTTCCTCCTGGCTACGAACTGGTGAAGGAGGAAGACAAGAACATTCTGATCGGCGACAACTACATCGCGCCGGTGACAATGCAATTCGGTGGTCTGGCGTCCATCTTCATCCTGCCCGACCAGGCAGCCGTGGGTAGCACCTACAACGCCAACAATCCCCAGAATCCGACAACGGACCTGGGCGCAACTCCACGCCACGAGGGAGACACGGGCAGCGTGGAAACCTTCTGGCCGTGCGTGGGCCAGGCACGTATCGTACCCGACTTCATCAGCCTGTTTCCGCAGTCCGGAGAAGTCGCGCCGTTCGCTGGTGCGACTCGCAACCTGTGCGATCGCAAGTTGGTGACGCTCACCGACCAGACCTCGGCCTTGGCCAAGTTCTGGATCTTCACTTCGGCCCACGTCGCCGCGCACTTCACCGGCGTGATCACGGACGACTTCACTTCGGAGTTCGATCCGTTCTCGCCACAATTCGGTGAGAAGTTCTCGCCGCCCAATCTACCTATATCCATCAAGGATTGGACCGGAACTGAGATTTCCCGCGTGTATACCGACCAGTGGGGAACTTACAACGGCTTGACTTACTCGACTTGGGAGGTCAACCCGCCCAATCCGACCGGGTACGCACCCCAGATGATGGTCACGTGCATGAACGATCCAGGCACTGGACCCACGCCCGATCCGTTGTTCAACGCGCAATACAGCCAGTTCTGCTACGAGATTCCGTTCATGCCGGGGCAGACGCAGTACATGGACACGCCGGTCGTGCCGACGTCCGCCTTTGCAGGCGCTGGCTACAACAACCCTGACTGCGCCTATCCGGATGCGACACCCGCGATCAAGGAGATCGATGGTGACGGAGTTGGACCTTGGGTGAGCGCGGCAACCGGTCACACGCTAACCATCACGGCCCTGGGTGACCAGATTGTGCCGAACAATGGCTATTCCGGACCCTCAGCTACAACTACTCCCTTCAACCAGAAGACTGTTACCCGCCACTACGGATTTGGCACCACGAAGGGAAGTGTGTCCATCGGTGGGGTGAATGTAACTGCGGCCAACATTACCACCTGGACTGACACGACCATCGTTGTCAATGTGCCCACCGGCGTACCGGCGTGCACTGTACAGCAGCAGGTGCAGTACGGTGGGTCCGCTGCCCAATGCGGACAGTTGGTCATCACCGCAGCCAACGGGAAACAATCGATCGACTCGGTTACAGTCACGATCGGCGGTAAAACTCCGATCCATGTTCCCGCTTCGGGGACGATCCAGAGCGCGATTGATGCCGCCGCACCTGGCGACTTGATCATCGTTGACCCCACTTGCGCCGCGCCTAGCAGGCCAGTTGCATGCACTGCAGCTGGTGCCACCCACTCCGCCAGTAGCCACAAAGAACTGCTGATTATGTGGAAGCCGGTCCGGCTGCAAGGTGTTGGAGCTGCCTCCAGCGTCATCGATGCCAACACGCATCCCGCCGGCAAGTTGGATGACTGGCGCCGTCGGGTAAATTGTCTGTTCGGATTAGCGCTCAATGGTCAACCCAATACCGGCACCAATCCTTATGATTCCACTGGGACGTTCAGTTGCCCGGGGACGGGCTGGAATTTCTTCTCCGGCGGCCCAAACTACCCGCAGATGGTGGTGGATCGGATACCCCTGGAAGGCATTCTCGGATGGGACGCGACTGTAAATGGCAACCTGGCGGAGCAGTTGCAAGAGCCATCGTTGATGGGGGCCTACGAAGGTGCTGCCATTACGGTCTTGTCGAAAGGAGTGAATATTCCTGCAGGGGCCACAGATGTATTCGGAAGTGGCGCGGAAGCCGCTTTCCCGGCTGGCACTACGCTTCTTACGGCCAGCAGTTGCGGGCCAAACACGAGCACGGCTGCGAATCCGTTCCCGGGCAACT
>AR_comb_assmDRAFT_10271489_pt1 | contig 14041 bp, 15 predicted proteins | sample ArasoioldDNA_FD_10543 | JGI IMG/M metagenome (IMG submission 10543) | reverse complement strand
CATAGTGTTATAGTTAACTATAACACTACATAACTTGCAAGTCTTTTTTTCGATCGAGGCTTGACATATTCCTATATGGGAATATATATTCAAATTTATGGCAAGGGCTGCGACAACTTCGGATTCATTCAACGCAGTCGCCGAGCCGCGGCGGCGCGAGATTCTGGAGTTCCTGGCTGTTGCCGAGCTGCCTGTCGGTGAACTGGTTATCAAGATGGGGCTCGAGCAACCCTCGGTCTCGAAGCACTTGAAGGTGCTCCGAGATGTGGGCCTGGTGAGGGTGCGGCGGAATGGGCGTCACATGATGTATCGAACGAATGCCGAGGCGATCCGTCCATTGCATGAGTGGACGAAGACGTTTGAGCGGCTGTGGGCAAATCAGCTGCTGCGGATTAAGGAACGGGCAGAAGCCGAGGAAAACGAGCCCGGCGAACAATAATCTGTGTTGCCCACAGGCTAAAACGCAAACTCCACGCACCTGGTTGAGAGTGGCTATGGCGCACCTTTCATAGATTCTTTTCAGAGGAGAAGCACATGAGCATCAGCTCGACGATTCCGGGAATTGAGAATTTGACCCTGACAATCACGCAAGAGATTCACGTGAATGCCTCTTTGCAGACGACCTTCGATGCGCTGCTGGCGCAGATCGGACCGGAGAATGAGTCCGAGCACGGCAAGATGCCAATGAAAATTGAAGCATGGCCGGGCGGTCGCTGGTATCGCGATCTGGGCGACGGCAACGGACATCTGTGGGGACACGTGCAGGCGATCAAGCACCCGACGTTGCTTGAAATTACGGGGCCGCTCTTCATGTCGGACGCCGTCGTATCGAACGTGCAGTACCGGCTCAGTGAAGAGGCCGGCGTGACGGTGATCAGGTTTCATCACAAGGCGTTCGGTGTGATTCAGGATCAGTATCGGACCGGCGTGAACCAGGGTTGGAGTCACATTCACCAGCTCCTGAAGGTCCGGGCTGAACGCGGGAAGTAGGAGGAGTTATGTGTCCAGCGTGTATCGCGAGTGCGACGGTGGTGTTGGGCAGCGCGGTTTCAACCGGAGGGCTGACAGCGCTGGTCGTGAAAGTTCTTCGCAAGAAGAAGGGTGAGAAAAGCGATTCGAAGGAAAAGGAGTGAACGACGATGTCAACCACAATGGAACGGAACGCGGCAAGAGTCGTCTCCCATGAGGAGTGGCTGGCCGCCAGCAAAAACTTCCTGAAGAAGGAGAAGGAATTCACGCGGCAGCGCGATGAGATCAGCCAGCTCCGGCGGGAACTGCCGTGGGAGAAGGTGGAAAAGAAGTATGTATTCGAGGGTCCGAACGGAACTGAGACGCTGGCTGACCTGTTTGAGGGGCGCGGCCAACTGATCGCGTATCACTTCATGTTCGGTCCGGGATGGAAAGAGGGATGTCCGAGCTGCTCGTTTCTTGCGGATGCCTTCGACGCCATCCACCCTCACATCACGCAGCGGGATACGACCTTCGTTGTCGTCTCTCGTGCGACGCTGCCTGAGATTGAGGCATTCAAAAAGCGCATGGGATGGAAGTTCAAGTGGGTCTCATCGAACGGAACCGATTTTAACTACGACTACCGCGTGTCGTTCACCAAGGAGCAGGCCTCGAGTGCAAATCCGTTCTACAACTTCGGGACGATTCCCGCTTACGGTGAGGAAGCACCGGGCGCGAGCGCATTCGTAAATAAGGACGGAGAGGTCTTCCACACGTACTCAACATACGCGCGCGGCTTAGACATCCTGCTGCCGATGTACAACTGGTTGGACCTCACTGCGAAAGGACGCGATGAGGCCGAGATGAAGCCGCACGCGATGGCATGGGTGCGGCATCACGACCGCTACAGCGACGGAAAGATGGTGGACTTGAAGAAGCTGGTGGCGAAATAGAACGCCTCAAAACCGAAACGGGGCGACTGCCCCTTTCCTACGTACGGACCTATTTCTATAAGGAGAAGAAAAGATGGCGACGATGGTTATTCCCACCGCGGTAACGTCCTTGTTGCAGGAATTCCGCGAAGAAGCTGCAATCACAAAACGAGTGCTGGCGAGAGTTCCAGCCGACAAACTGACGTGGAAACCACATGAGAAGTCGATGACACTCGGGCAACTGGCCGGCCACGTGGCTTTCATTCCCGGCCGAATTTCAAAGATGGCGCAGCTGGACAGTTTCGACGTCCTGAAGGGAGCGTTCGTGCCCCAACAGCCGAACAGCCTCGAAGAGGTTCTGACGGGATACGAGCAAAGTGTCCGCGATGCCGAGCAGTTTCTCGAGAACGTGACGGAAGAGTCTTTACGCGCAAAATGGCGCCTGATGAAAGGGGACCGCGAAATCTTCACCCAGCCGCGCGCCGCGGTAGTGCGGACGATCATGTTGAACCACTGGTATCACCATCGCGGGCAATTGTCGGTCTACCTTCGATTGCTGAACGTGCCGTTGCCGGTGATTTACGGCCGCAGCGCGGACGAAGATCCCTTCGCGTGACATGCAGAAATCTGCACAGCATGACAAGACTTGCAAACTTTATGTGCGGCTCGTGCGGGTAATGTGAAAAGCCGTTCAGTCAGGCGGACTTTGTAAAGATTTTTTATTGCCTTCGGAGGCGGTGGAGGGCCATACTCGATCAGCCCTGTACGAGGCTGAATTCAGCCTTCTCCCGCCCTCCCCGTTTTTTCCTCACTTCTGAGCCGCAGTGATCGGAATGTCCATGTAGATGCGCTGGCCAGGTTCCAGGCGCAGAGACGACACCGGAACCACCGCCCGGCGCGTCCCGATGATTGTGACCATCAGAGTGACATTCTTTTCGGACGGCACGGCCAATTCATAGTCGCCCTCGACAACCACAGAATGTCCATTGCCATCTTCATCCATCAGACCCACGTACGCCTTAAGCGGCTCTCCTGAATCGACATCGAAGACCTTTCCGGAAATCACGGCGGCTTGCTTGCCCAGCTTTACAGTTACTACCGAAGAAGGATGTTTCCTGGAGAGAGCCACTTCCACAGCGCTGTCCTGATCGCCATAGAAAGCGTCCGTTGGACTGAAATAGCCATCAGCGTCTTTTACCGAGTAGATCTTGTAGGAGCGAAGTTCGAACCCTCCGCGAAAGTCAAAACGGCCATTGCTGTTGGTTTTGACGAAGCGAGGCGTTCCGTCCTCGAACGTCAAGCCCTGCGGAATCGCAAACACGGTGGCTGCAGCGATCGGCGTGCCGTCCTGGTCGACGACCGTGCCCTGGATCTCCCCGGAAAGGTGTTTTGCAGGTGTCTGCGCTAGAAGCGTTCCACTGACCACCATCAGGACGAGGAGCGGTTTCATCGGTTCCTCCGGCGGGATTTGCTGACCTAGATGCAGTGCCGGATGTATTGGTTTTGCGCCTGAAGAAAATCGCGCGCGCGCGGGAGGCGCAGCTGCAAGGCGTCAGTTCATGTCGCCGAGCGAGCAGGCGCCCGGGCCGCGAGGATCACCGCACGACCCGCAGGGACCGGCGGCGGGCCGAGTGGAGCTCGACGTTCCCTTCGCAGATACCGCGAAGACGGACAACTGTGGCTCCAGTTTCTTCGTGTGGCATTTGGGGCACTCGGCTTTTTCCTTGCCATAGACGAGGGCCTCGAACTGGTGGTGGCATTCCTTGCAGATGTATTCAAAGATGGGCATAGTGGCTCCGACTTCCTATTAGAATCAATTTGTGGGGAGTTCGCAAATCTCAAATTCTCAAGTCGAGGATTCGCAGGATCGCCAGCCGAGCTCGTGGCGGGTGACCGCGCCGTTTCGGGCTCGGCGATGGCTCGGTGGCGGGCACGTGCAGACCATTGCCAGCTTCCTCATGGCCCGACGCATCCACTTGCCGGATGCGGAGGAGCGACAGGTGGAGGTGGCACCGGGCATCAAAGTTCGATGCTGGTGTTATTGGCAGCAGGAAAACCGCGCGCACGCGCTGACGCTGATCGTGGTACACGGGCTCGAGGGATCGTCAGAGTCGCAATACATGCTGGGAGTCGCTCGCAATGGGCTGGCTGCCGGCATGAATGTCGTGCTGATGAACCAGCGCAACTGCGGCGGCATGGATCAGTGCGCGCCCACTCTGTACAACTCCAGCTTGTCGGGCGATGTCGCTGCCGTCGCGAACAACGTGATCCAGAATGATGGTATCTCGCGGTTCGCTCTGGTGGGATTCTCGATGGGTGGGAACCTGGTTCTGAAGTGCGCCGGGGAGTGGGGCAGTGATGGTCCACCGCAGTTCAAGGCGGTGGCCGCGGTTTGTCCGGCGATGGATCTGGCGGCGTCGGCCGATGCGCTGCACGAGCCGGCGAATCGACTGTACGAGTGGTATTTCCTGTGGCAATTGTTCCGGCGCTTGCGGGCCAAAGCCAAGTACTTTCCCAACGATTTTGACTTGCAACGTCTGCGTGGAGTAACCAGCCTGCGGCTATTCGATGACCGGGTGACGGCTTATTATTGCGGCTTCACCGGTGCCGATGACTATTACGCTCGAGCTGCGGCGGCCAACGTCGTCGATCGCGTCGCAGTTCCCGGACTCATTCTTCACGCGGCGAATGATCCGTTTATCCGCATGCAGCCTGAGACCCTGCGGAAAATTGCGGCGAATCCGCATCTTACGTACATCGAGCCTGCGGACGGTGGGCATTGCGCGTTCGTCGGTCAGCCCGACGGCAATGGCTACGACGGGCGCTGGGCCGAGCGGGAAGTGGTCGAGTTTGTGAAGCGGTTCGCTGGCTAGGATGACAGAGTCGGTTGCGGCTGAGTACGCGGAGTTTTCATCCATCCTTTGTAATGCGTCCGGATGTAAGCCAGCGCCAACATCGCGAGCGTGATAATCAGCAGGCCCACCGTTGCTCCGCCAATTCCCTGCGCGTGCTTGGCGAGGATGGAAACCCGGCCGTAGACGAATTCAATATGTACCCAGTAGACAAGCAGTGACGCCTGTCCAAGCTGGATCAGAGGGCTGAATCCCCATTGGCCCAGACCCCAGCGGCACCATGCATACGCGGCGGTCAGTATCACGAACAGCATTCCCAGGCGGATCAGAAAGAAGTTAGGACTCGTGTGCCAGTAGTCGTAGACGGGATAGATCTGCCAAGGCCGGGCATCGAGCCAGCGGGAAAGTTCGATGAGCACCAGGCCAACGATCCCCACAGAAAGGAAGACGCGTGCTTCGCGAACCCGGGTCCACGGACTCTGCAGGATGAATCCGACACCGAGGCCGGCGAAGGCGAATGCCGACCATGGAAAGAGTGGAAACAGCCAGGCTTGCGGCGTGCCGAGATTGTGGACACCGTTGATGTACGACTCGAGCGGCCACGGGAGAAAGCGCGGGCGCCAGGTCGTCCAGAGAAGGGGAGTGGCGAAAGAGATGAGAAGCGCAGTTAACGTTGCAGCGAGCACAAGGGGCTTTCGCAACGACTCAGCGTCCTCAGCGGATTTTCTGAGCGGACTCTGCGGTAAAGAAACATCGTGAACCGCAGAGAACGCGGACGGTTCACGGAGATCGCCAAGTAAAGCCAAGACCGCCCAGCAGAGCAGGCCCATCAACATCATCGAGAGGCCGATGGTGTTCAGGATGTCGACGCGCAGCAGATCGCTTTTCGGCGCCCAGCCCCAGGAGACCACGTACTCCTGCAGGCGAAAGAGCAATCCAAAGCCAAGGATTTCTGCTCCGCGACGAATCGTGCTGCGGGCGATCTGCCCGGGCGCGAGTCCTTTCTGGATGAGTTTTTCGGTGACCAGGGCGAACGAGATGCCGGCGAGGAACAAGAAAAGAGGTGCGGGAAACGTCCCGCCAAGCTGGGAGTACATAAGAAACCGGCTTTGCCGCGCTTGGCCCCCAAGCCAGGAGTCGTAGCAGTGGGTCTGGAACATGAGCACGCACGCGAGACCGCGCATCCAATCGATGTAGGCGAGGCGGGTTTTCGGGGCGTTAAGGGAGGGCATTTCTGAGTTCGCCAGTATACGGGAGCAGGCCGGAAAACGCAGTGAATCGCCGGCTGCGGGAGTGAGTTGTCCGATCCTTTCCGAGAATTATCCCTGTTTCACAGGCTGATTCCTGCGTCGAGGCGCGAAACACGCGTTTTTCGAACATTCCCGCGTTGTCAACGTTCTGTCACCATACAACCTTCAGCCTTGGAGACTTGATCGAAGATGAGATAAGCCGTATAAGCTAGACACATCCAAGAATGCCAGGAATCAAGGGAGCGTCCATGTTCAAGAGCGGTAAAGGCCTTGTGTGTCTGATGTTTGCCGCTGTTTTTCTCTCGAGTTTCAGTTTTGCAGCTACTCAAGATCGGATCCGTGGAGAGTTGGCCGCCGGAACGAAGGTAGCGCTGCGGCCGAATCTGCGTGAGCTAGCTAGGCCAGGGACTGACATTGGCCGCGTCGATGGAAGCAGGCTGATTCAGGGCGTCTCGCTGGCGTTTCGCCCCTCACCAGCGCAGCAGCAAGAGATAGACAAGCTGATCGCCGAATTGGGAGACCCCACTTCGCCGAATTACCACAAATATTTGAACCCGAAACAATACGGTGAGCGGTTCGGCCTTAGTCAGAACGATATACAGAAGGTGGTTTCGTGGCTTCAGTCCGAGGGCTTCACCAATATCAAGGTGGCGAAAAGCCGCAACCGCATCACGTTCGACGGCACCATTGCCCAGGTCGAATCGACGTTCGCGACCGAGTTTCATCTTTACCTCGTTGATGGTGACCTGCATTACGCAAATGCGCGGGATATATCTGTGCCGGCTGCGATGTCGGAATCGGTCATCGGAATGGGAAACATTAATACGTTCCGTCCCAAACCCCGGGCGCGCGTCCAGCCGCGTTTCACATCTTCAAGCTCTGGCAGGCATTTTCTATCGCCGGGGGATTTCGCCACAATCTACAACCTTCAGCCGCTCTACGACGCTGGCATCGATGGCACTGGCCAGACCATCGCTGTAGTCGGCCAGACTGCCCTTATTACGAGCGATATTGATCACTTTCGTTCGGCCTCTTCCTTGCCGACGAAAAATCTGACGCAGACTCTAATCCCCAACACCGGAGCATCAACTGTGTTCTCCGGCGACTTGGTGGAGAGCGACCTGGACCTCGAGTGGTCGGGCGGCATAGCCAAGAACGCCAACATCAATTTCATTTATGTCGGTGCGAATCAAAACGTGAGCGTGTGGGACTCTCTTCAGTATGCCGTGAACAACAATGTGGCCCCGTTCATTACTACGAGTTACGGCTTCTGCGAGCAAGGACTGGAACAACAGGCCCCCGGATTTGCGGCAACGGTTAGAACGTGGGCACAAGCGGCCATCCTGAATGGACAGACCATCGTGGCAGCGTCAGGAGATGCCGGAGCCGCTGATTGCGAATCCACTTCGGTCACAAGTGCCACAACAGGTCTTGCTGTCGATGTCCCGGCTTCAATTCCTGAAGTGACTGGCATGGGAGGGACCGAGTTCTTCGGCGATCCCGACAGCATACCCGAAAGTCAATACTGGCTTGGCGCGAGCAGCGGCGACGCTATTTCTTCAGCAAAGTCATATATCCCTGAGGAGGGCTGGAACGACTCAGGAGGCGGATTGTCATCGACGGGGGGAGGCGTGAGTACCCTTTTCTCCAAGCCTTCATGGCAGACCGGGACAGGCGTTCCCAACGATGGTCAACGAGATGTTCCGGATGTTTCCCTGACCGCGTCTCCTAACCACGATGGGTATCTCTTTTGCTCCCAGCCACAACAAACAACCGACCCAGCGAGTTGTACGAGTGGCTTTCGCGATGTCAACGGCAATCTGGACGTGGTAGGTGGAACTTCAGCTGCGTCGCCAACTTTTGCGGCGATTCTCGCACTTTTCAATCAATATTTCGGAGCTCGGCCCGGAATCGGCTTTGCGCCGATCAACCCCTCCCTTTACTCGTTTGCCGCCAGCAATCCTTCGGTCTTCCACGACGTAACCACAGGCAACAATAAGGTGCCTTGCACTACGGGAACGACCGATTGTCCCAGTGGGACCACTTCAATCGGTTTTACTGCAGCCGCAGGATATGATCTGGTAACAGGGTTAGGTTCCGTGAATGGGTTCTCGCTGGCCCAAGTCTGGTCTGCGACTATCCCTAACTTCTCCCAGACTTCGGGAGCTTTCAGTTCACCAAGTCTCGCGGCTGGGAATAGTACAACCGCCACGATCACCGTCACGCCACACAATGGCTTCACCGAATCAGTTGCCTTGGCCTGTTCTGGTTTGCCGACAGGAGCAACATGCAGCTTCAATCCCAGCACTATTCCCGGCGGAAGTGGGACGAGTCAGTTGACGGTCGCAACCGCTCCAAACATGTCTACGGGTAACGTATCCGTAACGGCTAGTGGAACTTCAACGTCTCGAATCCACCAAACCATCTCGAACCTGACGGTGACGAGCACTACTGAGAGCTTCACCCTTTCCACGAATCCAGAAGTGACAACGCTCTCAGTGAAGCAGGGTCAGACCACCGGTGCTGTCAATCTCGTCGTTGGTAGTACGAGTACGCCTTCGTTCTTGATCAATTCAGGCAGCCAGACGGCGCTCCCATTGACATACACTTGCGCGAACCTACCCAGTGAATCGACCTGCCACTTCAGCCCGGGTAGTCCATCCAGTGCAACAGCGGTGACTCTCACGATTACAACGACAGCACCGACGGGCCGTTTGCAATGGCCTCTCGGTGGCGAATCGAAAATCTTGTATGCGTTTCTGTTGCCCGGGCTGATGGGGTTCGTGTTCACCTTTGGTTCCCGCCAGCGCTCAGTCAAGGGCATGCGGATTCTGGCGATGCTTGTTGTGCTCGGCTTCTCGACGATGTGGATGGCCTCTTGCGGCGGCAGTTCCGGCGGCGGCAATAAGGATCCGGGAACGCCAGTGGGAACTTCCACAGTCACTGTGAACGCAACGACTGGGGGAGCAAGCCCGATCGCAAGCTCACTCCAATTCCAGCTTAGCGTGACACAGTAATTCTTTATTTGAAGTCGGGCGCTCTGCTTCGGCAGAGCGCCTTTTTATTTCCACTCATAACAAGCGCCTCTCGCAGTTCAGTCAGTCAAAGACGCGTCCTGCTGAGACTGCGGGTCGAAGTGGAGGCTCGGCGCCCTCGAATTTCCTGCATCTTCACCCGAGCCTCCACGCACATCTGCTCTGCCTACTGAATAGCAAATATCACTCACGCCTACCCCGTTCAGACTTCCGGAGCAGTTCCCACGCTTCCATGAACCGCTCATACTTATGTCCTTTCTTGCTCGGAGACAACCAGATATTTCCCTTCAGTCTGGTCGAGACTCCTGCCGGAACGATGTACCATACGTTCTCTGGAATCACATAGGCCGCCAGGAAGTCGATCTGCTTTGTCGTATACGGCTCCTGATCATTGTCCGGACGCGTATTGCAGACTTACGCATTCCCGATCTTGTAGACCGTAGACTTGACCTGTACCCGTGAGTATTCTCCTTTCCATTCGATTCCTACGTCATATCGCGACGACTCGCCCCAGGGAAACGATACGCCGAACCCAAGTTCCATCGCGCGTTCCATAAAGACTAGCTCCGCCCACTCTCCCCGCAGTTTATGATTTTTGATTAACGCTCCCAATACCGCCACACTACCCTCCGAAATAACCGTAATAATTACCCAGAAACAAAAAGCGCGGCCTATGAAGGCCGCGCCATTAGTGACGGAGTTATTCCGTCGATTTTATTGTTTCATCGAAGTTCGAATTCACCTAGTGAAATCATATTTTTTTCGAATGCAATTCCCATTTTGGGAATGACAATTGCTGCGGTTAGGAGTTCTCTCACTCCCTAAATTCATTCACTCATCACAAGATCGAAAATGCTTCAGCGCCTTTGCTTTTCTCGATGCATCTGCGAAACTGGCCACTGGCCGCTGACAACGGGCCAACGCTTCCATGGGCCGCATCCACGTACTCTCCGAGACTGTCGCCAACCAAATCGCAGCGGGCGAAGTAGTGGAGCGTCCGGCATCTGTCGTCAAGGAGATGCTGGAGAACTCGCTCGATGCCGGGGCTACGCGAATCAAGATCAGCGTCGAGGCGGGCGGGAAGAAACTTATCCAGATCACCGACAATGGATGCGGCATGGTGCGCGACGATGCCATGCTCGCCTTCGAGCGCCACGCGACTTCGAAAATCAAGAATGCAGAAGACCTGTTAAGCGTGTCGACGCTCGGATTCCGCGGAGAGGCGCTGCCGTCAATCGCGTCGGTGTCACGCCTGCGGCTCGAGACCCGCGCACCGGAGGAACCAGCAGGCACCGTCATCGAGATCAATGGCGGGCGCATCGCGCGCGTGGAAGAAGCCGGGCTGCCTCCCGGAACTTCGATTACGGTGCGGGATCTTTTCTTCAATACTCCCGCGCGCAAGAAGTTCCTGAAAGCGGAGTCGACGGAGTTGTCGCATATCGCGTCGTTGGTGACGCACTATGCGCTGGCGCATCCCGACAAGCATTTCGAATTGCATTCAGCCACGAATGCCATGTTGGTCGCGCCTCCGGTGCCGGGGCACAGCGAGCGCGTGTATCAGGTATTCGGCAAAGAGACGCTCGACCAGTTGATTCCCGTGGCGGCGCGGCTGGCGCTGGAACGCATCGGGCTACCGCAACCTCCGCCATGGCGGAAGAAGGAAGAAGACGACGAGGAGCCCGCGTCGAAAGATCCCGGCGAGATGCGGGTCCACGGCTTTGTGTCGAAGCCGGAGATTCAGAAGCTGAATCGTAACTCGATTTTTGTCTTCGTCAACGGCCGCCTGATTCGTGACCGGTTGGTGCAGCACGCATTGACTGAGGCCTATCGCAACATTATTCCGCCGACGGTATATCCGGTGGTGCTGCTGTTTCTGGAATTGCCGGCTGCCGAGGTGGACGTGAATGTGCATCCCTCAAAGACCGAGGTGCGGTTCCGGCAGCAGACGGCGATGCACGACTTCGTTCGCGATTCGGTTCGGGGAGCGTTGATGAAAGCGCGTCCGGTGCCGCAGTTCGTTACTGAGATTCGGGCGCACGCGACGGCCGGCCAGGCATTGACGCCGGGAGCCGTAACTCCGGATGCGGGGTGGCAAGCGTCCGGGGCTGCGGCTTCCGGCTCTCAGGTTTCTGGAGTCGCCGCACAGGAACCCGGCGGTGATGGCAGCTTTGCGCTGCAAGTCCCCACACTGCCGTCGATCTCCAGTCGTTTCCAGTTTGATGGCGGCATCGCCGTGGATGCGAATGCGGCGATACCGGTTGCGCGAGGGTTGGAATCCGCCCAGCTGGCGTCGAATTTCACGGCGACGTTGCCGCGTCAGCAATTCGATGCTGTGCCCGATCATGGATGCTCTCCCGCGCTTGATGTCAGTGAAGAAGAGCCGACGCTCTCGGCGCTGGGCACGCTGCGGCCATTGGGGCAAATTCGAAATTCATTCATTCTGGCGGTGAACGAAGATGGATTGTGGATCATCGACCAGCATGTGGCGCATGAGCGTGTTCTGTTCGAACGAATCCTGAAGCAACGCGCCGCCATGAGGGTCGAAAGCCAGCGCTTGCTTATGCCGATTGTCCTGGAGCTGTCCCCAGCGCAGCAGGCCGTGTTTCATGAAATCTCGGATGAACTCGCGCGCAATGGATTCGAAGCAGAGCCATTCGGCGCGCGAAGCGTGGCGGTGAAAATAGCACCGGCTGGAGTGGACGCCAGCGCCGTCGAACACATGCTGCACGAACTGCTCGATCAATTCTCCAGCGAAGAACAATCTCTCAATCTGGAGAAGATAAGAACACGCATAGCGGCCTCAATTGCATGTCACGCCGCGATCAAAGTAAACAACCCGCTAGAGCAAAACAAAATGGAGTGGCTCTTGTCAGAGCTAGCCAAAACCGACCACCCGGGTTCGTGTCCGCATGGAAGGCCGGTGGTGCTGCGGTATTCTGTTAAGGATATACAGAAGGCGTTTAAGAGGATCTAGCCCCGAGTCGTGAGCCCCGAGTCCTGAGAAAAACTGTGGACAAGGCAATTGCACTCGCAACTCGGGACTCGCAACTGTCATGACTGATCTCGAACTTCAACAGATGCGGCGCGAGAAGTGGCGGCTGGATGGGAAGGCCATCCGGACGATCGAGGATGCACGCGCATTCCTGGAGGATGTGGGATTTTGCCTGATGTATCCGCAGCGCCCGGCGTTGCTGGTGCCGACATTCATCGGGGCGTTCGTTGGATCAGACGAGCGTCTGCCCGAGTGGCAGCATGCGTTCAAGGATCCGCGGGCGGCGGAAGCGACTGAGTTGATGGTGCGCCTGTTGCGCGAACGGACTGTGTTCGAGGCCAATCTCGGCGAGGAGAACAATGGATTCCTGGTGGCGGCTTCGGTGTTTCCTTATTTCTATGCACTCATAGGAGAGCGCAATCCGAAACTTGCGCCCCGGGCAGGGACGCGGTCTCCGTTTTCCCAGTCGGCATGCGACACGTTCGCCCTGATTCAACGCGACGGAGCACTTTCAAAGAAGAAACTGCTGGAGCGGTTGGGCGGAGGCCTATCGGACACAGGGCTGGATAAGGCTCTGGCGGAGTTGTGGTCGAAGCTGCGCATCACGCGCGTTGACTATAGTGCGAGCGAAGGCTCGGTATGGGACTTACTGTACCGATGGGCGCCGGATCCGGTAAAGGAAGGCGTCGGCTTGTCAGTCCAAGAGGCGCTCTCGGCGTTGGTATCGAAGTATCTGGATTGCGTCATCGCGGTCGAGCCGGTAGAGCTGGAAACATTTTTCGGCCGCTTTGTAGCCCGATCGAAAGTCAAAGACGCAGTCAACGCGCTGCTGGCCGCGCGAGAGTTGGCATTCGTGCACGTAAGTGGGCGGTCGATGTTGCAGATCGCGCCGCCGAAAACTGTAGCGGTACCGACGCCGCGAGGCGCGGCACGGTGAAGAACAACGCGTTCTCCACGCTCGCGGAGCAAGGTTTCGGGATACTGCCCGAGGTTTTTTCACCCGAGTTTCTCGACCATGCGATGAGTGAAATTTCGCGGCTCGCGCCGCATCGAGGTCGGGCTGGCGTCAGGCATGCGCTCGCTCTTCAGCCTGTCGCAAAGATTGCAGCTTGTCCTCAGATGGCAGCGTTTACGCGTGAAGTTCTGGGCCCATGTGCCTTTCCATTTCGCGCGACCCTTTTTGAGAAAACGTCGGCCGCCAACTGGCTGGTAGTCTGGCATCAGGACACGGCTCTACCACTCTCCGATCGTCAGGAACTTCGGGGTTGGGGACCGTGGTCAGTGAAAGAAGGCATCACGTATGCTCACGCACCGGCTTCGGCGCTTGAACAAGTACTCGCGTTGCGGATTCACTTCGATGATTCAACTCAGGAGAATGGACCTCTACGGATTCTGCCCGGCACGCATAACCGTGGGGTGCTGAGTGACGATGAGATTCATGAATTGAGCACTGCAACTGTGCCAGTCGATTGCGTGGTCTCTAAAGGAGGCATCGTTGCGATGCGGCCTTTGGTAGTGCATTCATCTTCGAAGTCGCGAAATGAAATTCCGCGAAGAGTTCTCCACATTGAGTATGCTGCTTCGGAGTCGATTGCAGATCCTCTTCGACTTGCGATCGCCTGACCGTGAATTCTTCCTCTTCCAATGCTGAAAAGCGTTATCGTGGCCGCCTGGCTCCCTCTCCAACGGGATTGCTGCATCTGGGGCATGCGCGGACGTTCTGGGTTGCTGCGCAGCGGGCCGCGACCGGCACATTGATCCTTCGAAATGAAGATCTGGATCCGCAGCGTTGTCGGCCTGAATTTGTCGACGCGATGCTTGAGGATCTTCGCTGGCTGGGAATTACCTGGCAGGAAGGTCCGGATTGCGGGGGGACTGCTGGTCCTTATACGCAACGCGAGCGGCGGGAATGGTATCTCGAAGCGTGGCGGCGGCTGAAAGAGTTGGGAGCGATTTATCCGTGTACCTGTTCGCGAAAGGACGTCGCGCTTGCGGCGGGCGCGCCGAATGAAGAAGACGACGAGCCACTTTA
>AR_comb_assmDRAFT_10176984_pt1 | contig 14044 bp, 13 predicted proteins | sample ArasoioldDNA_FD_10543 | JGI IMG/M metagenome (IMG submission 10543) | reverse complement strand
TCCAGGGGCAGGTATAGTAGCACACCGATTGAGCCGATCACAGTGAACAGGCCCGGAGCGTCGCGGAGCAACCCTCGGTGATTCGTACCCATACACTTTCACTTCGCGCTTCTTCTCAAATGTCGAAAACACGAATCACACCAATTACGACGATGACGTCGGGTCTCCCGGCAACTTGAAGTGGCACTTTTCAACTATGTCGCCAGCCAGACCACCCCACAATGCAATTGCAATCCCGAGCATTTCGATGGCCTTAATGCCCGCGATTTCCGCCACGCGATACCCCATTGCTCATTTCATCCCCAGCCCCTGCTGCAGCGGCAGATCCTGCGACGAGCCTCCCACCATGACCTTGTAGTCGCCGGGGACTAATTGCCATCCGTTCTTCTCGACATTGAAAATAGAAAGGTAGAGCGGATCGATGTCTACATCGACGCGCTTGTTCTCGCCGGCATTCAGCTTTACTTTGCTCCAGCCGATCAGGCGCTTCGGTGGCTCGCCTGTGCTCGCCGGTAACGATACATAAATCTGCGCGATCTCGGCGCCGGCCCGTTTGCCCGTGTTCGCCACCGTGAACGAAACGCGCAGCGCGGAACCCGACACTACCTTCAAGTCCGAGTATTTGTAAGTCGTGTAGGAAAGCCCGTGCCCGAAGGGGAACAGCACCGGCTTTTTCTCGGCGTCGTACCACTTGTAACCAACCTTCAGGCCTTCGTCGTAATGGACCTGGGCTGCCGGAAGTCCGGCTGCGATCTTCCGCCAGTCACCTGTTTCCGCCTCGGGCAAGGCTTTCACAATAGTGGGGTGCGGCAGATCGGCGTCGCTGCGCGGGAACGTGATCGGAAGCTTCGCCGTGGGATTCACGTCTCCGAAAAGAATGTTCGCCACCGCCTCGGCGCCGCGAGTCCCCGCATACCATGCTTCGACGACGCTCGGAACCTTGTCGATCCATGGCATCGTTACCGGGCTCCCGCTCTCGATCACGACGACCGTATGGGGATTCGCGGCGGCGACGGCCGCAATCAAGGCTTCTTGTTCTTTGGAGAGCGCGAGGGTCTCAAGGTCCATGCCTTCGCTCTCCCACTGAACCGCAAAAACAATCGCGACGTCAGACGCCTTGGCTAAGGCAGCTGCCGACGCAGGGTCAGTGCCCGGGTCGTATTTCACCGTCGCGCTCGGTGCCTTCGCGCGAATGTTCTTCAGCGGGGACGTGGGAAACCAGATGTGGTCCTGCCAGTGTGTCTGGCCTTTGCCGGGCGGCATGATTGCGTTGCCCCCGGGAGGATCCACCTGGGCCGAACCGCCTCCGGAAATCATGCCCACATCGGCGTGCGCCCCGATCACGGCGATGGACCGAAGTTTCCCCGCGTTGAGCGGAAGTTGGCCGCCGTTATTCTTCAGCAATACAATGCTCTGCTCAGCAATTTGCTGCGCGACGTCCGCGTTCCGAAAGACGTCTGGGACGCCCTTCACTGGTGGATCGTCCACCACTCCCGTCGCGAACATCGAACGCAGAATGCGGCGAACATGTTCGTCGAGCTGTGCCATCGGAACCTCGCCAGACTCGACTGCCTTCTTCATGGGCTCGCCATAAAAAATCTCAGCGGGCTGTTCCTGATCGAGGCCTGCGGCGGATGCCTTCGCTGTACTGTGCGTAGCGCCCCAGTCGGAAACGACGAACCCTGGGAATTTCCAGTCTTTTTTCAGAACCTCGGTCAACAGGTAGCTGTTCTCACACGCGTAGTCGCCATCGACGCGATTGTACGAACACATCACCGCGGCGATATCGCAATTCCGCAGTGCAATTTCGAACGGCAGCATGTCGGTCTCGTGCATCGAACGCTTGTCGATGTGCACGTTGACCGAGTTGCGTCCATTCTCCTGATCGTTGAGGACATAGTGCTTGATATCGCCCATGACGTGCTGGTCCTGCATGCCCTTCATCACTCGGGCCACGAGGAGCCCGGCGAGCACCGGGTCTTCGCCCAGGTATTCGAAGGTTCGCCCGTTGCGCGGTTCGCGAGTGAGGTTCAGGCCTCCGCCCAACGTCATGTTGTAACCCTGGTCACGGAGTTCGCGGCCGATCAGCGCGCCGTATTCGTAAGCCGCGTCGAGATCCCAACTCGCGGCGCTCGCAAGGTTATTCGGCAGGGCCGTCGAGTAACGCCCGTTTTCGCCGCTCATGCGCACGCCGTAGGCAGCATCCGACATCTGGATTGCTGGGATCCCCAACCGAGGGATCGCCACCACATAACCGGCCCCGCCGTTCGATCCGGTGGCGAGCGGGCTCACGGGTCCCAACCCCTTCATGCCCGTGCCGTGCAACAAGCTGATCTTTTCATCGAGCGTCATCTCCTTCAGCGCAAGATGAGCGCGCTCATCCGGGGAAAGTTGGCGGTTCATCCAGGGATGGGACGACGGGTTTTCGGAGTTTTGGGCACAGGCCTGGCACACCAACAAGGTGATCAGCGTCGACAGGGCCAGAAGAAAAACACCAAGGGAGGGAAGGGCAGTTTTTTTGGCGAGCATGGTTATTGTGCGAACGACTTGTCATGGTATCCCGTTTCCCCAGATTTGCGGGACACGATTGGCTACGAGTCAGCTCCGCGGTTCATAAATGGGAAGAATTGCGGGCCTGCCGCGTAATCGTCGGAGCGCCGTAGGTTCGGCGACTGAGCGAACTTTTTCTCAATTTGCAACAGGTCAAGGTGGGAGAAATGGCCAGTCCAAGGTGGGGATTTTTACGCGACTCTAAACATCGCCATTCGATATGTCGTTGCAATTTTAGGGGATCCCAGAAGGGCATTCATCGTGCTGAAATATTTTGTTGGCCAGGACCATGAGCAGGTAGTAGAGTGGCGGGTAAATCGCCACTTGTAGCTGTGCCTCCGAAAACTCGGCTTCGCTCCCCCACGAGCGTATGGAGGTGGTATGCACGAGCCTTGGCAGTTGTGTGAGTTGCAACCGGAAGAGCTGTCGACATTCGAAACCGAGTTCGATTGGCTGCGGATGTTGGCTTTCTCCGGATGGGGCGTGGTCAGTCTAGGTTTGTGGGCTGGAATTATTGAGGCCGTCCGACTGGTTCTGCGCTAATTCGATTCGCCGAAAGTTGTCGGCCATCTCGCCTAAGTCCATCCCGGGCGCGCGTGGCCACGCGGTCTATTCCCAATTCTCTTCCCGACAATTCATACCGGCTGCTTACGTGCAATGGTGCTATCCAGCGCTCGCTCGCGAGAGCAAATCGCTGGAGCGACGCTTCGCTCTGATTCAAACCTCGGGAAGGAGCGATGGTGGACCGATGAATCGAAGACTGGATTCTTCCAGTGCCTTGCGGGTCAACTGGACGGCGGTGCTGAGCATTCTGGCCATGCTTGCAGTCAGCTTCGGAGTCTGGGGAGCCGCGATCCGGGCGGGTATCGCGCTGTTGAAGTAAGCTAGCGCCCTCGCAGGCCTTATTTATCGTAGTGCAGGAGCGAAAACACGTCGTAGGCTCCTAGCCGTTGTCGTCCCTTCAAAAAATCCAGCTCGATCACGAAAGCGAGTCCCGCAATCTCTGCGCCCAGGGATCTCGCCAGTTTTGCGGTCGCTTCCGCCGTGCCCCCGGTCGCCAGTAAGTCGTCCACGATCAGCACACGCTGTCCGTCTTCGATCGCGTCCTTGTGCATCTCCAGCGCATTGCTCCCATACTCCAACTCATACTCGACGCGGCAGGTGGCGGCCGGAAGTTTTCCCGGCTTGCGCACCGGAACAAATCCCGCATTCAGCCGATAGGCCAGCGCGGGCCCAAAAATAAATCCACGCGCCTCCATGCCAAGAATGAGGTCGATGTTCTTCCCAATGTAATGCTCGGAGAACAAATCGATGAGTTGAGCGAATCCTGTCTTATCGCGCAGCAGCGTGGTGATGTCGTAAAAAAGTATTCCCTTCTTCGGGAAGTCCGGCACTTCGCGAATCAGCTTCTTCAGTTGATCGGAATTCATTCCCGACTTCGACATTTACCAGGCTCCTTCGATCCGAAATGTTCTGGCACCTTCTTTAACCTTCGCGTCCGCTTCTTCCACGTGATCGACGCGCGCTGCCCGCGGCCCCTCTTGCAGCCGCGATCGCAATCCCACCAGCTGTGCCGGCGTTCCCTGCGCAAACACCTCCACTCGACCGTCCGCGTTGTTGCGAACCCAGCCTGCCACGCCAAGGATGTGCGCCTCCCGCTCCACAAACCAGCGGAAGCCAACACCCTGCACCCGTCCGGTGACCAGAAACCGTCTTGCTTCGATGTGATCCGTCGCACCCATAGTGCTTCGCCCTACTCGCTAATCGCACACGCCAGCCTATGCGCGGTCGAGAATGTTGCAGAAATTCGGGGTTCGAGCTACGCGCGCGAGAGGTATGTGCCTTCCGCAGTGTCCACCTTGATCTTCTCGCCTTCGTTAATGAACGGCGGCACCTGTACGATCAGACCAGTCTCGGTCTTCGCCGGCTTGGTCACGCTCGAAGCCGTCGCGCTCTTCAATCCCGGCTCGGTCTCCACAACGGTCAGAATCACGGTTTGTGGCAGCTCGATCCCCACGGCTTTTCCGTCGAAGAACTCCACCTTGATCTCCAGATTCGCCGTCAGATACTCCACCGCATCGCCGAGCGTGTCGCGCGTCAGGTGCGTCTGCTCGTAGTTCTCCGTGTTCATGAAGTAATAGTCATCGCCATCGTTGTACAGATACTCCATGCTCACTTCATCCACGGTGATCTTCTCGATCGGATCGGGCGAGCGGAACCGGTGCTCGAACATCGCGCCGGTGCGCAGGTTGCGCAGTTTTGCCTGGATGAAGGCTCGCAGATTGCCCGGCGTCCGGTGTTCCACGCTAAAAACGGAATGCAGATCATTGTTGTGCTTGATGATCATGCCGGGGCGCAATTGGGTCGCTGGAATCGCCATGTAACGTACAGTCTCCTGTCATGATTGCAGATCGATGAGCCGGCAGAGGGCGAGAAGGCCACACATTCCGCGGCGCATGGGAACCTAAACCTCGATTTTACACGGAGATCGCCGTCCAGCGGAAGCTTGGCCCCTCACGCCGGGCGCGCCGCCTGTTCCGCCCGCCGATCGCACTCCAGTGAATATCTCTCGTACCAGATCTGCGTGAACTGCGAAAGCAGCTTACGCACCGGCTGCCCGGCCACCAGGTGCGCGATCCCGGTGAATTCCGCCCAGGTGCGCACGCGCGTCCCTCCCGCGTTCAGCGGCTCGAAGTACACCCATTGCTCCAGCGTCGTACCCAGCGCGTGATCGATCCAGGCCACGCGTTTCCCCGGCACGCAAACGGTCACTACATGGTCCACGTGAAAGTGCACCGGATGCCGCATTTCGATCCGTAACCGGCTTCCCTTCTGCCACGGTTCTCCCTGCGTCCATTCCAGTTCGCCATAGTGATCCGAAAATTTCCGCCAGTTCTTCCAGTCAGCGAACACATCCCACGCCATGTCGGGGTTGGCCCTGGTTTCCACGGCGTAACTGATGTAATTCAACTGCGAGCTATCCATACATCCAGCCGTATCAATCGTGATCTTTGAGTATGCCGCCGGGGGAAGCAAGCGTGACGCGGCCTGGCCAGAGTGGATGCAAGGGTAGCACTAAGCCTGAAATCGTCCATCCAGAAAAGTTAGTGTCTCGCCCCGCTGGCAAGCATCCGAACGCTATCGCGCTGGTCGTTGGTCATGTCCGCGCCAGAATCCCTTTTTGCGCGTAAACTCTTTCTGGAGAGGTAGTCATCATGAAGGTTGGAAAATATGAAGTCGCCGAGTCGAAGGGCAACGTCGGCACCGCGGTTACATTTCTGATGATCGGAATCGGCGCGGGCGCGCTCGTGGCACTTCTGCTCGCCCCCAAAACTGGCAAGCAAATGCGCCGCGATCTCCGCCGCCACCTCGACGATGCCCGCGAGTCCCTGGAAGACTGGTCCGAAGACGCTCGCGACCGAATTCAGGACGCCAAGGAAAAAGTTCAGGACGCCGTCGAACGCGGCAGCGATTGGGCCGAAGAGCTGCGCGACACCGCCCGCGAAAAAGCTAAGCCCCTCCGCAGCGCCTTACGCCGCGACTAACGATTCACAAGCCAGCAAAAATCTGGGGGCCCCAAGCCCCCAGATCAATCATCCCACCCTGAAGCCTGAAGCCTGTTCTTCTCAATACAACCGAAAATTCACTTCCACGCTGACTTCCACCGCCACCGGATGCCCGTCTTTCCGGGCGGGATCAAAGCGCCAGATTCGCACTGCCTCCATCGCCTTCTGATCCAATCCCATGCCTAGCGAACGCGCAATCCGAATGTCGCGCGTCCTTCCATCCGGCCCAACCACGCAGATCAGAATCACAGTGCCCTGAAACTTGGCTTTCCGAGCCTCATCCGAGTACTCCGGATCCGGCGCAAAAAGCGTGCGTGGAGCGCTCACTCCTCCACCCACCCGATACACTCCTCCGCCAATACCACCTCCGGAACCCGGTCCAACTCCCGGGCCGCGTCCCGATCCCACGCCTCCACCCGATCCGCTTCCGATTCCCCCGCCGACTCCCGTACCGTTCGACAAAGGGCCTACGATGTTCGACAGCGGATCTCCCATCTGTCCGAGTTCTGGCAGCTTCACCTCCGGAGGCCCAACCACCGTCGGATCCACCGCAAGTTTCGGAGCCTCATTTCGCACGACGATCGCCGGAGGCGTGATCTGCTCCCGCGCAAATTTCGGTGGCGATCCCTTGGAGGCTTGCAGCTTGTCGCGATCTCCACCCCCGCCCCCTCCCCCAGCCTCAGTTTTGGCCGGCGGCAATACATAAGGGCTGATATCCGTGACGAGCCCGACCACTTGCTGTTTGATCGCTTCACGATGTTCTACTACCCACTGGCCGGACCAGATCACCAGTCCCACCAAGACAAGGTTAAGCAGGTAGGAAAACACAAAGACGCCCGGGCGGGCTCTGTAGGCTCCATAACCTTCGCCGAGCAAAGTCGGAAGTACGGAGGATTCGGAGCTGGCAGACCCGCGAGCGACGGGTGGCGGGCTCTCGACGACAGGCATAGCTCCTGCCTGTTTTAAGTATAGTCCTCGTGCAAGGTGTCAGCCTAATTCGGCACGCTGGATTGATCTTCCGCCCTGCTGACTGCCCGTTCTGTGATTCTGGTCACCTCCGCCGGTAGCGAAATGGGCGAATAATACGGCGAGCAAGATACCGTTTTTGATACCCCCTCCGATCTTGCAGCGGGGTTACGATGTCTGCTTAACACCACTGCCCCAGGTTCTTTCAAAAGGAAAAGGTGCTTATGCCTACGCATATTCAGCTTTTCGACTTTGGCTCCAGTCGAGCCCGTGCACTTCTTGTAATTCTTGTGGCAGGGCTCGTGGCCTGCAACTCGAAATCCCCATCCCCATCCTCCTCCGCCCCAGTTCCCAGTGCTTCGATTTCAACCGCCGCCGGACTTGAAACCATCGACGCCGACTCCGCGCAGCAAAAGACAGCCCTGGTCCTTCCTGCGGACTTCGGCCATTTCACCGGCGACTGGGATGCCATCGTCAAGCGCGGCGGACTGCGAGCCCTCGTCGTCTACAACAAGGGCGGCTTCTACTACGACAGAGGTCGCCCGCGAGGCGCAGTGGTCGATGCGATGACCGAGTTCGAGAACATCGTCAACAAGAAGCTCAAAACCGGCGCGAAGAAATTCAAAGTCGTGTTTGTCTCCATGCCGCCCGGAGAACTCTTGAAGGCTCTGAATGATGGTGTCGGGGATTTGATCTGCAGCGCAATTATCGTTACGCCGGAACGTGAGAAACTCGTCGACTTTTCCATGCCGATTTCCGACAACGTGAAGTTGGTGGTCGTCTCACAAAAAAGTGCACCACCTCTCAACAGCGCCGACGACCTAAGCGGCAAAGAGGTCTACGTAAATCCGATCAGCGTAGCGAAGCAGGAACTCGACAAGCTCAACCAGCAGTTCAAGCAGGCAGGCAAACGCGAGATCGAAGTCATGTCGGTCGACCCCAACCTCACCGAAGATGACCTTCTGGAGATGGTCAATGCCGGACTGCTTCCAGCCACCGTTTCCGCGAGCTACCGCGCCCAGATGTGGTCGCAGGTTTTTTCTAACGTTGCCATATCTCCGTTTGCTGTCAAGGATCAGGGAAGCGTCGCCTGGGCCATGCGGAAAGGTAGCCCTCAACTCAAGGCTGTCGTGGACGATTTTGTGAAAGACCACCGCATCGGCACGACCTTCGGCAACATGATGCTCCGTCGATACGTCACCAATGCGCAAGGCTTGAAGAACTCGACCTCCGAAGCCGAGATGCAGAAGTTCAAGGCGCTCGTGAAATATTTTCAGCAGTTCGCTGCGGAATACAACTTCGACTTCCTCATGATCGCCGCCCAGGCCTATCAGGAGTCCATGCTCAATCAAAACCGGGTCAGTCCCCGCGGCGCGGTCGGCGTGATGCAGGTTTTACCGAAGTATGCCGCCGCGAATCCAATCAATATTCCAAATGTGCGCGACGTCTCGAACAACATCCATGCCGGCACGAAGATGCTGGCGCAGATTACCAAGACTTATTTCAATGATCCCGCGATTAGCCCGGTGGACAAAACCCTCCTCACCTTCGCTGCCTACAATGCAGGCCCGAACCGCATCGTGCGCTTACGGAAACAAACGCAACAGCAGGGCCTCGATCCCAACAAGTGGTTCGGAAACGTCGAATTGGTTGCTGCGCAGGATATCGGGCAAGAGACCGTGCAGTACGTGAGCAACATCTACAAGTATTACGTCGCCTACAAGATGAGTTCGGATCAGGTCCGACTTCGTCAGAAGGCCAAGGAGAAGCTGAAAGGAAACTGATCGAGCGTTTGTGAACTTCGTTCACCGAAAGACGGCGGCGAAGAAACCTTTGATATGACCAAACACACCCCGCGGCCCGCCAGACGATGACGCGACCGGCCCGGGGGGAGGAATCGACCCTGCCAGGTCTTGCGGCATCGGCGGCGGCAGCGCCGGTGTCGAATACCGGAAATCTCGTGGGTAGAGATTGATCGAACGCGCCTCGGCCAGTAGCCTTGCTTCGATTCCGGGCATCGAGTCCGTTGCGCGAAACACTATGGGCGCCTCCACCTGCACATGAATCTCTCCCGGCTTCGAACGTGGCAGCGCCGCGGTCTCTGACCCGTGCGTCGGCGCCACAATCGACACCATAGCGGTCTCGCCTGTGGGAAGCGCCAACGCCCGAGACGATTTTGCGTTCGCGTCCGTCAAATCAAGATTGGCCGGCTGGCTAATTTCCTGCACTTGCGGTGGCTGCTTCGACGCTCGCAGGATGTTTTGCGGTGGCGGAGGACAACCGCACTCGAGCGGGACCTCCGCACTCACCTTGTCGATCCGCCCCTGCGAAAACATAGCTTGCTCGCTCGGCTTGACCTGGTAGGTGAGGTCGCCCATCAACTCCGAAACGATCACCGAGGCGGTATTTCCCATCAGGCCTCGGACGCAAGTATTGCCGCGAGCGTCCGCGCTGATGGCGAAATTGAACTCTCCGGGCCCAGCCAGCAGGATCCGAAAGTCCGGAGTAAGAATTGAATCGGCCGACGGTCCCAGCGCGTAGTGCGTCTCCATTGCGCCCGTGCTCATTCCCAACATCAGATCCTGTCCGTTCGGCGAGGTCGTTACCGATACGGTGCTGTTCGGACATACGCGGACTTCGCCGCCGCGTGCGATGTGCAGGATTGCCGTGTCGGCCCCCGCCGTAAAAGACGAGCCCGTGGCAATCTTGCTGCCGGCGAATACTACGTTCCCGCCGCCCGGAACAACCGGCACAACGGCCGGTTGCGTCCCGACCGACAACGTCGGTACTGCCGGCGGCTGGGCCGCCGCGTGCTTCGCGGCCTCCGGATCCTCCGCTGGCTTCAGATGAACGATGACCCGGTTCCCATCAGCTTCCCACGCGTAACTGCGCGGCGCGAGCAGATCCACCACGACTCTCGTAACTGGCGGCACGTTCTGGTACTGATCGACGCGGATCGAGCGAATCTCATCATTCCCAACCTGGATTCGCTTGCGCTTCACCGCCATGTTGGCATTAGGCAGGTCGATCACCAGCCGAGCCGGGTTGGTCAATGTCTGAATGGCAGGTTCGAGACTTCGGGTGGCCACGATCTCCACCGCCGGCACACCCTTACCATCCTTGATGAACTGAACATCTTGAACGGATGCAGCTGGAAGATCGGCGCCGACCGGCACACTTTGACCGTTGGCGCAGCTCAAGGCGACAAGCACAGCTAGGGCGAGCTCAGCCCATCGGCTGAAAACACAACCGGATCGCGGCCAGATAGCCCTCTGCTGGAATGGGAACCTGATAAAGAGAACGATACCACCGCCCCGCTGCCACGAGAAGAATGCCAAAAGACTTGCCGAAGCAACGTTTTCAACGCTTAGCCGGGAAGACGGTTCGCTCCCGCTCGACAATCTGGAATAGCTAGGCCCCGGAAAGGAATTCGTACTCGTCGATCACTGCGGCGACCGCCATTTTGCCGGCCTGGGCGGCATCGTCCAATCGCACGACTTTGCCTTTACAATGCACGCGAATCGCTTCGGTCAGGGTAATTTCAGCGGGCAGGGTCAGGGTGAACTCGATCGGGGAACCGCTGGCGATCGGCGAGTCGACGAAGAAAGAGATGCCGCGGGCGCTCACATCCCGCGTCTGGCTGCTCGTTTCCTGTGCGCCGTTATCGTCATAAGACACCGCCACCGGTAATCGCAGTGCGAAACGGCGGCTTATGCGCTTTTCCTGCGCCTCGGCCATGCAGAGATCCTCCCCAAAAGCGCCCTCAGCATCACCGACACCCCATTTGGTGTCAAGACCACCAACAGGGGATGTATCCCCCGAAAGTGGCTTTCGAAGTCAATCGCCCGATCACCCGATCACCCGATGACCCGATCGCCAGATCGACTACAATTTCCATTAGAGTGGCGCGCATCCCCCCGGCACGGGATTTGAAAGCAAGGAGCCTTTGTTGGTCTTCGTTCTCGACAACTACGATTCCTTCACCTACAACCTTGTCCAGTACTTGGGCGAGCTGGGCGCCACCGTCGAAGTGCGCCGAAACGATCAAGTCCGCCTCGAAGAGATCGAGGCCATGCGCCCCGACCACATTCTCGTCTCGCCCGGTCCGTGCACCCCGCAGGATGCCGGCATCAGCGTCGACCTCATCCGCCATTTCACAGGAAAGGTTCCGATTCTCGGTGTCTGCCTGGGCCATCAAGCCATCGGCGCAGCCTTTGGCGGCGACGTTGTCCGAGCCCGCAAACTCATGCACGGCAAAACCAGCGCGGTTGAGCACGACGGCAAAACCATCTTCCGCGACCTTCCCACACCCATGACGGCCACTCGTTACCACTCGCTCATCGTTGCCGACTCAACCCTTCCTTCCCAACTCGAGGTCAGTGCCCACAGCATCGAAACAGATGGCACGCGTGTCATCATGGGCCTGCGCCACCGCCACCACCCCACCGAAGGTGTCCAATTCCACCCCGAGAGCGTCCTCACCACCGAGGGCAAGAAACTCGTAGCCAACTTCCTGAAGATGTAAGAATTCACCGCAGACTCGCAGCCGCAAACAACTTGAACAACTCCCCGCCGGAGAAGCTACATGCATTCTTCGATCGCATGGTGATGAGTTTCGGCAAGGACAGCTACCGACGGCAATGCGTCCTGCTCCAAGAGAACATCTGAAGAATCGACACTCGATTCCCGAGAATCAAGCCCGTCTCGGAAGCCGATCCTTTTCCCCATTTTCCTCTGTGTCTCCGTGTCTCTGTGGTGAAAAGACCCATTTTCCTGTGAGGAAAACGCAAAAATCAAAATATATACTTTCCATATATACTTTTTACAAAAATCCGGACATTCCCAAAACGGAAGCTCGCTAACTCACCATAAATCAACTACTTCCCTTTTCGGGAATGTTTCACGTGGCACACTCACCTGTTTTCCGATTTTCTATTCAGAGCCCCCGCCGGGCCATCTCCACTGCCCGCAGCAGTGCCCGCGCCTTGTTCTGCGACTCCTCGAACTCCTTCGCCGGATCCGAGTCAGCTACGATGCCCGCGCCCGCCTGCAGGTAGGCGCGCTTGCCTTTCATCAGCAGCGTGCGGATCGCAATGCACGAATCCAGGTTGCCCGCGAAGTCTGCATAGAGCACCGAGCCGCCGTACACGCCGCGCCGCGTCGGCTCAAGCTCTTCGATGATCTGCATGGCGCGCACCTTGGGTGCGCCGCTTAGCGTTCCCGCGGGAAAGCAGGCGGCGAAAGCGTCGAGCGCATCGAGTTCAGAGCGCAGCTTGCCTTCGAGCGCGGACACCATATGCATGACGTGCGAGTAGCGCTCCACGTACATCAGGTCGCGCACGCGTACGCTGCCGTATTCACTGACGCGGCCAAGATCGTTGCGCCCCAGATCGACCAGCATCACGTGTTCCGCGCGCTCTTTCTCGTCGCCAAGCATTTCCTCGGCGAGGCTCTGGTCTTCTGCTTCGTCCTTGCCGCGCCAACGCGTGCCGGCAATCGGCCGGTATTCGAGCTTGCGGCCCGTCACCCGGATCAACATCTCGGGCGACGAACCCAGCACATGCATGCCTCCCATGCGCAGGAAGTACAGGTAGGGTGACGGGTTCACCGTGCGCAACGCGCGGTAGAGATTGAAGGCATCGACCTCGGGCTCGAAGTCGATGCGCTGCGACATCACCACCTGGAACGCATCGCCCGCGGCGATGTACTCCTTGGAGCGCTCCACGCTGCGCTCGTACCGTTGGCGCTCCGTGCCGCCACGGATCTTCAGCTTGCTCGTGATGGGCTTGGTCTTCTTCAGGTGGAAGCCAGCGGCCAACTTCTTTTCGATCGCGCTGATGTCACGCAGCGCGCGCTCGTAGGCGCGCTTCGGTTTCTCTTTGCGGACGTCAGCATTGGCGATGATGTGAATTTGATGCCGCAGGTGATCGAAGGCCAGCAGGCGGTCGAAAAACATCAGCATGCTGTCAGGCACATCGAGGTCATCTTTGGCGCGGTCGCCAATGTTTTCGAGCTGGCGCACGATGTCGTACGCAAAGTAGCCGACGGCACCCGCGGTGAAAGGCGGTAAGCCGGCAACCTGAGCGGGCCGATGCTGCCGCAGGAGACCCTTCACGACTGCAAAGACGTTGCCGGTGACGCTTTCTGTGCGCGCGCTTCGCTCGATGCGAATGTCTTTGCCGCGCGCCGAGACCCGCATGTAAGGACGCGCTCCGACGAACGTATAGCGGCCAATCTGCTCGCCGCGCTCGACCGACTCGAGCAAGCAGGCATAGGGCTCATCCGCGGCCACGGACAGAAAAGCCGAGACCGGCGTGAGCAGGTCCGCCGTCACCGACTTTACAACCGGGATCAGCGTCGCCTCGCGCGCGAGGCGGGAAAATTCCTTGAAGTCAGGCTTCACCATTGGAGGTCTTTCGCCGACGCAGCGTGGGAAGGATGGTCGGGAATAACCATTATACGGGGGAGCCGAAGGGAGCGGCGACGGAGCGCGTCATTGCGGCCAGCGCTTCCGAAAGAGGGGCAGCCGCTGTCTCTACTGACGCTCGAGCATGGCACCTCGGTTACCTTCGGAACCAGCGAAACAATTGACTGGCATCCTGTCACGTCGGAAGATGAAGATTCACGAAAACTTACGCGGGTCATCGGATGCGGATCAAGTTCTGGGGAGTGCGCGGCTCCACGCCCACTCCTCAACCCGGGAACATGCGCTACGGAGGCAACACCTCCTGCGTCGAGGTGCGGTTCGGCGACAGCCTGTACATCTTCGACTGCGGCACCGGCTTCCGCATGCTGGGGCGTCAACTGGAAAGCACGGCCAATGGCAAGGCAATCCTCGCGCACGTATTCGTTTCGCACTTTCACTGGGATCACATTCAGGGCATGCCCTTCTTCCGCCCGCTGTACGGGCTGCCGCCGAATCATTTCATCTTCCACTCGTCGAGCCGCACGAGAAAACTGAA
>AR_comb_assmDRAFT_10451487_pt1 | contig 14045 bp, 14 predicted proteins | sample ArasoioldDNA_FD_10543 | JGI IMG/M metagenome (IMG submission 10543) | reverse complement strand
GGACAGTATTTAATTTTCTTTAAATAACTGAGCAATTTATGACAAGGGTGTGCTAAACACTATTTATAATTTGCATAAAACTGGTGACTTATGATACGTGCCGTGATCATTGAAGACGAACGACTGATCGCTACAGAACTGAGCAATAAACTGGCATCGCTTTCTTCGCCCGTAGAGGTAATGGCGATCCTTAGCTCCGTAAGTGAAGGGATCGAATTTTTTTCTGACGGTTGTCATGCTGACCTGATATTTTCCGATATCCAATTGCCTGATGGATTGTCCTTTGCCATTTTTGAAAAAATGAAAATCGATACGCCTATCGTGTTCGTCACTGCTTTTGATGGATTTATTATAAACGCTTTTGAACATAACGGGATCGAATACTTACTAAAGCCAATCGATGACAGGGATTTGGTCAAGGTTGTGGATAAATATAAGAACCTGGAGAAGCACTTTGAACAGCGTCAAAAACTGAAAAAGTTTTTTGACAAAAGAAAGGAAAGGCTTGTTGTAAAAAAAGGATTCAGCAATGTATTGTTGAGGATGGAAGACATCGTCTTGTTTTATACTGAAAGCAGGGTAGTCTATGTCCTAGATAAAGAAGGAAAGAGATACATGTGTGACCAGAATCTTGCTGAATTAGAGACTTTGCTGGATAATCATACCTTCTTCAGGGCGAACAGGCAGTACATTATAAACATTCAATTCATCAGGGGTTATAAGACTCTTGAACGCGTTAAACTGGCTGTGGATGTCAACTGCAGCGAATCCAATCATTCCATTATTGTGAGCCAGGAAACAGCTCCTTATTTCCGAAAATGGATCAACGAGAATTAAACTTCCAACAATATGCATAACCTCATTTGCTTCGCCATTATTTTTCTCGCCTGTACAGTCTGTAGGTCACAACACGGAGGAGCGAAAATGTTCCGGGGCAATTCATCACATTTTACTTCGGCTCTTTCTGCGAGTGAAAATACATATGATACAAAGGCGTGGAGTTTTTTTGCCGAAGCTCCCGTAAGATCAACACCACTAGTTAACGGAAGTTCCATTTTCTTTGGGAGCGCACAAGGAAAGTTTTTTGCTATTAATAAAACGACTGGAAAGCAGGCATGGCAATACAATACCGGCTTTGCCATTAATTCTTCAGCAGCCAGCCAGGATGGGAAAGTTTTTTTCTCGGATAACAAACAAACAGTTTATGCATTGAAAGAGACAAGCGGGCAATTGCTTTGGAAAGTTGACCTCTGTAACAAGCAAGCATACCCATGGCGGTTTGACTATTTCTATTCTTCTCCAACCCTATATGAAGATAAATTGATCATCGGCGGAGATGACGGGTATTTGTACATGCTAAATCAAAACGATGGCAGGCTGGTTTGGAAATTCAAGAGCCATGGTATTATTCGAAGCACTGCCGCTGTGTTTGATAATACCGTTGTGTTTGGTGACATGGACGGAACCTTGTATGCATTGGATGCGAAAGATGGAAAAGAGAAATGGGATTTTAAAACGATGGGGGATAGTTTGAAAAATGAAAATTTTGGGTTTGACAGAAAAGCGATCCTTTCAAGCCCGGTCATTCATGGAGACAAGATCATGTTTGGCTGCAGGGATGGTATCTTATATTGCGTGGACACGAATGGGAAACTTTTGTGGAAGATGGATCACCATATTTCCTGGGTGATCTCAACTGTAGCCATAAAAGACAGTTTTGTTGTCACAGGTACGTCGGATGGACATTTTGTACAGGCTATTAACTTAAATACAGGGAAAGAAATTTGGAAAAGGCAGACCACTACTTTGTTCTGGTCATCTCCATTGATCGCCGGTAACAAAGTATACATTGGAGGGTTTGACGGGAATGAATATTGTCTTGACCTGTTTACGGGGAGGCGTATATCTAAATTTCAAACGGGAGGCACAGTATTGTCATCTGCTGTTTTGGACGGTGATCATTTGTATGTCGGTTCTGATGATGGCTGCCTCTATTCTTTAAGTGGTCATCCTGATAACAGGTTTAACGAGGGTAAGCAAAAACGGTTTGTTTTTTATGAACCGGGAATAAATGTTTATTTCCGCAATGGGGGAGACCTGAAGATCAAAGATTATCTTTTTGGCAGCGGTTATAAAGAAATTAATTCTGACTCTATCACTGCCTTACTTTCCGGAAACATTGATCCGAACACGGTGATCGTATTTGCGACTGATTATTTTCCAAAGGCTATCATTCAGAATGGGGAAAGGTCTTTGCTGAGAAAATATTTGGATGCAGGAGGAAGGGTCGTATTGACAGGGATCAACCCTTTGGTTTACGAGATCGATGAAAAAGAAAAACAGCCAATTGGTTTCAATGTCCCGGCTGCAGATACGGTATTAGGAATTAAATATGGAGAAAATGATACCCGCGGTTTTGGTGGTGTGTTTTCTTGTTTTGTTACTGGGAAAGGAAAACAATTTGGATTGCCTGATTTCTGGACATCTATTCTGCAAGTCCCGGCAGAGCAGGTAGATGTTGTTTTAGGAAAAAATGAAAATGGTTTTGTTTCCGCATTTACGAAGAACTATAAAAATGGTGGGAAATTTATCCAGGCATGGTTTGACCAGGATGCGCCTTCACGTTTGGATGCGATCTTAAAATTAAGTGAGTGGAAGATTGACTAGCTTCTAAACGGTTAGCCGACTATCAATGTCCATTCTTTCATGCAGTATCCTGATTATTTCAACCCTGTCGTTAATGACGCAATGTGGTGAAATTATGAACTGGCATACAGCCCCGTTACTGCCTGTATATCGTGATCATGGGTAAATAGTAACTCACAACAGTTCCTTCCAGCCCGCTTTTTAGCTGGATGCCTAATTTTATCGGAACCTGGGGAAGATCATTCAGGAAATTAACCTGCGTGGTTTTCCATTCCCCATTTGTTGCCTTTGAAGTCAGGGTTGTATTGTTGATTACAGCCTTGTTGGTAGAGTCATAGAGGTCAACCGTAGAACTTACATTTGGGTCTGTTGTCTGCAAATAAACACTGAAGCTGATAGAATCTGCATTAGAATAGTTTAGTTTGTTAAACTCCCTGATGATCTCTACCGAGTCAACGTACCCGGTGGCTGAAGAAGTAGAATATGACACGCCGTTAGCAGGGAAGTATATGATGACCTGTTTGTCTGGATTCCCGGGACTTCCGGGATCGCCGTTGCAAACGTACTTCACATTTTGAATCTCATTGTCCTCAAGAGTGTTGTCCCTGTTTGCGTCAAGGCCTGACACCACTTTAACTCCGCCATTGACGCAATTGGCTCCGGGAGGTTCGGGAATTAAATTAAGTAATGAGCTCAATCCAGTTGTTCCCTGCTTAGTACATCCGTAAGAAAATATGAAGGCAATGAGAACACAAATAAGAACAATTTTAATTTTCATGTTACCGGCATTAAAGTTATTAGCACTTCGTTTGCTTGAGGTATCTCTCCTCAGGTTTGGATCAATTTACCACATAGGCACAAAGGTCACATAGGGTCACATAGAAATCTATGTGTACTATGTTTCTGTGTGGTTCAAAAAATCAAATGAGGTAATCGATGCATCAAGCATTTTTTCAGGAGCAAGATAAGTACTTTTAGAGTTTCTATGCAAGTGAGGTCTTTCCTAATATCAATACTGCACCATATGAAAAAAAAGGACTCAAATAAGTGGCCAAAGTTGATGTAAAGGTTTTTCTTTCACTTACCAGGGTTCACCCTTGTCATCGTACCATAAAACGAGCATTGAATAATGATTGGCCGTCTGACTTTTGTTCATGATGATTGAGAAATATCTCCAAATATCTTCTTCCTTATTTTCTCTAATGACGAGTTTTTCGAGTTTGTCCTTATTCGCGTGTTCAACATATAAACCGATGTCCTCACATTCGTGAACTAACTGCTTGCGGGCTTTTTTCAGTTGAGGTTTGTTTTGAAAGTAGATCCAAACCCTCGTGTGTTCAATGCTTGGCGGACCTTCCTTCCATTCCTGTGTTAGCAAGTCCAACCTGGCGCCACCGTGTTCCGTATTGATAAAAGGGTGCTTTACAACTCGCAATGAATGCATCCCATGCCCAGGGATAATAACTGGTCCCGGCGGATACATTGTCCACCCACCGGGCTTAGGTCTTTTCGCTAAATAGGGAAAATGGTTTTTTATAAATGGCAACACGACTGAGTCTGGTTTGCCCGAATATATATTAAATGTAAGTCCATCCCACAGACTATCGAACTTGCTGGATTGTGCTTTTGCATGCATATAGAAAAAATACGGAAAAAGAAAAAATAACTAAAACCGCATGGTCAAATTTGGGCATTTATAATTTCATTTACAACTCCAAACACTTTTTGTAAACACGCTTTCTTGAATGAAGTCGTCAAAGCTATATCCAGGCGACAAAGTAAACTTTTGCCCTTTTGCAGTATAGAAAGTGGGAAACCAATCGCACGCTGGTCCACCATATAACAAGACATACACTGTTTCATTTCTCCATGAATATTGATCGAGGTAAGGATCACAGGTACACCCAGGATTTTGCAGTTTTAGGGTCTTGATCAAATTAGCAACCTCAGAACTATCCGGATTTTCTTTTGAACAGGAATAGAAAAGGGAAATGAATGCGGTAAAGGAAGCCATTATAAAAACACGCTGATTCATGATAATGTTTCTCAATTGACATCCGTACCGGCGAAATCGTTGCACTGGGTTAGCGCGTCGTCTCAGCCGCGAACGAGCTAAAAAAATAACGGCCGGTCGCATGGTTTCGTCAAAACGCGTCGGCGATATTTTTTTCTTTTAAAATATATTCAAGCCGAACAATTTTTATTGCTTTGTCATTTGGATCATTGGAATCGGTATGACCGGCAAAAGAGCCCAATATGCACCATTGTTTACTCCGACTGTTTTTTACAAAAACCGGTGCACCAGAATAGCCCTTAAGGCGGCTATCAATAGGTATTGCAGTTGTGTAGATATAGTAATTGATCTGATCTTCTTTGTGGGTGGTCGTATCAACACCGATGGCTAATTTATATTCTTTACCAGGGATGTGTAGATTGGACGGGGGACCATAAACTGTCGAATAATCCCAATGCGGCTTGATCGGATATCCATATATTTCGATTTGTTGCATTTTCTGCGGCATTGACCTTACAAGACTTTCTACACTGTAAACATTATTAAAAATAGTGTCATTGACTGGAATCGCGACAACATCCCACTCACTCCCGGTCTGCTTTGCAGACCGTTCCCATCTTTCCATTACGCTGCGCATGTCAACTTTTTTCACATCGGATGTGTCACTTTCAATCGTGGACAGCCAGACAAATAAAGCCTTCGGAAAACGGCCCCCGTTGATAAAGTGTTTTGCAGTCATAAGATACAATTGTCCGTTACTCCTGATAAAGAAACCGGTTCCTTGCTGGCTATATTCTTCAAAACTTGTAGTCAACAAGTAACTGTATTTTTTCAAAGAATCAGCAATAGAATCATTCGTTTGACCTCCTATGTTTTTCTGAAACATGCAACCGCTGGCTAATGACCATGTAATGAGCAGGGCAATTTTCATGAGCTGACATTGAGTGGCCAAATTACTGCGCCCCCCAAAGTTTGACAAGTCTGTTGTCTTAATTGTTTGTTTATAATTCAGGTAGGCAAGCTCAAATCTGAATGCCCGCTTTGTTCAGCGATCGGTCCCTCTTGTGATAAGCTGATCCGATTCGCAATACATCGAATAAATCTTAAGCAATAAAATCATCGGTTCAATTAATGCTCTTTCTATTACTAATTGTGATTATTACTGCAACGATGCTCCAAAGCAAAGCAGCCCATACCAGGTACCAGGTCACACGTTGTTGACCTGTTAGAACATTAGGCATAGAGAGTATCCAAAAAACATCCAGACTTGCATGCATTAGGATAGCGATGAAAAGACTTTTTGTGTGATCATATACCCAGGTCATAAGAATTCTGAAAGGAGGCAGGAATGAAAAGAGCAGCACTGCGATGTACAATGGCAACGGCACGGTGCCTGCGCCAGATGCGCTGCCCAGGTAGTTTGAGAACAGGTGCCACAATCCCCACATGATACCGACATTAATCGCCGCGGCAACGACAGTGTGCGGCGGTCTCAACGTGGGAGTTGCAAAACCTGTCCACCCGATCTCTTCGACAAAACCATTAAAAAGGCCGATCATTAGTACAAACAGAAGCAAGGTTATTTTGCTGCTGTTGTTTAAACCAAACATTGACGCGACAGCATTATTACCGGGGCTGAATATGCCAGGCATGAATTCGGGAGAAAATATTGAAAGAACAAAAAGTACAGTGAACACAGTAGCTGGAGCGATCAGGATAGCAGCTGCATACCATTTGAGGGACACGCGCCATTTCGACAACCTTGAAAGAAATTCCCGGTAACCCCTTTTTCCATAGTACAAACCTGTCAAAAGAATCCCTGCAATGAAAGGACCGGCCACAGTTACCAGGTATAAGAGTAAAAAAGGAGCATTCGTTGGTTGGGAACTAATGCGGTGAGGGCCCAAGATCAGAGCGAGACCTCCCCATGAAATTAAAAATGTCGTGAAGTAATAGATATTAACCGGATGCTTTAAAACGAAATTCGTGAAGTGGTTTGATTTACCCGTCTTCATAACCAGCATAATTCGCGATTACCCAGCAAATCTCAGATGATCTCCATCAAGTAGTTTTATGAAGAAGCTCATAAGATCATAAAATAGAAGCAATGAGCACGGATAAAAATTAATACCTTCCTTTTTCCTGGAATTGGAAGGCGCGTATTTGATTAAAATAGTCTTTTTATAAAACAGTAATTTTTTATGAAGGAAACTAAAGTAGGTATTATCATGAATGGTGTTACCGGGCGGATGGGAACCAACCAGCATTTGCTCAGGTCCATTGCTGAAATCATAAAACAGGGTGGTGTAAAAATTGGTCCCGGTGAAACGATCATTCCAGATCCCGTATTGGTAGGACGGGATGAAAACAAACTGCAAAACCTCTGCACACTGTCGGGTGTAAAAAGAATGAATACCGATCTTGATAGTGTGCTTGCTGATCCTTACAATATTATTTACTTCGATTCTCAAACGACAACAAGACGCGCAGAAGCTGTAAAAAAAGCAATTGCTGCCGGCAAACATATTTACTGTGAGAAGCCTGTTGCGGTAAATACCGCAGAGGCGTTGGAATTGTACCAGCTTTGTAAAAAAGCCGGGATAAAAAATGGAGTGGTGCAGGATAAACTATGGTTGCCCGGTATCATAAAATTAAAGCGGCTGATCCAGGAAGGATTTTTTGGAAAGATACTTTCTGTTCGTGGTGAGTTTGGCTACTGGGTTTTTGAAGGCGATATTATTCCTGCCCAGCGGCCTTCATGGAATTACAGGAAAGAAGAGGGTGGGGGTATTATTATTGACATGCTTTGTCACTGGCGTTACCTGCTCGACAATGTATTTGGAAAGGTAAAGTCTGTCTCTTGTATCGGTGCCACACATATTCCGCAAAGAGTTGATGAGCAAGGTAAGGCTTACAAATGCACAGCAGATGATGCCGCTTATGCAACATTTCAACTTGAAGGAGATATTGTTGCGCAATTCAATTCTTCGTGGACAGTACGCGTGAGACGTGATGATCTTTTGACGTTGCAGGTTGACGGCACAAAGGGCTCTGCGGTTGCAGGTTTGCGCGAATGTTATATACAGCATTATGGAAATACGCCAAAGCCTGCCTGGAATCCTGATATTCCACAATCAATCAATTTTTTTGACGGTTGGGCAAAAATTCCTGAGCAAGAAAATTATGACAATGCATTTAAGATACAGTGGGAATTGTTCTTAAAACATGTAGTAAAAAACGATCCCTTTTCGTGGGACATGTATGAAGGTGTCAAAGGTGTGCAACTTGCGGAGAAAGGCTTGGAGAGTTGGAGTAGAAGATGCTGGGTCGATGTTCCTGAACTTTAAATAAACAATTGAACGCATGAAAAGAGTTGCTTTAATTACAGGAGGCAGCAGGGGTATTGGTTTTGGTATTGCCACACAACTTGCCATAAATGGTTTCGATATTGCCATCAACGGTATAAGGAGCGCCGCAGATGTGAAAGACACGGTGAAAAAATTAAAGGATCTTGGCAATGATGTTATTTATTGCCACGGAAACATATCATTGGCAGCAGACAGAGAGCAAATTATTAATGAAGTGAAGAAACATTACGGAGCCCTTCATGTATTAGTGAACAATGCAGGTGTCGCGCCAAAACTGCGTAACGATATACTCGAGGCAACAGAAGAAAGTTTTGACGAGGTTATTTCTGTTAACCTCAAAGGAACTTATTTTCTTACTCAAAGAGTAGCCAATTGGATGATAGAACAAAAGAAAACTGATGAAACGTTCAAGGGCTGCATTATTAATATTTCCTCCATATCGGCCACGGTTGTTTCATTAAACCGTGGAGAATATTGTATTTCAAAAGCAGGCCTAAGTATGGCAACGCAACTCTTCGCAGTAAGGTTGGGCGAATTTGATATTCCTGTTTTTGAAGTGAGACCGGGTATCATTAGCACAGACATGACTGCTGGGGTTAAAGAGAAATATGATAAACTGATCAGCGAAGGTTTATTGGTACAAAAACGTTGGGGGGAACCCGGAGATGTTGGAAAGGTTGTGGCATCCCTTGCCAATGGAAATTTTAACTATGGCACCGGCCAGGTGATCATCGCAGATGGTGGCCTAACTATTCCGAGATTATAAAAAATGACTCAGTAATGAGTAATGAGCAATGAGTAATGGGTAATGAGTAGTCAATGACGCCTTAAACATCCCCGAAAGACGGGAAGGCGTTCAGCGAATTTTATGTATCTCTTGCCGTCTCACCGTCTTCCCGGCCATATTTTAAAGAATAGTTTTTATGTTCTTTGAATATTGATTGTTGAATATTTGAAGTATTTGAAATAGTGAATATCAAACATACTCCCTGTAAGCATTAATGATCTTATTCAAAAATTCCGATTGATCTTGTTTCCAATATGCCGTGGAAAAGATCTCTACTTCGTTAAAGCCATTGAAGCCTGCGCTTTCTACCCAACTCCTGATCTTTTTCAGAGGAATACAACCTTCTCCCATCAAACCACGATCGAGGAGCAAATCGTTGGTAGGAACTTTCCAGTCACATAGATGAAATGCCAGCAGGTTTCCATTTTCACCGCAACGTTTGATTTCCTTTTCCAAACAAGGATCCCACCAAAGATGATAAACATCAACGGCAACACCTACCCATTTTGAATCCAATGCTTCTGCCATATCATTTGCCTGCGACAACGTGTTGATCGCAGAACGTGTATCTGCATACATGGGATGGAGCGGTTCTATCGCAAGTCGCACGCCGGCGGCCTCCGCCCCAGGGAGCACCGCTGCAATGCCATCCTGAATTTGCTTTCTTGAATCTTCTAAAGATTGAGTAGGATCAGCACCGCATACAAGCACCACCATTGATGTTCCTAATTCAGCAGCTTCTTCAATGGCCCTTCGGTTGTCATCAATAGCGTTCTGTCTTTTGCCTGCATCTTTATTTGAAAAAAACCCTCCCCGGCAAAGCGATACGATCGTGAGGCCATGGTCCTGCAGCATCTTTCCTGTTTGCTTTATATTTCTCCCTTCAAGGGTATCGCGCCAAACTGTTATGCCCTTTACACCTGCGGCCGAAAATTTTCTTGCCGCCTCTTCAATGTTCCATGGCTTCGTTGTGATCGTATGAATGCACAAGCGCGAAAGATCAGTGAGTTCTTTTGGTTTCATTTGATATTGAAAAACGTGTAGTATGTTTCATTATTAATAATACGCTGCAGGTAAAGCGCGACTTCGCGCGCATGATAGTCTCCCCACATGCTCGATTCGCCATAAGGAATTTTACTTCCTGCGGGAACATGATCCCATCCGTTGGGACGATGATAAATAGAATGCAACAACAACCCCTGGTGACCGGAAGTAGTGCTTAAATATGGCTCATCGAAGATCGTGTGCAGTGTCGTGAGACCTGCCTGCCAATAATGATTTGCCGCTTCGTCTCCTTTTTGTTGCAGGTAATTTCCGAGTCTTAGCAATCCCTGTGCAGCAATTGCTGCAGCGGAGCTATCCACTGGCTCATGATTATTAAATGGATCGGCAGGCTTATTCATATAGTTCCCCAATTTATCCAAACCAGGAGCACCGGTATCCCAGTAAGGAACACCATCAACAGGAGTATGGTCAATATAAAAATCACAGGTAGCTCTTGCGGCTTTCAGCATCAATGATACAAGATCTTCTTTTCCCGAAAACCCTTCCAGCTCTTTTTCATTTATCGTGTCAAGCCATTCCAGCTCTTCTGAAAATCCACACATGGCCCATGCAAGGCCTCTCGTCCAGGTGGTGAATCCTGAATAACCCTGTTGCGAATTAGGGCACCTGAAATTTCCGTCTTTTACATTAAAGATACTTTCGTGCGCGGTGCGCCCCCATGCATCATAGATATCACGTCCTTCACCATAAAACACCGAGTACTTTGCCGTAGCTTTTACGTGCTGCATCGCACGGTCCAGCAAATTGATTCGTTGATCTCCCTCTGCCTGCAGCACATGACCAAGCATATGGCCAAGTATCAAAGATCGCACTGAGCGAATGGTATCGACAAACAATGAATGAGCTCCATTGAACGAGTGAATGAAACCCCCGTCCTTTATAGTTGTCCAGCGACTTGCCTGTACTGCGCCCGAAACTTTCAATGCGACTTCATAAAAATTTTTCTCCCATTCATTAAAGGCAGTTTTGCCTTCATGCATCAAACGAAGTAAATTTCCATAAATACTAACATTATTAAACCCGTGATCGTGCACACCGGTGTGGCTAAGATGCGGTGCCATTACTTCAACAGTCTTTTTCCTTCCTAACTCAAGAAATGATTTTTCCCCGGTCGCGTCATATTGCAAGATCGCAGAGCCGAATTGAAATCCCTGCGTCCATTCTGTCCAGCCTCTTGTAGTATAGTTCCCTTTCACAGTGAAAACCGGTGAACCTTTAGAGTCGTCATATGTTTTATTAATAAGCGAAATTTTTTCCGCTGAGATTTCCCAGAATCTTTTTAGTTTATTGCTTAGATCAGAAGGCTTGTAATTTGTATTTGTTTTGATCATTGAACTTGATTTGGAAAAATATGCTGCTAAACGAAGCCTATTGGTAAAAAATTGAAGATACATTATTTGCTCAATAGGAATCTTGCTGTACCGCAAGGTAATCGACCTTGCGTCGACTATTTATTGCATGAATTCAGCGACGGTAGACCACCGTGGGTATTCCTTTAGCTGGTAGCCGAAGCCGCGAAGCAATCCCTTTTTATTGGTTTGGGTTTGCAATATGCATGGATCTTTTCCGGGCGATTCAAATAGACAAACACATCCAGAAAGGTGTCATTAAATAGCTGCTTTCGATCAACTCGTGTAGGTTTGGTTGACAAAACACAGAAAAATCGTTGCTAAATGAATGGCTATACTTAAAGTAATAGATCATCGATGAATAGACAGCAACAGTGAAAAGAAGGCCTGCAGTCAACTACTATAAGCTTTTTGTTTCTGTATTTAGAATGCCCAGGAGGATAAGCCGTATTCCGGCAACACTATCAATCATAGGGATCAGGCCTAACCAACTGCGATTACATAAATGTTTCCTGTTCGCGCATTAATTTCCATAACTAATAGTACTGTTGGTTTTGCACTGCCACATGGAGTTCTTTGTCTCGTTATTTTGTTGTCTTGGCTCCAAGTTGTTTACCCAATTTTTCAAATTCAACGTCATTGGGCTCCCATAGTTCCACTTTGTTGCCTTCTACGTCGAGTATGTGAACAAATTTTCCATACTCAACACTTTCAATAGTGTCCACAATGGTTACTCCATTTTTCTTCATCTCTTCAACAAGTGCTTTTAAATCTTCAACCCTGTAATTTATCATAAAGTCCTTTGTTGAAGGATCAAAATATTTTGTTTTTTCATTAAACGGACTCCATTGCGTAAATCCCTTTTTTGTACTGTCCGCACCCTGGAACCATTCAAAGACTGTCCCATACTGGTTTGTATTTAGGCCAAGATTTTTTTGATACCACTCTCTTACTTTGCCGGGGTCTTTGCATTTGAAAAAAATGCCGCCTATGCCTGTTGCCTTCCTCATATTTGCTGGTTTCCTGCTTTGCGTTGTCAGTATTGTCTTAAATGCGAAGCCCGAAAGAAAAGATGCTGCAACAACTATAATTATTAAAGATGTCTTTTTCATTTTATGTAAATGTTTTGTTCTTTTGGTTTGTCGCTTTGGGCTTTCAGTGACCCGACGACGAAGTTAAGTAGTAAAGCTATTCATGCGGATCACCGCTAATTGGAGTAACATTCTATGGCAATGCGTTAGGACGTCCGAAGAACAACACATAGCCATCGGTATCCTGGACTTCAAATCCTCTCAAACCATCATCACCACCTTCACTCTCCCGAATGGTCTTAAAAAACTTGACATTGCGAGACAAGAATTCTGCTGCCAGGGCATCAGGATCCGGCACATGAACGTAGGCGTCCCAGCGGGCGATGCCTTTTTTGATATCTCGTGTGTAATTCGGTACTGGATCGACACCCACGTCCTTCATTATGATCATTGCTCCACCCCGTTGGACAATACCAAAGAAGATATCGTCATCACTGGGTCCCTGGAACGTGATGTCAAATCCGAGGCGATTTCGATAAAACGACAATGCCGCAGGAACATTCTTTACAATGAAAAATGGGGCGATGCCCGAGATTGCTGCTTTAGTCATTTCGCCTTCGCGTTGCCCCAGGCTTTCATGTTGACCCATAACATTTGAATTTTAGGAGAGTGTGAATTAGTATTTGCCATTTTGATCCAGTTTTTTTGTAATGGCGATGATTCCGCTCTTAACTCCTTCAAAATATTTTCCTTCTTTAAATTTGGGAATAAAAACAGTATCGATTATTTCTTTGGTTTCACCGTCTGTCAGGATGTTTCCAATTCCATAACCATTTTCAATGCGCATCATTCTCAATTCGGGCGAGATAACAATTAAAATACCGTTGTGCTTTGTCTTTTTTCCCACGCCCCAGGTATTTAGCATTACCAGGCAATAGTCTTCAAAATCTTGAGCATTTGCCATGCTTGAATCGATAGTAGCGATTGCAATTTCAACGGTCGTAGTTATTTCATATGTGCGGACCAAAGAATCTAATGTTTGAATTTCATTGTCGCTAAAAAGTTTAAAAAAGTCGTTTATAAGCCCTCTTGCCTGTGGAATGCGCGTCCTCAATGAGTCTCTGCGTTCTTTGCCAATAGGAAATTTTGTTGCAGGTACCCTAGTGGTTGTGTCTTGGGAATTACAAGACTGAATAAACAAAAATGTAAGAAGTGATAAAGTTGAAAAATATTTCAAATCATCTGAGGTTTAAATGGCCTATCAAATCCCGGGTTTCCCGGCTGCGATTGCCGCGAGAACGGCCGTCAAATTAGAAGACACTGCCGGCTGACCCAAAACTTTAAGCCACCACAAATATATTTTATAATCGGCCAGGCAATAGTAGGCGGACCTCCGGTATGCCATATCTATGCCGCACAGCTAGAACTTTCCAAAGAATTTTGAAATATCGAAATAGACATCAAGCTTTTTTCCGTCGGGCAGCACAATAGAAATAACATCATAAGGCGTCTTCTTATTCCAGGCTAAAGACTGCCCTTCGGATTTATATCCGGGATAATGTTCACGTAACCATTTATATTCGGCATTTACTCCTTTGCTTTCATTTTTTTCGTTTATTACAACAGCAGTTGCAAAGGTTAGACCATCTTGCGTTGAATTTGTGTTAGTGACGACTTCTTTTGGCGTCGAACAGGAAACAACAAAAATGGTGAATGACATTATTGGCGAGAGGACATTTTTCATATGAATAATCTATGTGTTGGTGGATGAGGACCTTGGTTTTT
>AR_comb_assmDRAFT_10011993_pt1 | contig 14055 bp, 15 predicted proteins | sample ArasoioldDNA_FD_10543 | JGI IMG/M metagenome (IMG submission 10543) | reverse complement strand
CCCCGCCATACTGGCGGGGTAATGGCCGTGCGCGTGCGTTAGCACGCACGCGCACTAAGTGAGGACAATACCATTATGAACTTTTACGCCGGTACACAGGCGTAATGCTCTCGGTCTCGCGTCTTCCCTCCTCCTCGATGGGGGAGGACCAAGATGGGGCGCAGTCCGAGGGAGCCTACAGACGGAGGGCTCTATCATGTCAGCCCAACCAGATATTCGCATTTGTGAAGACGCTGCGGCACTCGCCCAGCAGACGACGGACCTCTTCGTGCGTCTGGCGCAAGAGAGCGTGGCCGCACGGGGACGCTTTACGGTGGCTTTGGCTGGCGGAAGCACACCGAAAGCCGCCTATGCCATGCTGGCCAGCGCTGCCTACCGTGATCGGGTTCCGTGGCCGCAGACCCACTTCTTCTGGGGAGATGAGCGCCACGTTCCACCCGATCATGAGGACAGTAATTATCGTATGGCCAACGAAGCCATGCTCTCCAAAACCACCATTCCAGCGGCCCATATTTATCGTATTGCCGCCGAGAAAGAGGCCCAGCAAGCTGCCGACGAATATGAAGCGACGCTGCGCACTGCCTTTCAGCTTGAGCCTGGCGCCCTACCACGCTTTGACTTGATTCTCCTGGGCATGGGGCCTGACGGCCATACGGCATCACTGTTTCCTGGTACGCCGGCCGTACACGAAAGTCAGCGCCTGGTGGCGGCCCCGTGGGTCGAAAAGTTTCATACGTTTCGTATTACCCTGACGCCGCCGGTGTTGTGCAGCGCTGCCCATGTCGTGTTTGCCGCTGGGGGAGCCGATAAAACCGAGACGTTACAACATGTTTTACAGGGTCCATACCAGCCCGATCTCTATCCCTCGCAGGTCGTCAAGCCCACGCAGGGCACCTTGCTGTGGCTCGTGGACAAGGCTGCGGCGCGTCTGTTATCCTGAACATTGGGACAGAGAACCGGAGCAAAGGAGTGCACTATGGCGGTCAGTATCTCGCAGCCATCGCTCGTCTCAGACACGCCCCATGTTACCCTGCAAGAATTACCGGCGCTGCGTGCCCTGGCGCGACGCTTCCCCACGGTTGACGCTGCCGTGAACGAGATCGCCCACCTGGAGGCCCTGCTGCATCTCCCCAAGGGCACGGTGCATGTCGTGAGCGATGTGCACGGCGAGCACAAAAAGCTCCAGCATATCCTGAACAATGCCTCTGGGAGTTTGCGACCGCTGGTTGAAACGCTCTTTGGTGAGCGGTTCCAGGCAGACGCTATCCAGCGTCTGCTCAACATCATCTACTATCCGGTGCAGATGTTTCAACATCTCAACCTTGAAGGCGCTGACCGGGCCAGGCGTGCCGCTTTCGTGCGCCAGACCATCCGCTGGCAGTTCGAGATTTTAGCCGCACTGGCGCAACGCTATAGCCTGCGACACGTTGAACGCGCTTTCCCGGCAGATTACCAGACGCTGTTTCGCGAACTTCTGTGGGAAGCGCAAGCTGGTCGACCCCAGGCGTATATTGAGGCCATGCTTGATACACTCACCGCCGAAGACAAGGGCTTGGAAGCCGTGCGCTGGGCCTCTAGAGTGATCCGGCATCTGTCCGTCTTTGAAGTTATTGTCGCCGGGGATCTGGGCGACCGTGGCCCGCGTCTCGATAAAGTCGTCGAGGTCCTGATGCATCAGCCGCTCCTGTCCATTACCTGGGGCAACCATGATGCCTCCTGGATGGGTGCCTGTCTGGGCCATGAAGCCCTCATTGCAACGGCCGTACGCCTATCGCTGCGCTATCGCCGCCTGTCGCAAATCGAGGAAGGCTTTGGCATTACCATGGCGCCGGTGGAGAAACTGACGCGTGACGTTTATGGCCATGACCCGGCAACGCATTTCCAGAGCCGTGGCACGGGGCTGCGCGAGGCGATCATGATGGCGCGTATGCAGAAGGCCATGGCGGTGATGCAGTTTAAACTCGAAGCGCAGCTTATGGAGCGCCATCCCGAGTACCACATGCAGCACCGCGCCCTCATGCAAAACATCGACCTGGAGCGTGGTACGGTCAGGCTGGATGGCCAGGAGTATCCCTTGACCGACACTGCCTTGCCGACGTTTGACCCACAGCATCCCGCCGCCCTGTCACCAGACGAAGCGGCCTGTCTGGACCGCCTCAGACGCTCGTTCCTGGAGAGTCAGATATTATGGGAGCAGATGTACTACGTGGCGCACCGCGGCTCCTCCTATCTGATTCGGGACAACCATTTGATTTTCCATGGTTGTGTGCCTGTCGACGAGCAGGGCGAGTTTGTACCCATGCTGGTGGATGGGGTGCCGTACACCGGGAAAGCCCTGTTTGAGGCCCTCAATACGGTCGTGCACCGCGCCTTCCGCAGCAAGCGTCAGGATGATCTGGACATGCTCTGGTATCTGTGGACCGGGCCGCTCTCTCCCATGTTCGGCAAAGACAGGATGGCCACCTTTGAGACCCACTTTATTGCCGATAAGGTGACCCATAAGGAAAAGAAGAATCCCTACTTCTCGCTCATCCACATGCCGACCTTCTGCCAGAAAGTGCTGGCAGAGTTTGGGGTCGATCCCGCTGCCGGGATGATTGTCAACGGCCACGTGCCGGTGATGGTCGAAAAGGGCGAACGGCCCCTCAAAGACTCGCGCCAGGCGATCACGATTGATGGCGCCTTCTCCGAAGCCTATGGCGACCGCGGCTACACGCTGATCCTCGATCCTCAGGGCACGCACCTCGCTGAACACCATCACTTTGAGTCGATCGAGGAGGCTTTAACCCAGGGCGCTGACATCATTCCGACGATGCAGGAGATCCAACAGTTTGCGCAGCCGCGACGCGTTGGGGAGACGGAAAGCGGTGACGCTATCCGCAGTGAGATCGCGGTGCTCAAACGCCTCGTCGCAGCCTATCAAGAGCACGTCATTTAGCAGCGTCATTGTCCAGTACGCCAACGATTTGCAGCCAGGGTGGCTCCTGATATGGGTTCCTTTCAATGCGCATGCCTATCTTGCGCATGACGCCCATGGAGGCAGCATTCTCATACGTGGTTGTCGCGACGATGCGCTTGAGCCGGAGGTATTGGAAAGCATAGTCAACCAGCGCCTGGGCGGCTTCGGTCGCATAGCCCTGGCCTTGAAAGGCGGGCGTAATGGCGTAGAAGAGGCCAAACTCTGGAGTAGAGAGCCAGGGGCGGGATGGACGTGGGGCAGGGGAGAGCGCTGCTAACTGCTCAAAGGCGTTCAAGCACGGCACGAAGCCGCATGCGCCAATGAGTTGTTGTGTGGGCTTGTGGACGACAGCGCGCTCGCCGTATGGCGGTTGGTAGAGCTTCGCAAGCTGTGTGTAGTTCAGGATGGTCCATTGCAACCACTCGGCACGCTCGTGCAGCGTCTGCGCCCCTACTGTGCCGAGCTCGGCCTCCCGCAAGTCCACATCGAGTAGGCGGTGTATAGGATGCAAGTCGTCCATGGAGAATGGGCGGATAACGAGCCGTTTGGTTTCCAGAGCTGGCATCAGTAGCATCACACTGTCTCTGCTGTAGCTTCACTCCGGGAATAGAACGCTGATGCTTTCCCGGTTGTGGATACGACGAATTGCCTCACCGAAGAGCGGTGCCACTGAGACGACTTCGACCTTCGGAGAAAACGTCACAGGTTGTGTTTCAATCGAATCCGTCACCAGGAGGCGTTGGATTGGGCTCTCGTCGATGCGCTCCATCGAGCCCTCACTGAAGACGCCGTGGGACACCGCTGCATACACGGCCTTTGCCCCGCGCTCGACCAGGGCAGTCGCCGCGTTCGCCAGGGTGCCAGCCGAGATCGTGAAATCATCGACAATCAGAGCAGTCTTGCCCTGCACCTCCCCAATGATCTCCAGGATCTCGGCGCGCTCGTCATGGGCCTTACGTTGTTTATCCGCGATGGCGATGGAGGTGCCCAAAAATGAGGCATACTTGCGCGCATGCTTCGCAAAGCCCGTATCAGGGGAGACCACGACGAGATTCGGGAGCTGTTTGCGGACAATCTCCGCACACAGGACCGGCAAGGCATACAGGGCGTCAACCGGGATGCGGAAAAAGCCCTGGATCTGGGGTGAGTGCAAGTCGAGCGTCACCACACGGTCTGCCCCGGCTGCCTCGATGGCATCAGCACAGACGCGGGCCCGGATGGAGACTCTGGGTTCGTCCTTTTTATCGCCTTTCGCATAACTGAAATACGGCATGATGACGGTCACGGACTCTGCACTGGCGCGCTTCAACGCATCAACCCAGAAGAGGAGCTCCATAAAATGATCGTTGGTTGGAAAGACCGTCGACTGCACGAGATACACGCGGCGCCCACGTACGTTTTCTTTCACCCGAACGAAGAGATTCCCTTCCGAGAAGTGGAGTACTTCCCCAGCGCCTGGCTGCACGTTCAAGTACTCGCAAATCTTGAGCGTCAGCTTAGGACTTCCACTGCCGCCAAAGATGAGAATTTCATCTACCATCGTCGTCACCTCCTGCGCCTCATCATGTGTTGCCTGCGTTAGCCCGTTCAGCATACAGCGCAGCATGTAATTCTACACCGTGCGGATACTGGTCGCGAATCGGCAGCGCGAGGCCCCAGAGACGGAACCGCACTGCAGCACCGAGCCTGCGCTGAGGGGCGTCCGCTCCACCGCTTAGCCCATCAAGAGTTCAGCGATTTGAATCCCATTGAGCGCCGCACCTTTCCGGAGCTGATCCCCGACGACCCAGAAGTTCAGGGCGCAGGGATGGGACAGATCAGGGCGGATGCGTCCCACAAAGCACGCATCCTGCCCTTCCACGACCACTGGCATTGGGTAGCGGTTCTGCGTCGGGTCGTCCCAGACGCGCAGCCCTGGAAACCGCGCAAAGACCTCGCGGGCACGGGTGGGGCTCACGGGCTGCTCCGTCTCCGCATTGATCGCAATCGAATGGGTCGTGAAGACCGGGACACGTACCGTGGTTGGCGACATCGCGAGGTCTGATAGCTCCAGGATCTTGCGCACCTCGTCGACCAGTTTCTTTTCCTCCCCGGTGTAACCGTCTGTGCCGAACTGGTCGATATGCGGGATGAGATTAAACGCAATCTGGTGGGGAAAGTGCTCCGGGGTGATCGCCTCGCCCCGCGCCCACGCCTGTGTCTGGTGACGGAGTTCCGCGATGCCCTTGACCCCCGCTCCAGAGACCGCCTGATAACTCGTGGCTATAACGCGTTGGAGCCGGCTCACTTCATGCAGGGGCTTGAGTGGCATGACGGTGATGATGGTGGTACAGTTGGGACACGCAACCACCCCGTGGTGGTCGCGCAGGGCATGGGCATTAATCTCTGGGACGACCAGGGGCACGGTAGGGTCCATGCGGAACGCGCTGGACTTGTCGACAACCACTGCCCCAGCCTGGACGGCGAGCGGGGCGAACGCTTTCGACTGTGCTGACCCTGCCGAGAAGAGCGCGAGCTCGATCCCTTTGAAGGCGTCTGGTCCAAGCGGCTCAATACGAATAGCCTCTCCATGGAAGGGGACAGTTTTCCCGATCGAACGTTCCGAAGCAAACACCCGCAAGGCTTTGACGGGGAACTGACGTTCTTCGAGGAGCTTCAGGGTGGTTTGTCCTACCGCCCCTGTCGCTCCCACTACTGCTACAGTGACTCCTGATGCCATCCATGCCCTCCGCTCTCAGAAAATACCCAGCAAGCCCCTCAAACGCCCCATCCCGGGCGCTTCGCATCCCACCGTTGCCAGTAGCACGTCCCGGTAGGATGCTGCTGGCAGCACAACAGGCGCTGTCATTATATAGAGAAAAGACCGTAGCTACACCTACGACTTCGTGTCGCACCCTCATGACGGGCAAGCACCCACAGAAACGTCACAGGGCTGGCTCCCCTCTTCGTCGGCCGTTTCCTCACAGGCGTGCACGATCGTCAATCTCGCGTCGCGGTACTAAGTACCCGGACACAAGTTTTACCCCCCTTTACCAAAGGGGGGCAGGGGGAATTTCGGGGCATGGCGGCCTGGTAAATCCCACCTCACCCCCCTTTGGTAAAGGGGGGAACGAACATGCAAAAATTTCTGTCCAGATACTTCGCTTGCTAAAGACTACAAACAGCGCTGGCCCAATCATTGCCTCAGAGGGTCCTCGACATGCAGGAGTAATGTCCAGCGCCGCCCGATCTGCGATACATCACTGGCCAGCACATCGTCGCCGTCTGGCTGAACTCCCCCCTCGATCCAGCGTACCAGGTCGTCGAAGGCCTGCTCGCGCACCTCCTCAGTGAACGTGCAGTGCCCCGGCCACCGCACCGCCCGCTGCACCAGCAGATGCGCCGTCCCGGCCGTCAGTGTCCGCCGCCGATACATCTGCTGCAAGCTGAACGGCACGCGAGCATCCCCCGTCTCGTGGATCGCCAGCACTGGCACGGTGATATGCCCCGTCAGCTCCGCGAAGACCGGGTCCGTTGCCTGTGAGCGTGCCCCCGGCGCGGGTGACTTGCGGAGGACCTGTGCGTTCAACTCTTCTTCTGTCACCCCGAGCCCTGGATCGATGCGGTAGCGGATATGGAGCGTGCTAGCGGCGCGATGCAGGGGGTGGTTTTCAACGTCCTCCTGTGAAAACAGCAGGTTTGCCAGGTAGTATGATGCGAGACCATGGAGCCTGAGTGGCAGGTCACCGCCCATCAGGTATTTCAGCACACTGTCGTAGCGCCGGCCGCGCTCGGTATAGGCTCCGGGTACGCCCATCAGCGGCAGCCACTGCACGTGCACACGCTGCGCCAGCTCCTGCCGATTCGGCTCCTCAAACACGTTGACACCAGAGAGGTATGTCGCTGCGGCCCGCCACGCATAATGGAGGTCGCCTAGGCTGACGCCGTCGATAACGCCGCACTCGATAAGCGCGCCCTGGTAAATGCCGGGGTGGAGCTCGAGCGAGGCCATCGCGACGTGGCCACCCATAGACATGCCGTGTATGACGGTCCAGTGCGGTGGTCCGAGCTCGCGTACGAAGAGCTCTTGCAACGCCAGCGTGTCGGCGACAAACCAGTCCGGCCGGTATCCCCGGCTCCGGTAGCTCGACGCCGCCCACGCGTATCCCTGTCTGGTGAGGTACGTCCCGAGCGGAGAGGGGTGTACGCTGCCCTGCCCAGAGCCCTCGCCTTCGTAGCCGTGTGCAAACACAACCAGCTTGCCGTTCCAACCGGCAGGGACCTCAATCCGGTACGACGCACCATGATGTACGCCCCGGAGGCTGATCGGGGCGGACGGACTCTCTGCGGAGGCCCACAATAAGGAAAGCCCTGAGATCGTGAGGGCCGCCACACCAACGACCAAGGAGAGACCCAAACGCCACTCGCTATGCCAAGCAGACTTGCGGCTCACTCTCCTGCCGAAGATGGCAGGCCACCTCCTGCTCGGTTGTGCGCCTAACGCCGCCCGTATCAGGGGCAGCACCGTGTTAGCTGGGGTTGGATGCGCATGCCTTAAACATGCCAACGTTCTTACTGATATAGATTGGATCCCGACACTCAATGGCTTCTTCCACATGATATTGGAACCTCACCAACTCGTCCTCTGTCAGGACTCCGATCGACCTGACATACGCCACCAATGGCTCTGCTGCAGCCGACTTCTAGCACCTGACAGGTCGGCGGTAGGCGGAGGTGCTCACATCCCTCGCATGGTGTGGCGCCGTGGCGCCGCACAGTACTATCTTCCTCACTATGACTGCTAGCTGTTGAGTACCGCCTTGAGCTTGGCCACAGCACTGTCAGGACTCGTCAAGACCCTGTTGCCAATGACCTGCTGGACCGCAGAGCGCGCCCGTGCCATGGAGAATTGTGCCAGCATGACAACGTCGCAATGAGCTAGGCGCGGTACCGCTTCAGCAATGAGACGATCGTGCTGATCGGCGTCGCCAGCTGTCAGAGCTGCCATAGCCTCAGGGACACACGCCGACTCCAGAGTGACCTTTACACGTTGGACTTTTGCCATATCGACGAATTCTTGTTCCAGTGAAGGAATGCTCGGCTGGAAGGTGGCCAGTAAGCCGATGTGTGTGCCAAGACGTAGGGCTTCCTCGAACATGGCTTCATTGGGTTTGAGTACGGGCATCGGTGTGGCACGGGCGACCGCGTCTATGGCCTCGCCGAAGGCCGAGCAGGTGTATAAAATCGCGTCTATGCCAACACCTGTGACATACTCAGCGAGGGCGGCGATGCGCCGTTTCAGCGCCATATTGAGTGTGCCGGCCCGCGCCAGATCAGTACTCAACGCGTCATCCAGCACGCTAAACGTGTCGGCGTCAGTCCAGCCGTGGCGAAACGCCTCCACGACAGGTTGCATGGCTACGGGTGTCGCATGGATCAGGGCAATACGCTTCGACATGCCAGTCTCCTCCTGGCACAAGGGGTGCCGGATAGGGATAAAGGTACCATGCATCATAGCACAACTCGCATGCCGTGGCTTTACAGTATGTCTCAGGACATGCTAGCATGCGCCGCTGTGACTGTATGGACCGGCTTTAGCACGCGCAACACACGTACCATAGGGCATCCCGATGGACAGTCCCCACTCCAGGTCCACGCCGAGCCTGCCAGGGCAGCTCTACCTGTGCACGCCGCAGGAAGCGGCCGCGCTGGTCCGCTCTGGCGACAAGATCGCCATCAGCGCGAACGCCAATACCCCCAGGGTCTGGCTTGAGGCGCTGTTTGCCCGCGCCGAGCAGCTTGAGGATGTGGAAATCATGCATATGCGTCTGGTTGGGGGGTTCCCCACGGCGACGCCTGACCTCGCACGGCACATCCGTTTCAACCCGCTCCTCGTACCCGAGGCCTTGCGGGCCGGGGTTGCCGCAGGGTATGTGGACTATACACCGGCGCATTTTCACCAGATCAGCGGTCTCTTTGCAGAAGGGCCTCGCAAGCTCGATGTTGCCGTCGTTGCGGTGGCGCCGCCAACGGCGGATGGTACCTGTAGCTACGGCGCCTATGTGGGCTTTATGGAACAGGCACGCCAGGTGGCACGTACGGTCATCGCTGAGGTCAATGAGCATATGCCGCAGACCTATGGGCCGGCGCGGTTGCCACTCGCCTGTACGGCGGCTGTGTTAGCCACGGACTATCCGCTGCCGGAACATCCACGGCCGGTGCTCACCGATGTCGAGCGCCAGCTCGGAGCCAACGTGGCGGCGCTGATTCGGGACGGCGATTGTCTGCAGGTCGGCGGTGGCGCTGTCCCGGCAGCGGTGGCAGAATGCCTCACGGATCGCCAGGATCTGGGCATTCACACCGAGCTGTTCACCGATTGGATGGTCGATCTCATCGAGCGCGGCTGCATCACTGGCGCCCGCAAATATATCGACACGGGGAAAGTGGTGACCAGTTTTTGTCGGGGGACACAACGGCTTTATGACTTTATCGATAAGAACTCGCTGGTCGAATTCCATCCGATTGAATACACCAACGACCCCTATCGTATCGGCGCTCTAGAGAATGTCGTAGCCATCAACGCTGCGGTGCAGGTCGACTTGACTGGCCAGGTGAACTCGGAGAGCCTGGGGACGCGCCAAATGTCAGGGACTGGAGGGCTGGTCGATTTCGTACGTGGGGCGGCGCGGAGTAGGGGAGGGCGCTCGATCATCGCCTTGCCGAGTACGGCACTGGGTGGCAAAGTGTCCCGCATTGTGCCGATCTTTGAACCGGGTACCGCCGTCTCTGTCCTGCGTGCCGAGGCACACTGGCTTGTCACCGAATACGGCGCCCGGAATCTGCGTGGGATGACGTTACGGGAGCGCGCTCATGCGCTCATCGAGCTTGCCCACCCGGATTTTCGAGAGGAACTCACGCATGCTGCGCGGGAACGGCATTTACTGGCGTAAATAGAGAGAAGGCAACGCGTGCTCATCAAATCGCTGACGTCCACGGCAATCCCCGTCGATGACCCCATAGCCGCTATCGAACTCTTCATGGAGAGCGGCTGGACCGATGGCCTCCCCATCATGCCCCCGACGCCAGCACTGGTGCAGCGCATGGTTGGCGACTACGATCCTCAGGAGTTTATCGGCTATATTCCTCCCAAATACGGTGGCGCTACCATTGAGAAACTCGCCATCAACGCTGTCATGGCCGGGTGTAAACCAGCCTATCTGCCTGTGATCATCGCCGGTGTCAAGGCCATGCTCACAGAGACTTTTAACTTGCACGGGGTGCAGTCAACCACCCACATGAGCACACCGGCCTTTGTCGTCAATGGCCCCATAGCCGGCGCTCTCAACATCAACAGCAAAGCCGGATGCCTGGGCAGCGGTTTCCGAGCCAATGCCACTATCGGCCGGGCCCTACGGCTCGTCATGATGAATCTTGGTGGAGGTATTCCTGGGGAAACGGACAAGGCGACCTTCGGTCATCCTGGCAAGTACGCTTATCTCTGGGCGGAAAATGAAGCAGAGTCGCCCTGGGAACCGTTCCACATCGAGCGGGGTTTTCGAGCCGAGGAAAGCACGATCACGGCATACTCCTGTGAGCCACCCCACAACATTAACAACCACGCTGAGCGTGACCCGTTTCAGATTCTCTATGGCATTGCTGGCGCCATGAAAGGCACCGGGCACAATAACTTTTACGTGATGGGCGACACTATGGTGGTGTTGTGTCCAGAACATGCGGTGAGCATTGCGGAGCACAACTGGAGAAAGCGCGACGTCAAGTATTATCTGTGGGAAAAGGCGCGTCAGCCGCTCCGGGAGCTGAAATATAACGGCATGTACGGGGCCGAGTACAAGAAAAATTTTTGGCCGCGCTGGGTGGACCGCGAGGACGAGGAGACGTTGGCGCCCATCGTGCGGACGCCTGACGATATTCTGGTGTTCGTAGCAGGAGGGAAGGGGCGACATTCAGTGTTCATGCCTGGCTGGGGCACCCGCGCTGTAACCCAGAAGATTGAGGTCTAGAGAGGGGAAGCTATGGCTCAGGAACATGGTCCATTCATCGTCCTTTCACCGCAGCCGGAGTTCTTTCCGCAAGGCGGGGTATTGGCGCCTCGTCTCGATACGTTGTGTGGGAAAACCGTCGCTTTTCTGGACAACAACAAGCTGCAACCGCACAACCGCTATTTTGACTTGTTGGGGCATCTGCTACAGGAGCGTGAGGGCGTCAAAGCCATTATTCACGCTAAGAAACCGTTCTTCACCCGCCCCGCCAGAGACGAGGTGCTCAAACCCCTCATGGCCCAGGCCGATGCCGTCGTCACAGGGGTCGGAGAATGAGGCAGTTGTACCGCCTGGAGTCTCCAGGACTCGGTCAATTTCGAGAGAGTGAGTATTCCCACAGTGTGCGTCATCACCGAGGCATTTTTCACGGTGGCCAGGGCGCAGCAGAAGGCCCTGGATTATCCTGAGCTGCCCTTCGTGATGCTGGAACACCCGGTCGCAGTCGCGACGGATGCCGAAGTCGAGCACAAAGTCGAATTGATCTATGCAGAGTTGGTGGAGAAACTGACCGGGAGGTTCTCCGCGAAAGCTTGAGGAATGAGTTATGTCGTCAATCAAAGGACAAGTCATCAAGGGACTTGAGAGTTTGAGCGAGACTGAGCTTGCCCAAGTCGCCGAGTTTATGGCGTTTCTGAAGTTTCGGGCTCGGCTTCAAACCATGCCTCAACTTGAGGAGGCTCAGTTAGCTACCCTATACGCTGAATTTGCTGAGGAAGACCAGAAATTAGCAGAAGAGGGCATGGCGGAGTACGTGCATGGGCTTTGCAAAGAGGATGCCCCATGACCATTACTCGTGGCGAGGTCTGGTTGGCCAATCTGAATCCCACCCGTGGGTCGGAACAGGCAGGCATGCGACCAGTGCTCATTTTTCAAAATGACGCCATCAACCGCTTTACCACGACTGTGCTGGCCATACCATTCACAACAAACTTCCGGCGGGCAGCTTTGCCGTCATGTGTGCAGGTCGTCCAAGGCGAAGGAGGACTGGAGAGCGATTCTGTAGCGCTCTGCCATCAATTGCGTGCTCTGGATAAAAGCCGATTACAACGCAAGCTTGGTGCCGTCGGTCACGAAACGATGGCAGCGGTGGAAAGGTGTGTCATGTTTACTATGGGGATTGTCTGATAGGATGCTCACCCACCGTTCCAGGGTGCTAAGCCGTGCTGCGCCAGCGGCTGCTGAGGCTACAGCCATCGTCGCCAGCGAGGGGTGGCTGCCGGCAGCGTGTGGCCAGGGGCGAAAAAGGCTTTTGGATTTCCTAGACGTACCTTATTTGCTCATCCTACGGGTTGATGATACCGGTCTGCCGACCCACGATGAACGTCTCCCGCAACTCCACATAGTCAGACACGGCGTTGACGAGGGCCTCAGGCCGCTCCGCCTCGATGAGATGCCCGGCGTCATACACAAAGGCGATGTTGCTGTTGGGAATCCGCTCGCGGTAGATGCGCGCGGCCTCGGGCGCTACCATCTTATCTTCTGAACCAAAGAGCACCAGGGTGGCACACGGAATCTCACCGAGCCGGCGCTCTGCCTCTGCATCGTGCCGTCCGCCCGTGAGCCGCTGCACCAGCGCCTGCTCCTTGGCTACGATGGCGGGATCAACGGACGCTAAGCACCGGGCCATCTCGGGATGGGCGACCAGCTGCTTGGCCCTTTCCTCCGGCGTGCTGGCCACAGGGCTGGCCGCGGGTAGGAGAGCGGTGGGTGCAATCAACACGAGGGCCTCCACCTTGTCCGGCCACTGCAGCGTCTGCCAGAGTGCCACATGGGCACCGAACGACGTGCCGATGAGCGTATAGTTTTCCGGTACCACCTGCGCGGCGGCCTGGGCCACGGTGTTGGCCAGCTCCTGCACCGACTGGGACCTGGTATTGGCCGATGACGCGCTGAACCCTGGCAGTTCCAGCGCGATGACTCGATACTTCTGTCCCAGCGCATCGCGGAGTGTGGACAGGCCCCAGGTCATGCCCTCCAGCATGACGACCGTCCCGACCGGTCGGGGCGGGCCGGATTCCCAGTAGCGGATGCGGAAGCCGTCCACCTCGACGTAGTTCTCCTTGCCTGCGGCCGTGAGCCGCTGTCCCGCCTGCGTCATCTCTGCTTCCTCCAGAGCACTCGTAACATATAGAAGCTCCCCGCCAAACTGGGCGCTGCGCCTCCTGCGTAGGGCTAGAACTCCTTGATATGCGGCAGGACCGCTCTGCCGAACAGTTCGATCTCCTGCATCACTTCCTTGTGGCTTACCCTGGGCTGCTGGAAAAACAGATCCACAACTCCCACACCGCACTGGTCGTGGAACGCCTGCAACTGCTTCACGACGGTGTCAGGCCCGCCCATGAAGTTCAGCGCGCGGGCAGCGCCAGCCACGTCTCCCTGCACACTACCGGCAAGAATGTTGCGTAGGTCGAACTCTTCGCCCGCCCGAGCTGCCTGTATGGCCCTCGACACAGTAGGCCGCATCGCTATGCCCCCGGGCACTGGCCCGGCATGCTTCACCCCCTCTAACCACGCTTCCGCCTGCTTGTCCGTCTCCGCCAGGTAGATGCTGCCCCGGTAGACGATCTGGTCGGGTGTGGGCTGCCAGCCGGCCTCAGCACACCACGCGTAGTACTTCTCAACGACTTTGGCCATCTGGTCGACAGGGACGAAGGACACTGCCAGGCCCAGCTTATGCTCGGCAGCGTATCGGAGCATGTCGTCGCTCCTGGTCGCCACCACCATCGGCGGCAGGGGCTGCTGTACCGGCCGCGGCCAGACGGCGACAGTGCGGAACTGGTAATAGCGCCCTTCCCAGGCAAAGGGCTGGGGCTCAGTCAGGGCCTTGATGACCAGGGCCATGCCCTCCAGGAGCCTGGCTCGGCCTTCGGCAGGGTTCACACTGTAGGTCTGGTCCTCGTTGGGTGTGCCGCGCAGAAAGCCAATGACCAGGCGGCCGTTGGTCAGGTTGTCCAGCAAGCCCAGCTCTTCGGCAACCCGTATGGGGTTGTTGAGCGTCAGTAAGTGGCCCAACATGGCGATCTTGGCTTTCTTGCACCGCTCCGCCACGGCCGCCGC
>AR_comb_assmDRAFT_10293899_pt1 | contig 14056 bp, 9 predicted proteins | sample ArasoioldDNA_FD_10543 | JGI IMG/M metagenome (IMG submission 10543) | reverse complement strand
GAGTCGTCCGTCGGGGAAGGCGAGGAAGAGGTGGAGAAAGATCGCCGCGGGCACGAGATCCAAGACCGCACCGATGGTGAAAAGGAGATCACTGCTCGCGAACTGCAGCGTCGACAGCCCAATAGCGGCTCCTCCGGCCACCATCAGCACGCCGAGCCGGCTCTCCGGGCGGCGCCGCCAAGCGATAGCGCCGACGACCAGGTACGGGACGCTGATCCAGTGCAGCAGCGCAATGTGGACGCTGCTGATGTCGTCGTCTGAAAAGGCCAGCCCGGTTGTGTAGACGGGAGCCACGAGCCCGAGGCTGACGACGACACAAAGCATCCAAAGTCTGGGCGGTGCGCGAGATCGACGCTCGTCGGCGCCAGGTGCGAGCGCAGCAGCACTCGTCATCTCGACATCGCCCTCTCGCCCCCGGTGGGGATCTACGGTGACGGAACCTCTCGGGTGTAGTCGCTCGGGGGTGGTGACGGCGAGAGGAGGCGTCCCGGTTGAGGATACTCCTGCGCCGACTCACGTCAAAAGCTGCGGTTCGTACAGACACCTGAGTAGCCCGCGAAGCGGGCTACTCAGACTCGCAAATCGTGCCTCGCGTCAGAAGCCGCAGTTCGGGTTGGGAGCGGGTAGCTCGGTGCGGAAAGCGCCTGCCACCGGTGCGAGAATGACGCTCACGTCCAGGGCGGGCTGGTCCGTTTCGTTCCGCCCGATGTGCCCCTGCCCCGTGTCTACGTAGCCCTGTCCTGCGGACACGACATGAGGTGTGCAGGTCGGATCGTCGGCCTCGTAGAAGGTCAGCTGTCCTTGCACGACTGTGATGAGCACGGGACCCGGGTGGGCGTGCCAGCCGGTCGAGGAATGCGGAAGGTACTCGTGCTTTCGCACGACGATGTCGGCCCGAGTCTTGAACTTCACCTCGACGTCGATCGGCCCGCCTTCAGGGGTCTTCATCTTGAACGTGTCGAACGTGCCTCGTGCGAGCACAGTCGGGGTCACCCCGGAGGGCGGCGACGCCTTCGTGACGGCGACGAACCCCGCAAGGGCGAGCAGCGAGCCGGCGGCAGCAATTGCCACCAGCACTGATGCGCGTCGTTTCAGCCTCACTTCTTCTCCTCTCCGGAGGACGCGACCGCCTCGACGACCCGAACAGGGTCGAGCCTCGCGCGCTGCGCGGCGAGCGTTGCGTCTCGGCTCGAGGGTGCGTCGAAGACGATGAAGCAGATCTCGTCCTCGGGGACGTGGATGGATTGCGCGAAGCGGACGGGGATGTTCTCCCGCGTCAGCTCCTCCGCAGCCGAGCGTGCCCGCCGCTCATGCGCCTCGCGCTCCGCGGCTTTCCCGCGGGCAAGGTACGTCTCGACGAGGTAACTCGGCACGCCCTCGACGCTACGGCCCGGGCCATGCCGCGGAAAGGTAAGAACCTCTCGACTTTGCCTGCTCGAGTGGCCGTCAGTGCAGCCGGCGTGCAAGCTCTGTGCGCGAGCGCACACCGAGCTTCGCGTAGACCCGAGTCAGGTGGCCCGCCACCGTTCGTTCGCCGAGAAACAACGCGGCGGCAACCTCGCGGTTCGTCCTGCCTTCTGCAACAAGGTCTGCAACGCGAAGCTCCGCAGCCGTGAGCCCTTCTATGCGCGTGCGGCCCCCAATGCTTCCAAGTTCGGCGCGCGCCTTCTCGACCCAGGTGGCCGCGCCGAGCTGCTCAAACTCACCGAGCGCCGCCCGAATCGCGTCGCTCGCGGTGCGTTTCTGGCGTGCGCGCCTGCGGAGCACGCCAAGTGCAAGCAGCGCCCGAGCGCGGCCGAACGAATCGCCGACCTCGTCGTGCTGCGTGACGGCCCTCGTGAGCAGCGAGGACCCGCCTCCGACGTCGCCCGTGGCGGCCGCAATCAAACCGCGGCAGCGGGTCACGTGCGCGAGCGACCATGCGCGGTCGAGACGGGTTGCGTCCGCCTCCCAGACTTCGACGACCCGTACCGCGTCCTCGATTCGATCGAGCTCGAGCAGCGCCTCCGCGTAGTCAGCAGTCCATCGGCGACCGTCCGGAGCACCCCAGCCAAGAACGCTCGCCTGCCGGTCGGCTCTGCCGAGCCAATCGGCGGCGGTCGCGGCGTCGCCGCGCCAGAGCGCAACGAGGCCCGGGACGGCCTGCAAGAGAGGGGGGTGGAACCCGATCTGCTCCTCGCATAGCTCCAGGGCTCGCTCCGACTCGGCTTGAGCAAGCTCGAGCTCGCCGCGGTGAACAGCCACCCACGCAATCGGGATGTAGTCCTGGTTTCTCTCCACTCCGTACTGGAGGTTGACGTCCCTGGCACGGGTGGCGTAGTCCGCTGCGAGCTCCCATCGGCCCGCCCATAACTCGAGCCACGAAAGGTCCCACAGGACCTCCGCGCTGAACAGCTCGTCCCGCTCGTGCCACTCGTGATACTCGTGCTCGAGCAACGCACGTGCCGCGTCGGTGCCACCGGAGTTGACGAGGTTTCTGGCAACGAGAAGGCTCGCAGCCCGAAACGGGCGCGGATCGCCCGCCTTGGCCGCCAGAGCGCGGGCTTGCTCGGCGTAGGCCGGCGTTTCAAGCTCGCCCACCCGATCCCCCAGCGTGTCGAGTTGCACGATTGCCTCGAAGCGGAGGAGATCGTCGTCGAGGTGGTCGGCGAGCTCGAGTGCGACGCGGCTGCCCTCGTAGGCCGCCGCGAACCCCTTCCTGAAACGCTCGGCCCAGGCGAGTCGAATTTGAATGAGTGTTTGCAGGCGCGGATCCGACGCCGCCTCGCGCAACGCGTCCTGGAGAACCGGAACGGCGAGGTCGTCGTGCTCGAACCTTGCGAGCAGCATCAGAGCCTCAGCCCGTGGCGGGCCGGTTTCGGTCCCGGCTAGCAGATCATTGGCGATTGCTCGCGCACGCGTCCACTCCCCAGCAGCGACGTGCGCACGGGCCGCGGCGAGCGCCCTGCGATGGCGGTTGTCAGGCTCGTCCGGTGGCGTCAACCTCAGTGCGTGCTCGCCGAGCTCCGCCGCGACAGCCGACGCGCCGCGATCGGCCGCCAGCTTCGCCGTGTCGTCCAGCACGCAAGCGACAGCGGTGTCCGCCGCTTCGATCGACAACGCGAGATGACGAGCGCGCAACAAAGGGTCCTCGACGATTGCTGCGATGCGTCCGTGGACCGCGAGCCTCTCCTCGCCGAGGTCCCGATAGAGGATGGAGGCGAGCAGCGGGTGGGTGAAACGAATCGTCCCATTCTCGCGCTCAATCAGATGCGCGGCCAGCGCCGGATCGAGTGTTTCGGCCGCGACTCCTGCACTCTCAAGGAGAGATTCGGAGGTTGTACCCAACGCCGCGGCGAGAGCGAGTGCATCACGAGTGGGCACAGGCATCTCGTTGAACCTCCCCCGCACGAGCTCCTCGAGCGTCTCCGGGACCGGCAGTGGCTGGAGCGGATCGACCTCAACGTCAAGGGCCCGGGCCAATTCGAGCGCAAAGAACGGGTTTCCGCCCGACCTCTCATGGATTCGGAGCAGAGTCTGGCGCGGAAAGGACCTTTGCAGCCTGTCTCGCAGGAGGCGATGCAACGCGCCGACACTGAGCGGACCGACCCGTAAGAGTTGCGTGTCACGCGCTCCAAGTGTCTGGTCGGAGACGAGCGGCTGCCCTCCATCCACGAGCCGACGGGCGAGCAACAGGAAGACGCAGCTGTCAGCGAGCCTTCGCAGCGCGAACGCAAGCGCACTGGACGAGGACAAGTCAAGCCACTGAATGTCGTCCACGGCGACAAGAACCGGTTCCCTTTCGCTGAGAACCTGCAGTGCGTCACGTATCGCCACGGAAAGAGCACGGTTATCGACCGGATCCACCGGCGCATCTGTCATCAGCAGCGCGATCTCGAGCGCCCGCCTCCTCGGCGCGGATAGCGCAGGCAACACATCGTCGAGGACGTCCTCGAACAGGTCGCCAAGCCCGACGTGAGCGAGACCGCATTCGGCCTCGGCCGGTCGCGAGGTGAGAACGCGCATGCCCCGCTCGCGCGCATGCTCGACGCCCGCAGACCAGAGTGTCGACTTTCCGATCCCTGCTTCACCCTCGAGCACGAGCGCGGCCCCAGGCTCCGCCTCGTCGACGAAGGCACGGACCGAGGCGAGTTGGTCCTCGCGGCCAACGATTTCCAGCATCATCTTCCCTGCAGGATCGTGACCCGCAGTAACAAAGGCAAGCATTGGCTATTACAGCCTCAGACGCGCGATAGTTGAGCTGTGAGCGAGCGCGGCCTGACGAGCCTGCTGCGCGACCACGCCACCGAGCACTCGGTGCCCGGCGCTGCACTCGGGATTCTTCGACATGGCGAGGTGACAGCCGCGTGCTTTGGAATCGAAGACACGAATACGCGAGCGCCGGTGACATGCGCCACGCGGTTCGCCGTGGGATCATTGGGCAAGTCGATGGTCGCGACGGCGATTGCTCGTCTCGCCGCAGACGCCCGTCTCTCCCTTGACGATCCCGCGGCCGCGCACATCCCCGAGCTGCGCGGCGGCTGGGGAGAGCAGTCGACGGTGCGCGACCTGCTCGCGAATCGGTCTCGACTGCCGCTGAGCGAGAAGCTCGAGTTCTCGGGCTTCGAGGGCGAGGACGACGAGGTGCTGGGCCGGTTCGCTGCCGCCGTTGCACAAGGCGAACCGACAGCGGGGGTGGTGTGGTCGTACACGAACGCGGGCTGGTGCCTGCTCGGCCGCGCGATCGAAAAGATCACGGAACTCACCTGGGAGGACGCGATGGTCACGACACTCCTGAGCCCTGTTGGGATGGATGAGACCACGTTCACGACGTCGGAGCAGGACGAGCCTCGCGCCTCCGGCTACACGGTCACCGCGGAGGCGGTTAAGCCATGCGAGCTCTGGGCGCCCCGTGCACTTGGACCGGCGGGCAGCACCCTGCTGTCGACTGTCGAGGACATGTTGCGTTTCGCGCGCCTTCACCTCGAAGATCCATCACTTGCCGCCTTGCGTGCTCCGCAGGCCACGGTCCGTATCCACGGTTGGCTAGATGCCTGGTGTCTCGGCTGGGCGCAGTTCGACTGGAACGACGGTCCGGTCTGGGGCTGGGACGGCGTCATCAGCGGTCAGAGGTCGGTCTTACGCCTCATGCCGGAGCGCGACGGCGCGGTCGTGCTGCTGACCAACGGAAGCACGGGACGGGCGGCGAGTCGATCACTGTTCGGCGAAGTGCTGAAGGAGTGGTTCGAGATCGAGGCGCCGACGTTGAACCTCGAGCCGTCAGCCCACGCCGCGGACGATCTCTCGCGATTCGCGGGTGTCTATGCCTGGCCCGATCGATCCTGGACCGTGCAAGCGACCGACACGGAGCTTGTCCTGCAAAGCCATGGCCGCACGACCGTGGGGCTACCCCTCGACGACCGCAGCTTTCTCGTGGACGCCGCCGACCCCGACGAACCGAGCATCACATTTGGCGCCTTCGACAACTCCGGCCGGCCCGGTGTTCTCTACGACATGTTGTGGGGTCTGCCACGTGTCTAGCTCAACCTGAGTGAAGTCGAGGTGCCCGCCCCTTGTGGGGCGGGCACCTCTCGCTAGATCAAGGAACTGCTGCGAAGAAACCGTCTGATCCGTGTCTGCAAACGCCGGCAAAGCAGGCCTGCTCACGGAGATCGGTCCAGTACGCGACCACGCCGCCGGACGGCGTCGCCGCGATGTTCGAGTAGTCGCCGATGAACGTCGTCGCGGTCGGGAAGGCTGGGTTCAGCGTCGCTGCGAACCAGCGGTCCCCGGTCGTCGGATCGGAGGACACGGTCGAGACCTTGCTTGTCGTGAAGGCGAGCGTTCCCGACCCGGTCTCGGTCGCCAGCGAGTAGTCGTACTTGTGATTCGCGCCGTCGTACTGCCGGTCGAACGTCCCGATCCGCAACTTCCCGGCCGTGTCATAGGCGCCCCACGGCATGAACTGGTCGCGGGGGTACGTGAGAGCCACCGGCCCGGACCATGTCCGACCGCGGTCGAACGACTGGCTCACGATGACGTCCGAGTTCGTCACCGCCGCGTACGGATTGGCGGGAGCCGGCGTCACCGAGTTACGCATGTCCGACCAGACCACGGCGAGGTGGGCAGCGTTCTTCGGATCGGCGGTGATGTTGCCGGGCGCCCAGGACCGAAAGAGACTGTCCTGGTATGTCTGCCGACCGAACGCCAGGGGATAGTCGGTGAAACCGTCAATCGTCGTAGCGACCTTGAACGGCCCGGCAACCCGAGCGCCGGTCGTCGGACTGACCTCGACGACCTCGTAGTCGTCGCGGCCCGTCGTGAGATCCGTCGTGTTCAAGAACGCCACGTAGATCCGGCCGTCGGCGGCAACCGTGGGCACAGAGACGAACGCCTGGTCGAGGTTGCCCGAGATCACCTGGGGCTTGGACCAGGTTGCGCCGCCGTCGTGTGTGACGGAGCTGAAGATGCGCCCGACCGTGAACGATCCCTTCTGCGCGAGCGGGAAGTCGCCGTAGGTCACGATGGCGTTGCCGTTCCCCCACGCGGCCACGTACTCCTTGTCGAGCAGGTCTCCGACGCTGCCGAAGTTGCCACTTCCGGTAGCGACCCTCACTGACTGCCAGGTCTTGCCGCCGTCGCCCGAGTTGGCGACGAGGACGTCCGGGTTCTGAGCGTTCGCCGGCCCGACGAAGCGAAAGCCGAGCGTCGCGTAGTAGGCATGACCCGACGCGTCGAACGCGACGGCAGGATCACCCGTTGCCTGATACGCCGAGTTGAACGTGATCGGGTACGTGGTCCAGGTGTGGCCGCCGTCGAACGTGACGTGCGCGCGAGACAGAACAGTCTCGGTGACATGGCCTCCTGAGTTCAAACCCAGCTGGTAGTCGTTGAGGCCGCCAATCATGTTGGCCGCGTTCGTCGGGTTGACCGCGATCGAGGTCTCGTTGTGCGGGCCGATGCCCTGCCCGCTCGCCCCTTCGCAGTCGGTGTTCATGTTTGGCCCGGGCTGGGTCGCCGTCGTACAGATCGCCTCGCCGGCCTTGGCGGAAGGCGACGTGCCGAAGACGGCCTGTGTGACCGGCGCCGGCGCATCCAGCGCGTTGTGCGTGAAGTCGACAGGCTGTCCCTCGTCGTCGGCGAGCGCGGCGGTCACGCTGACCGCGAGCGCAACAGCGCCAACCACAGCGATGAACGCCCCAGCACGCCAGCGGCGACGTGTGGTGGTTCCTCTCATGATCCCCCCTCTATATAGATTCGCCCCGCCGCGGCAGTATCTACCCGACCGCCGGGCGACTCAAGTGGGAACGAACAAGCTCGGGCAATGAGCGCCGAGGGCATCCGATTCATCTACGTCGTTCCGTTGGAGCCTCCCACCGGGTCCGAGGACGATGCTGCGACCGTCTTCACATACCCATCGCGTGATACCCGGAGTCGACGTACAGCGTCGTTCCGGTCACGTTCTTGGCATCGTCGGACAGCAGGTACGCAGCAGCTGCGCCCACATCGTCTGCATCGATCGGGCGGCGTAGCGGTGAGCGTTCCTCGACGATCGCCTCCATCGTCGGGAAGCCGGCGATCGAACGGGCCGCAAGCGTGCGCACCGGGCCGGCGGAGATCGCGTTCACGCGGATGTTCTTCTGACCGAGGTCCCACGCGAGGTAGCGCACCGACGCGTCGAGCGTCGCCTTCGCGACTCCCATCACGTTGTAGTGCGGTACTGCACGTTCGCCGCCGAGATACGTCATCGTCACGATCGAACCGCCGCCGCGCGACTCCATCATCGGTTCGGCCGCATGGGCGCACGCGACGAGTGAGTACGCGCTGATGTCGATTGCGAGCCAGAAGCGATCGCGCGGCGTGTCGGTGAAGCGACCCTCGAGATCCTCCGCAGCCGCGTACGCAACGGAGTGCACCAACAGGTCGAGCCCACCGTCGAACGTATTGCCGACCTCGGTGAAGACACGGTCGACATCGGCGTCCGAGCGAACGTCGCACTCGAGCACGAGCGGGCTGTTCACTGTCTCGGCGAGGTCGCGGACGTTCTTCTCGATTCGCTCACCCTGGTACGTGAACGCCAGCTCCGCGCCGCCGTCCGCGAGCCGCTTCGCGATCGCCCACGCGATCGAGCGTCGGTTCGCGACTCCCAGCACCAACCCGCGCTTTCCTTCGTACGCCCCTGGCATTGGGCGAGTCTAATAGAGGTACATTGGATCCCTTGCGCCGTTCTGTGGGTTTCCTTGCGATCGCGGCGGCGCTCGCGGCGGCAGTGCCGGCCGCGGCCTCGCTCGTCCCGATCACGCGCACTACGCCGCGCGTGCGCGCGGGCAAGCTTTTCATCCCGCGTGGCCAGGCCGAAGGGCGCGTCCGCGTCATCGTCGGCCTGCCGCTCGCGCCGCTTGCTGCGTTCCACGCTCGAGCTCTCGCCGCGCGGGGACTGACGCGCAGGCTGAACGTGAGCACCGTCGCGTCGCAGCGCTACCTCGCCCGGGTGACTGCCGCGCAGCGTGTTGCGGCGGCGGCGCTGCGCCGCGTGATCCCGCAGGCACGGATCGGCCGGCGCTTCCAGGTCGTCCTCGACGGGCTTACGGTCACGCTGCCGGCGACAGAGCTGCCGACGCTTGCCCGGCTCGACTTCGTGCGCAAGGTCTATCCAAGCCTGCGCTACCGCAGGTTGACCGACACGAGCCCATCGGTGATCGGTGCGGACGAGTTGCACGCGCTCACGGGCGCACGTGGCGAAGGGATGAAGATCGCCGTCGTCGACGACGGTGTCGACAACACGAACCCGTTCCTCGCTCCGTCCGGTCTCTCCTATCCGGCCGGCTTCCCGCGCGGGGGACGGAAGTGGACGACGCCGAAGGTGATCGTGGCGCGCACGTTCCCCGGCCCGAACTCCGGCCGACCGGGCCGTCTCGCTGTCGACCGGCGCGAGTCGTTCCACGGTACGCACGTCGCGGGCATCGCGGCCGGCGACTCGGGCACGTGCTCGCCGGGCGGCCGCGATCACCCACCGACGTGCGGCCTCTCCGGTGTTGCGCCACGCGCGTACATCGGCAACTACCGCGTCTTCAACGTGCCGACACCGCTCGGGAACGTCGCCAACACGCCGGAGATCGCGGCTGCGTTCGAGGCAGCCGTGCGCGACGGGATGGACGTGATCAACTTCTCGGGTGGCGGCGCGGAGACCGAGCCCGCCAACGACGCACTCGTCGACGTCGTCCGCAACACGGCCGCTGCGGGAGTCGTTCCCGTCATCGCTGCCGGGAACGATCGAGAGGACTTCGGCTCCGGCTCGGTCGGCTCCCCTGGAACCGCACCGGCCGCGATCACTGTCGCCGCGGTGTCGAACACGCACGTCTTCACGCCGACGATGACGGTCCGCGGCGCGCCCGACACTCTGCAGCACGTTCCGATCGCAAGCGCCGCCGGCACCTTCTTCCCACAGGCTTTCGCTACGACACCGCACCGGCTCGTCGACGTCGGCACGCTCACGGCGCCCGGCGGAGCGCCGGTCGACCGGCGACTGTGCGGTCCCGATGACGACACCAACAATCCGGCGAAGACGCAACTTACTCCCGGATCCCTCGCGGGCTCGCTCGCACTCGCGACGCGCGGCCACTGCACGTTCGACTCGAAGGCCCGACGCGCGGCCGCGGCCGGCGCGATCGGCCTCGTGCTCGTCGACAATCGGCCCGGGGAAGCGAACGAGATCGGCACGCAGCTGCCGCTTCCCGCCGGGATGATTGCCGACCTCGACGGCGGGACCCTGCGGACGTTTCTCGCCGCCAGAGGCGGCTCGTCGGACGTGACGATCGGGAACCAGATCGAGCGGGTCGAGACAGGTCGCAGTGGGATCGTGACGAGCTTCTCGTCCGGCGGGGTCACGGCCTTCGAGCACTTGCTGAAGCCGGACCTCTCCGCTCCGGGAGGGCAGATCCTGTCGTCGACGCTGCCGGAGTTCACCGGCGGCCCGCCCTTCGCGGTCTTCGACGGGACGAGCATGGCCACGCCGCACGTGAGCGGCGCAGCCGCCCTGCTCCTGCAGCTGCACCCGTCCTGGACGCCGCGGCAAGTGAAGTCCGCACTCGTCTCGACTGCGCAGCTCGCCTGGGCGAACACCGCCCGGACGGAGGAGGCACCGGTCACCCTCGCAGGCGGCGGCATCGCCGCGCTGCCACGTGCCACCGACCCGGCAGTCTTCACCGAGCCTGCGTCGCTGTCGTTCCAGGATCTCAACGTGAACCGCGGCAGCGACAGCCGCGCGCTGCTCGTGCGTGTCACGGACGCCGGCGGCGGGGCCGGCACCTGGCAGGTGTCCCTGTCGCCCCAGTCCACGACTCCAGGCGCCACGATCGACCTACCGCCCATCCTCGTCGTTCCGCCCGCCGGGGAGGCCGAGCTCGTCGCCGTCGCGCGCGCCGATGCCGGAGCGGCAGCAGGCGAGAACCTCGGCTTCGTCGTCCTACGACGTGGCGGACTGACGCGGCGAATCCCGTACGAGCTCTTCGTCGGCCGGCCTCAGCTGGACCTGATGCAGGCGCAACCGCTTCGACGCAGCCAGTCCGGCGATACGCGCACCGGGCCCAGCCACGTCCTCGAGTACTGCTGTCCGACTGCCCCGCTCGGGCCGGCGCCGGACTACACGGGGCCGGCGATGGAGGAGCCCGGATCCGAGACGCTCTACGTCACGCGCGTCAACGAGCCGGCGGCGAACGTCGGCGTAGCGATCGAGTCGGCGACGCCGGGATCCCTCGTCGACCCGTGGTTCCTCGGGGCCGCGAACGAACGCACGGTGCAGGGTTACGCCGGCACGCCGGTCAACGTGAATGAGCTGTTGCCCGATTTCCACTCCGACGTCGGCGCCGCCGGCGCGTCATTCCCGAAGCTCACGACGTTCTACGTCGCCGTCGACTCGGGAGCGGACCCATTCACGCACCGCTCCCTCGCCGGCGCGTACCGCCTGCGCTCCTGGGTGAACGACGTGCGGCCGCCGAAGGTGCGCCTGCTGACGACTCGGGTCGCCGCGGGACGCCCGACGATCGTCGCCCGCGTGCAGGACGCCGGTGCGGGAGTCGATCCGCTCACCATCACGCTGGCATACCGCGGCGTCCTCGTGGGCGCGTCCGAATACGACCCGTCCACGGGTCTGACCCTGTTTCCGCTGCCGCGCGAGGCCAGAGCGCTACCCGCGGGCGTCACGCATGCTGTGCTCTCGGCGTCGGACTACCAGGAGGGGAAGAACATCAACTCCGTCGGCGACGAGATCCTCCCGAACACCGCGTTCAGAGACTTCACAATCAGGGGCGTGTCAGGCCCGGCGCTCACGTGGGTCCTTCCGGCCGCCAACCAGTGCCTGGCCAAGACGGCGGCGCTTGCCGTGGCCGCCAGCTCGACGAGCCCGATCCGGTCCGTTCGCTTCTTCGCGGACGGGAAGCAGATCGGAGTAGACCGCACCGGCGCCGGCCGCGTGTACACCGGCTCGTGGAGGACGCGGCTCGTGCCGACCGGGCCGCACGTTCTCAATGCCGTTGTGACGGATGCAGCCGGCCGTGAGGTCGCCGCCCGGAGAAAGGTGCGCGTCTGCCGGTAGCCGTTGTCACCGGGGCCTCGAGTGGGATCGGCGAGGCGATCAGCCGCGAGCTCGCGCGGCGCGGGTGGCAACTCGTGTTGGTCGCGCGTCGCGAGGACCGGCTGCGGCCGCTCGCTGAAGAGCTCGGAGCCGAGTACGAGCTCTGCGACGTCTCGAAGCGCGACGAGGTGGAACGACTCGCCCAGGCCGTCACCGGGCGGCATGCGCAGATCCAACTGCTCGTCAACAATGCGGGCATCCCCGGCCGGGCCGGCTTCACGAAGATCGACGCCGACCGGCTGGAGGAAGTGCTGCGCACGAACTATCTCGGCGGCGTCTGGTGCCTGCGCGCGTTCCTGCCCGCGCTCGAGGCGGCGGGCCGCGCGGACGTCGTCAACATCGTCTCGGTCGCCGGCACCGTCGCATTCGCTCCGTCCGGACCGTACTCGGCGTCGAAGCATGCGCAGCTCGCCTTTTCGCGGGCCACCGCCACGGAGCTGCGCGGCCGCGGAGTACGAGTGCACACCGTGAATCCCGGCTTCGTCGAGACGGAGGGATTCCCGCAGAAGACGGCGCTGCGGAGCCCGTTCTTCCGCAGGCTCGTGATCGGACCGGATGTCGTCGCCCGCAGAGTCATCTCGTCGATCGAGCACGACCGAACCGAGGTGTTCGTGCCACGCTGGTATCGCGCCTTCGCGATCGCGCAGGCACTCGTGCCCGGGGTGTTCGCGCGCGTGACGGGCCGGAACGCCTACCGGTAGCTACGGCTTCCGCAGCAGGTACCAACCGCTCTCGGCGGTGTACGCCGCGGGACCGCCGGGCGACAGCTGCGCCGCACGTTCGCGCCGGTCGCCCTCGCAGCCGGCGAGATCGAGGTAGTAGCCGAGCTCGCGGCGGTGTGTCTGGAAGTTCGTCCGCTCGAGGACGAGCCCGTTCGCCTCGAACAGCTGCCGCAGGTCGACGTCCGGCAGCGTGCGCGTGTGCGAAGGGTCGCGCGTGCGCTCGAAGCGATCGAGCTCCATGGCGGCGAGCGGATCGACCGGCGCGATCTGGTCGTCGACGAATACGCGGCCGCCGGGAACGGTGACGCGCACGAGCTCGGCGACGGCGAGCTCCGGCCTGGCGATGTGGTGAAGAGTGCGCCGCGAGCACGAGAGGTCGAAGGAGAAGTCGTCGAAGGGCAGGTTCGTGACGTCGCCTTCGAGGAACGTCACGTTTGCAGGTGCCGAGGCACGCGCGCGCTCGAGCAGCTCCGGGACGATGTCCACCCCCACGACCTCGCGCACGAGCGGTGCAAGCGCCAGCGCGAGCGTCCCCGCACCCGTGCCCGTGTCGAGCGCGCGCTCGTCGCCGTGCGGTGTGACGAACGACCGGAGCTGCTCGCGCACCAGCTCGATCTGCTGCTCGGCGTGCTCGGCGACCTTGTCGGCAGTCGCACCGAAGCGTGCGCGGACGTCGTCGACGTTTCCGGCGTCAGGCATCGATCACCGTGCGGCGCGAACGGAGTGGGTCGCTTTCGATCCGGCTCAGCAACTCGTAGTTGATTGTTCCTGCCACGCGCGCATGTGACTCGGCCAGGACGCCGTGACCCAGCAGCACCACGGGAGAGCCGACGGGCAGCTCGCGGTCGAGCTCGACGGCAAACGAGTCCATCGACACCGTCCCGACGACGCGGCGCGACTCGCCCGCCACCCGGACGTCGGTACCGGTGAGGTCACGGCGAAAGCCGTCCGCGTAGCCGACCGGGACGATCCCGATCCACGTCGGCTGCTCGGCGACGAAACGCCGTCCGTAGCCGGTGCTCTGCCCTGCCTCAAGCCGTTTCACCTGCGTAAGCATGCTCTGCCACGAGAGCACGGGCTCGAGCCCGTCGTCCGTCGGATCGGTGTTGAACGGCGACAGGCCGTAGATCGCGATGCCGCAGCGGGCGGCGTCGTAATGCGACTCGGGCAAGCGAAGCACGGCCGCCGAATTCGCCGCGTGGCGCATGAGGTGAGCGAACTCCGCTGTCGCCGCCTCGAAGCGAGCGAGCTGCTGCCGCGCGAAGTCGAGGTCGCTGTCGGCCGTGGCGAGGTGCGTCATCAGTCCGACGACCTCGGCAGGCGGCGCGGGCAGCTCCGAAAGCCCGTAGCGCCCCATGCCGGTCTCGAGCTTGAGGTGGACGCGAATTCCGTCGGGGATCTCGTCGTCCGCGATCGCGAGCTCCAGTGCGGCCTCCCGCGCCTGCGCGACCTCGCGGTTCGAGCCCGCCGGCCCCATCACCAGGATCCGTTCGGTGGGGTAGTCGGCGCGGAGGGCGAGCCCTTCGGGGATGGTGGCGACACAGAGCCCCGTTGCTCCCGCGCCGAGCGCGGCGCCCGCGACGTCCGCGGCGCCGTGGCCGTAGCCGTCGGCCTTGACGACCGCCCACAACGCTGCTCCGTCGAGCGTGTGCAGCAGCGATCGGACATTGCGCCGCAGCGCGCCCAGGTCGACGGTGATCTCCGAGCGGTGCACTACGCGAGC
>AR_comb_assmDRAFT_10208259_pt1 | contig 14061 bp, 14 predicted proteins | sample ArasoioldDNA_FD_10543 | JGI IMG/M metagenome (IMG submission 10543) | reverse complement strand
CGCCCGAGCCGACGCGCGCTGCACTTATCCCGACTTCAAGCTCGCCGCGGAGTGAGCGGAAACGACACTATATGTACGTTAAAGCCGGCTTATATCGCCGGCAAAAGCACCCGGCCCGCGGCCCTGGCCAAAGTCAAAAGAGGTAACCTCATGAAAGCCGGCATCATCGGCATCGGATCGGTCGGACGCGCGGCAGCGCTGGCGGCGATGCAGCGCGGCTCGGCGAACGAGCTCGTTCTCGTCGACCGCACAGCCACTGTGAGCAAGGCCGTTGCGCTCGATCTCGGCTACGGTATCCCGCTCGGCCCTTCTATGCACATCGTTGCCGGCGATTATTCCGCGCTTGCAGGCGCGGGAATCGTGGTCGTCACGGCCGGAGTCAACGAAAAAGCTGGCGGCGCGACCGACCGGAACGACCCCTCCGGACGGCTGCGCCTGCTCGACAAGAACGTCCACATCATGCAGGACGTCATCCCGCGTGTTGCGGAGTCGGCGCCGGAGGCGGTGATCGTCATCGCCACCGATCCGCCGGACCCTTTGGCCGACGTCGCCCGGGCGCTCGCGCCAAAGGCCAAGGTGTTCAGTACCGGCACGTTTCTCGACAGCTTGCGCTTTCGCAAGCAGCTCGGTCACGCGCTCGGGGTGAATCCTCTGACCGTGCGTGCCGACGTGCTCGGCGAGCATGGCAAAAGCGAAGTGCTGCACTGGTCGGGTGCCGCGATCGCCGGCGTGCCGTGGAAGGACGTTGTGGCGCAACGCGGCATCGATGAGAAGCGCCTGAAGGCGCGCGTCGACGAGGCGGTTCGGCTTGCAAATATCGACATCATCGAAGGAATTGGTGCCAGTCAATACGGCATCGGGATCGTCATCGCGCGGCTGATCGAGGTGGTGCTGCGCGACGAGAAGCTGGTCATCCCCGTCGGCGCGCATTCGCGCGAGCACGGCGTCACGTTCTCGCTGCCGAGCGTCGTGGGCGTCGCTGGCGTGGAGAGCGTATTGCAGCCGCGGCTGGATGGGGAGGAGCAGGAGGCACTGGCGAAGAGCATCGCGATATTGCGGGACGCGTTGGCCCGCGGTGAGGCGAGCAAGGCTCTCGCAAACGCGGCGTGATGCCCTTCCAATATATTCATTCGCGGTCAATCAGATAACCAGTCGGATGTTGGCCTTCCTGTCGCCTATCGAGAGGGCTTAGCCGAGCTGGTCCGGCCGCTTGTCGGCAGCCATGCGGGCGCCAGCGCCAGAATTGCTGAGCGCCATGACCCCGGCGAGGATCAGGGCGCATCCGGCCGGTATGGCAAGCGCGAGCAAACGATAGCTCGCAAAAACTAATGTTCCCGCCGCCGCGCCGACGGCGAGCGCAATCCACCCCACTGCATGCTCCAGCGCCGGTCTCGGCCCCCCGCGTCGAAGCGCCCAGAGCGCCAGCTGTTCCCCGAAGCCAAAAAGCGTCCCTGTCACGAACGTGCCGCCGATGCGTTGGCCTTGATTGTTTCGCAGCGCCGCGTTTTGACCGCCCATCGCGACCGCAAGCGGCGCAAGCGCGCCGATCACCTCACCCGCGATTGCCGACAGCAGCACGGCGGAGGCAAGGAGCAGACCTTCGAGGAGCAGAAATACCGCCAGGCTCCTGCGGCCCATCGAGACCGAGATGAGTGTTCCGACGAACGCTCCGATGACGAAGCAGCCGAGGAGCACCGCCGGCAGGCGCACGAGCTCAATGTCGAACCGTGTCAACCCGATCGCGAGCTGGGTCGTATTGCCGCTCATGAAAGAAATGTAGAAGCCGCCGAGACTAATGAAGCCGATCGCATCGACCCAGCCTGCAATCGCGGTCAGCAATAGGCCAAGAGCGAATCTCCAGCGATCCCGCAACGAATCCTCACATCAATCGACGGATAGCCGGTGCTTCATTATCGCGACCCCCGTGCAGCATTGCCATGGCGCGCTATTCCGAGGAGACCGTTGGAACAGCGGCGCCGGCCATCGCGCCCTCGATTATATGTATCGCGATACCTATTGGCCGCCGTACTGTACAGTGCTTCGGCACCGGTCGCTACGGACCGGCGCACCCAGGTGGGCGGGCATTGCTGGCGAAGTTCACCGCGCGGTCCGCGGGTGAGTTGATCATGTCCACGCGTCGGCGGAACGCGATCGGCGCGCTTTGCCGAGATCAGCGGCGGCTTGTGTATCGGTCGAGGCGTTCCTTGGTCGAGTTAAACTTACCCCCATCTGTCGCTCCGCTCATAACCTATCGAACTTAGGTTTGGTTCAGGACGGAAAACTCTATACCTAGGTTTTAGAACCGCATCGGCGATGCGTTCACGACAACGTATCGTCTGCGCAATCCGGCGACGGCCGGCATCCGCTGCCCTCGTGTTGGTGCGTACCGATGTATTCTGAGGCGACCGCTGTGGGCAGCTAGCACTTTGGTGTTTTGGGTAAGTGCGATCAAATGACCGCAACTTTTCGCGAGCGCTGGGCAGGGAAGCAATGCACCTTTGCTCGGATGACGATCTCGTGCGCGTGATCTGTTTTGCCGAATAGAGCGAATGCTCTCTTCAACAGTGCTTACCCGAGGCTCTTTATGACCATCAAACGTATCGGCGGTTTCATTCACCCCGAAGACGCCAGCCCACCGATCTTGTGAGCCTCGAAATGGAGACAGCGATCGAAGCAAAAGCGGTCGGCGATTTGCGGGATTACCTCGCGGAAGAGAGGACGCTTCTTGCGTGGCTCCGCACCGGCATAGGTCTGATGGGATTTGGTTTCGTCGCGGCGCATTTTGAGCTCTTCGCGGACGAGCCCCACGTTATGCAATACGCCTCCGGGTTCCAGACGCACGGGCTGTCCCTCTGGTTTGGAACGGCGCTCGTCCTGATGGGCGTAGTTGTGAATCTGCTTTCCGTGAGGCGCTACATGCGCATCGTTGGGGAACTGAACCGCGGTCAATTCGTGCCCCGCTCGCTTTCAAGGGAAGCCGTCATTGTCGGCCTCTTGCTGGCACTGCTCGGCATAACCATGGCGACTTATCTCACTCCATTCTCGGCACAGCCACCTCATCTCACTGCGTGCTTACTTCACCGCAATGCCGACCGAACTCTGTAGGAGAAACTAATGCAACGGTTTGAAGCGCACCGGGTTGACAGCACAGCGCAAATCGCTTCGGCAGGTCTGACCATCCGGCAAAAGGAGCCAAAGAATCTGGAGGCTCCCTTCGATCGGCTCGACTCCTATCTTACTCCGGCCGAGCTGTTCTACATACGCAGCCATTTTCCTATACCAGCCCTCGATCGCGACTCTTATCGCCTGGGCATCGATGGTGCTGTCAGGCATCCGTTTTCCTTAAGCTATGATGAGCTGCGAAACATGCCATCCGAGACGCGGGTCGCAACGTTGGAATGCGCCGGCAATAGCCGGGTGTTTCTCGTGCCCCAGGTGCAAGGAGCACAGTGGGAGCTCGGCGCAGTCAGCAATGCGGAATGGACCGGTGTGCCGTTGAGAGCATTGCTGGAGCGCGCCGGGCTGCAAGAAGATGCCTGCGAGATCGTGCTCGAAGGAGCCGATCGCGGCACGCCCAAGGAAGAGCCTGTTCCTCCCGACCCGATCTCGTATGTGTGGAGTTTGCCGCGAGCCAAGGCAATTTTGCCGGATGTCCTGATCGCATACCAGATGAACGGCCGCGATCTCCCGCGCGATCACGGGTTTCCGGTGCGCGCAATTGTGCCGGGATATTACGGCATGGCGTCGGTCAAGTGGCTGACCGGTATCCGGGCCGTACGTGAGCCGTTTCACGGTTATTGGCAGACGTCGGACTATGCCTACTGGGCTTCGATGGATGGAAAGCCGGTGCGCCGCGCGCTGGGGGAAATGCAGCTCAAGTCGGAAATCGCGCGACCGCGCGTTTACGAAACGCTGGTGCCAAATCGGGTCTACACCGTTTGCGGCGCTGCATGGTCAGGCGACACCGAGGTGACCGAGATCGCGGTGAGCACCGATGGCGGCCGAACCTGGGCCGAGGCGGAGTTCATGGACCCGGTGCGGCGGCATGCATGGCGCCGTTGGAAATTCGACTGGCTTACGCCGAAGGAGCCGGGGCAGTACACACTGCTTGCCCGCGCCAAGGACGCGAGCGGCGTCGTGCAACCTGACGAGCACGACCCGAGCTATGGCAGTTACGTGATCAATCATCCTCTGCCGATTGAAGTATTCGTCGATCATCCTCGAGGCTGAACAGCGCGAGCATGTGCCGAAGGTCCGAGCGATGTGCCACTCAAATTCATCGCTAAACCAAGACAATGACGGCAACAAGCGTCAAGTGTCCGCAGCATCCATGTGGCACAGGGGGGAAGCGTTCCTTCGCCCCGCGGAGAAATCGATGAGCGACGAGAAGCGATTTGCCAGCAGAAGGGATATACTGACTTCGGCCGGGCACCTCGGCATAGGTCGCTTCCTTGCCCCTGCATTGGGGGCCGCCGCGTTCAGTTTGCCCGCCGATGACGAACGCGATCTGCTCAAGGCGCGACCATGCGAGCCAACCCGCCGTGGTTTCAAATTCCAATGAGTCGAACTAGCTGGACGCGTCCATATCCTGCAAGCTTCAATGGATCCGCTCATGTCGATGTCTCAGCTCTCGCTTCAGACCTTTGAACGGTCTGAAGGCGCTCTCGGCGGTTTGGACAAGGCGCAAGGCTTTGCCGACGCCAAAAAAAATCGATCCTGCGGTTTTGCTGTCCTGGCGTTTGGCACCGGACATGTTTCCGCTCGTTGGCCAGGTTCAGATCGCCGCTGATCAATCAAAAAACGGGTCGGCTCGTCTTCCCGGCATTGATCCACCGCGCTTCGAGGATACCGAGACGACGATCGAAGCGTTGAAGGAGCGTGTCGCCAAAACACTCACCTTCTTAAAGGCTGTTGATCGAAAGGGGATCGACGGGTCCAGAGATAAGGACCTCACGTTTCCCCTCGGCCCAGAAATAAGGGCCACATGAAAGGCCGGCACTATCTCTACCGCTTCGTCCTGCCGAACTTCTATTTTCACCTAACGACAGCATACGCCATTCTGCGCGGCTGTGGCGTGGATTTGGGTAAGCGTGACTACGTGGGTCCCCATTCCAATTCGGATGACCTGAGTTGGCCGGGAGCCTCTTGTCCGGTTCCGAGCACAAGCGGCGAAAGCGGCGTTGAAGTTGGCTTAGCTTATCGCGGCCTCAAACGACTTTGGCGTCCGGGAGTTGAAACTGGCTGCCAAAAGGCAGCCATCTAAACCCTATTCCTCTGAGAGTGCGCTCTAGATGACGCCAAGGCTTACGGTTGTGCCCGCAGTCTGTTCACGCCGCTTGCCAATCGAGGATACATTTTCGATGCTTCTCAAAGTAGCTGGCTCGTCGGTGGCACGTGGTGGCCTTCTTTCCGGGTTGCTCGTCGAGTTCAACGGCACTTGCAAACGGCCGCTCAGGGTTGTTTGCTGGCGGTGGTTGATGCCGTGTGCGGTGAGGGAACAATGTTTAGAAATCTGAAGTATCATGTGCGACGCTGCCACCTGATCACACTTTGCGCTTCGCTTCTAAGCTTTGTAGTAGCGGGCGCCGCTCACGCTCAAACGAAAGTACGATTTACGCTCGACTGGATCCCCGGTTCCACACATGCGCCGTTCCTGATCGCGTTGCAGAACGGCTACTACAAGACCGAGGGCCTCGACGTCAGCATCGATCGCGGGAAGGGGTCGGCCGAAGTCGTGCGCCAACTCGCGAGCGGCGTCTATGACATCGGCTTCCCCGACATCAATGTCCTCATGGATTTCGATTCGAAGAATCCCGCACAATCTATGCCGATCGTGATGATGGGACATGAACAGGCGCCGGCCGCAATCGTGGTCTTGAAGTCGAGCGGGATCACGGCGCCGAAACAGTTGGAGGGAAAGACCCTCGGATCGGCTGCGAACGATTCGACGTTCAAGCTGTTTCCGATCTTCGCCAAGCTCAACGATATCGACGCATCGAAGGTGAGGATTCAATTCATCGAACCGGCTTTGCGCGAAGCACTGCTGGCGCGCAAAACCGTCGACGCCATTCCAGGGCAGATATTCAATGCCATCCTGGAGCTGAAGGCCAAGGGCGTGAAGGAAGATGATGTCGCCTACTTCATGTACAAGGATTACGGGCTCGACATTTACGGTAATGGCGTCGCCGTCTCGCCCACCTTCCTTAAAGAGCATCCCGATGCGATCAAAGCGTTTCTGCGCGCTACTATCAAGGGCGCGCGCGACATGGTCCGCGATCCAGAACTTGCCGTGCAAGCAGCGCTGAAAACGGAGCCGCTGCTCAATCCGGACATCGAACGCGAGCGTCTGAAGCTGGCGCTCGCTTGCTGCATCCTCACCAAGACGGTGACGGAGCATGGGTATGGCGGTATGGATCAGGCACGGCTCAAGAAATCGATCGGCATCATAAGCCAGGGCTATGGCTTGCCGCGCCAGCCCTCGCCCGAGGAAATGTACGATCCTTCTTTCCTGCCGCCGGAACAAGAGCGGATGCTGAAGTGAGGCAGCGCGCGCCGCCCACGGTCCGAGGTCGCCCCGTTTAGACCGATGAGCTACATCCAAATCGAGGCGGTCGATCTGCACTATCGCAGACACCGCCATGAGCACGTGGCAGCCGGCGTCTTTGCTCTATCGCAGGCGAATCTGTCCGTTGGCCAGGGCGAATTTGCCGCAATTGTCGGGCCGAGCGGCTGTGGAAAATCCACGCTCCTGAAGCTCATTGCTGGTCTGGTGCGCCCGACGCACGGGAGCGTGAAAGTCGGCGGGAAAGAGGTCACGCAGCCCCTGAAGCGCGTCGGCATGGCTTTCCAGAACGCGACCCTGCTACCCTGGCGCTCCATACGCGATAACGTGCTCTTGCCGCTGGAAATCGTCGAACCGTTCCGAAGCCAGCAGCGCCGGGAGCGCTCAGAGCACCGCGAGCGGGCGGAAATGCTGCTCAAATCCGTCGGGCTCGCCGGCTTTGGTCCGCGAATGCCATGGGAACTCTCGGGCGGCATGCAACAACGTGCGCAACTCTGTCGCGCGCTCGTTCATGACCCTGCAATACTGCTTTTGGACGAGCCTTTCGGCGCGCTCGATGCCTTCACGCGCGAGGAGCTTTGGGCGGTGCTCCAGGCCTTGTGGATCGAGCGGCGATTTACGGTGATATTGGTGACGCACGAATTGCGCGAGGCTGCCTATCTGGCAGACAAGGTGCACGTCATGTGCGCGCGACCCGGATCGGTGACCGCGAGCTGTGCCGTGCCGTTTTCTCGCCCGCGTTCTCTGGAAACAACGTTCGCGCCTGACTTCGTCGCGCTCGTTCACGATCTGCGCAGCAGTATCGGTGAGGCGGCAGCATGATGCCGAGCACTCTTCATCGCGTGGCACCTTGGGCGACCGCGCTCGTGTTAGTTGCGCTCTGGTGGGTTGGGGTCAAGCTCTTCCACGTCGAAAGCTACATCCTGCCGACACCATTCGAAGCGGTGCAGGCACTGGTTGCCTATCGCGCGGCGCTTCTCCATCATGGGCTAGCGACCCTCTCGACCACTCTCATCGGGTTCGCGCTCGCAGTCGCTTTCGGGCTGTGTCTCGGAATCCTCGTCGGAACCTTCCGCATTGCTTACAGCGCACTTTACCCCATCCTGATCGCGTTCAACAGCGTGCCGAAAGCAGCGTTAGTCCCCATCCTCGTGATCTGGTTCGGTGCGGGCACGGTGCCCGCCGTTGCGACCGCTTTTATGCTGTCGTTCTTTCCTGTCATCGTTAACGTGGCGACCGGCTTCGCGACCATCGAACCGGAGCTTCTCGACGTCCTGCGCTCCCTCGGCGCTTCGCGTTTCGATATGGTGGCCAAGATCGGTTTTCCGCGCTCGCTGCCGTATTTCTTCGCTTCGCTGAAAATCGCGATCACGTTGGCTTTTGTCGGCTCGGTCATCGCAGAAATCGTCGCTGGCAATGCCGGTATCGGCAACGTGATGCTGGTCGCGAGCTCGAGCTTCAATGTGCCCCTGGTTTTTGCTGCTTTGATCGTCGTCGGCATTATGGGCGTCGGAATGTACGCGATCTTTGCCCTTTTCGAGACGCGGTTCGCCAGTTGGTCAGCCCGCGGAGCGGGCGGAATCGAGCGGATGGGCGGCGGCTGAACGGTCTACATCAGTGATCCCGGCGCGCTCCAGGATGGAGCGGGCGCGCGCCCGCTGTTCTTCGCTGATCACCAGCCGCTCGGCGAAATCCCGGCCGCTCGGCTTTGTAGCGTCGATCCCCATCTTTGTGAGCGTGAACGTCTCCGGATCGGAGCTCGGATCGAGGATCGCGCCCTTCGCTCCGGGAATGAAGATGATGTCTTTCTCCGCCCGTACCCGTGTGGCGACCGCCCACATGACATCGTTCATGTTGAAAATATCGACGTCGTCGTCCACGACGATCACATACTTCGTGTAAAGCTCCGTGCCGAAGGTCGCCATGATAGCCATCTGCGGTTCGCCTTCCGCCGTCTTCTTCATCGACACGATTGCCAGGAAGGCACCGCAGGTCGTGTGCGGGACATGTACGGCGCGAACATTCGGCAGGTTGCGGCGGATCGTGTTCAGAATTTCGCCCTCTCGTGTGATGCAGGAGATGAGGATGTGATCGCGCGACATACCGGAGGTAATGCTGTGGAACATCGCGTCACGGCGCATCCGAATGCGATGCGCCACAAAGACATTCTGCGTGCTGCGATAGGACGCATATCCTGTGAATTCGCCGAATGGGCCCTCCGGCTCATGCACGCCGGCCAGTATCTCGCCCTCGATGATCATCTCGGCGCCTGCCGGGACTTCCAGGTCCTGCACCCCACAGCGCGCCAGCCGGTAGGGTTCGCCGAACAGGCCGCCGATAATCTCGAACTTCCGTACGTGTGGCGGATAGGCGTAGACCATCGAACCCATATAATGCAGCGGATGTGTGCCGAGCGTGATCGCCGCCGGGAGTGACTTGCCGTGCTCCTCTGCGCGGCGATGGAATTCGTACATGCGCCGGCGCGAATGCAGCGACACGCCGAGGCGGTTCTTGCCCTTCAGCATCAGACGATGAAAGCCGGTCGTATCGACGCCGGTGACAGGATCGCGCGCGCTGATCTGGCCGGCGGTGATATAGGGTGCGCCATCAACGGTGAATTGCAGGGGGATGGGTAGCTTGGTGAGATCGAGTTCATCACCTTCGATGACGATCTCGTCCCACTCGGCGCGTTCGACAGTCTCACAGGGCAAGTAGGTTTGGCAGCGCTGCCTGAACGCGCCCGGCAGATCCTCGACCGGCACGCCGAGACAGGCGGCGAGCAGTTTGCGGTTGCCCGCAACATTGGTGACGACGGGCATGGAGCGCCCCCCGACATTTTCAAAGACAACGACCGGACTTCGTCCGGCGCGATCCAATTCGAAGATGATGGAGGTCGTCTCGAACCGCAGGTCGACAGGCTCGCGTATGCGGAGGATCTCGTCGGGATATTCAGCATCCACCATGCGCAGGAACCCGCGCAGGCTTTGATTATCCTCGACGAAGGCGTTGCGCCTGACCTGTTCGTTCACGGCTTCTGCCCCCAGCGTTTGACCACGTTCGCGTTGACTCCGAACAGGTCGAGCGCGCGTCCGACGGTCTGGTCGACGATGTCGTCGATCGTCTTCGGTTGAGTGTAGAAGGCCGGCACCGGCGGCATGATGACGGCCCCGTTGCGAGTTGCCTGCTTCATAAGGGCAATGTGGCCGGCATGCAATGGCGCCTCGCGGAACAGCAAGACAACGCACCGGCGCTCCTTCAAGCAGACGTCGGCCGCGCGCACGACGAGTTCGCTGTCGTAGGAACTGGCGATCCCGCTCAGCGTCCGCACCGAACAGGGCGCCACGAGCATGCCGATCGTTTGGAACGAACCCGACGAGATTGCCGCGCCGATATCGCGGTAGTCGTAGAAGCGATGCGCAAGCGCCCTAACCTGTTCAACCTTAAACTCGGTTTCCTCAGTAATGGTGCGCAGCCCCGCAGGCGTGAGAATCAGATGCGTCTCGATGTCGTCGAGCGAGCGCAGGATTTGAAGCGCCCGAATGCCGTAGATCGCACCGGATGCTCCGGTGATCGCGACGATCAGTCTGCGCATCATTCGGTTGCAACCGGGGACATATGCGTGAGCCGGTTTTCGATTGTTCGGATAAGCTCCCGCGCTTCAGGCGCCGGTTCGCCGCCAGCGAAATATCGGATGGCCGTCGTCAGGTTCGCCAAAGTGTCTCCGTCATGTTGAGCGCCAGTTCCGGCGTGCCACGTCGCGGCGAACCTTTCAAGCGCAGCAAGTTCGGTGCGTTCGGCTTCGAGTTCGATGCCTTTGATGCGAGCGCGCAGCGACTCCGAGCTTTCGTTAGGCGCAGGCGGCGGGCCTGACTTCAGGCGGCGGCGGAGCGAGCGCAGCGGCCGCACGATTTTTGCGTGCCAGTCTCGGACACTCGCGGCGGCTTCGGCCATTTCGGCAGGCATTATTGCGCGGTGCCGAACCGCACCCATCCAGGCGGCGAAAAGGAGCACATTTACGTCACAGCGATGCCGTTCCTGCAAAGCGAGACACGCCTCGGCAACACCTGGCGCGCCATAAAGATCGAGTGAGAACGTCCAGAGCGACGCGCCGGTGGGTTCCGCCCTCAAATTATCGGCGTCACTCATTGCGCCATCGGATAACACCAGGGACAGGCGGATTCCGCATTTCGCCCGAGCGGATCCCAGTCTGCCAGAGTTGCCCAAACTTTCTCGCCTGCCGCCTGTGCTTCGGCGCGAAGCGCGGCGAAGTCGACCCCCGGAATCTTGCCGCCCTGCATCACGATCTTGCCGTCAACGATAACCGTGTCGACGTCGTCCCCGATACCGCACTCCACAAGGCTTTTCACCGGATCGCGCACCGGGCCGTAGCGCAAACTATCCCGGCCCGAGAGATCGATGATGATCATGTCAGCAAGTGCGCCCGGCGCAAGGCGCCCGAGATCGTCGCGGCCGACGGACTTTGCGCCGCCGAGCGTCGCCGCCTCGAAGACATCGCCCCCACTCGCGGCAAGATAGGTATGCGCCATGATCTTGCCCATATAGGAGGCGGTGCGCATGTTCATGATCATATCGCGCGGATAAGTATCAGAGCCGATCGAGATGTTGACACCGGCGTCCCTGTATCTCTGCCAATCGTTCAGCGTTCGCGCGCGTCGCGCGATATTGATCGGACAATGCGAGATCGACGCCCGGGCGTCGCCCATCATTTCGAGATCGCGCTTGACGGAGTAGTTCAGGTTCGGATTATCCGAGATGAAATTGCCGTGTCCGATGTTGAGTGTCGGCCGCAGCATCCCGATCGAATCGAGAAGTTCGATCGGGGTCATCATGTGCTCGCGCACCGTTTCGTAGAATTCGATGACACTATACGCAGCGTGGGTCGCCATCGGGAGGTTGAGCCGGTCGGCGGCTTCCACGGTGCGGCGCAGGACCTCGATGGTCGACGTCTCGACCTCGCGCGGCACGAGAATGCCCCTGACGCGACCCCCAGCCGCCCCGTCGTTCTCCTTGATCCATTCGAGGGCGGTCCTCAGCCCGTCAAGTCCAAGCTGCTCGTTGAGGACGCGCTTGAGGCGCCCCTTCTCGTCGCCGACCCAGCGGCCGCAATCGTAGCCCGGGGCGAGGTAGGCTCGCATGCCGAGCCGCGTCACCTCGGCGAGCAGAGCATCCTGGATGGCGAGCTGGCTGCCGAACTCGACAAAGGTCGTCACGCCGTTGCGCAGAAGCTCGGCGACAGTGAACGTCGCATTGAGCCTGACAGCAGCGTCGGCGCCCGCCTCGCCATGCTTGAGATAGCGGACATCACCGATGACCTGCTTGCCTTCCTTGGGAACGCTGATCTCCAGAAACGGTTGGCCGTAATAGATCGGCCGGCCGGTATCGGTGATCAGGCGGTGCGAGGCGCGATGTCCCGAATGAACGTGCGTGTCGATGAAGCCGGGGGCTAGCAGTTTGTCCGTCGCATCGAGGGTCTCATCGACGGGGCCTGCGAATGTGTGGCCGACGTGGATGATCTTGTTTGCTTCGTAGATCAGCACGCCGTTGCGGATGAGTGTGTGGGCGCCCTTTTCGTGCCCGACAATCCACCCCGCCTTGATTGCGGTTCGCATACCTACACTTCCGCCTGCCATCTGCTGCTTCCGGCACGGTTCTTGATAGCGGCTGATCTATGTGCTGTCATCGCTTCTCGCGCGGAATGTACTTAGCGTTGACGAAGGGCTTCCACAACCTGGAACGTGCTTATGGTGTCGATCGCCTCGTTGTTCAAGCACGCGCTTGCCGGGCTCTTGGTTTCCACGACCTGCCTCTTCGGGCTGACCACTCACGCTGAGACCGTCCAAGAACTGCGCATCGGGGTGCAATTCGGGCTTGGTTATCTGCCCTTCCATGTCGCGGATCGCGCCGGCTTTCTGACGAGTCGGATGCGCGAGCAGGGGATCGAGCCGGTGCCGGTGCGCATCGTGCAGCTCGCCGGTGGGCCGCAGATGAATGACGGGCTGCTCAGCGGCACGCTCGAAATCGTCAGCGGCGGGTATACCGCGATGATGGTCTTCTGCGAGAAAACGCGCGGCGCCGGCGATAAGCAATTCCTCGGGATTAGCGCGCTCGCCTCTGTTCCTTACGATCTCTTCAGCGTCGATCCCGAGCTGAAGACGCTCAAAGACATCGACGTGCAGCGCGACAAGATCGGCGTTCCCTCGATTAAGGTCTCGGTTCCTGCCGTCTATCTGCAGATGGCGGCGGAGCAGCTGTACGGGCCAGGCAAGCAGACGACGCTCGATGTTGCTACCGTGTCGCTTTCGCAGCCCGACGGTGCGACGTCGCTCTTGTCGGGTGGCAGCACGGTCAACGGCTATATGTTCTCGCCGCCCTTCATTCAGCAGATGGCGGGCAAACCCGGCATTCGACGCGTTTGGTCGTCGAACGAATTGTTTGGCTCTCCCGCAACCGCGCTGGTCACCTGGACCACTGAAAAATTCCATCGCGAAAACCCGAAGCTGTTTGCGGCGATCGTCGCGGCGATGAAAGACGCGATGAATCTGATTTCCGACGATCCGAAGCGTGCTGCCGCCATCTATATTGCGGCCGAGCATTCGAAATTGCCGCCGGACCTGCTCATCGCCGCGCTCGCCGATAAAGCGAGCCTGCGCTACACGTTGGCGCCGGAGCAGTCGATGAAGATCGCCGGATTCCTGCATCGCGTAGGCGGATTGAAGTCACCTCCTGCGCAATGGAAGGATTTGTTTTTTCCGGAGATTCACGGCGAGAGCGGAAGCTAAAGCGACGGCGTCCTCCGGCCACGTTAGACATGCAGAGCAATTGGCGATCGGCGCCGCGATTGTCGCCCTGATGATGGGAAGCTCCGCGGCACCTGTGCAGGCCGCAACTGACGCAGATTTGGGCCGCGGCGCCGGCGTTAATTTCCCGACGCGCACGAGTCCTTGGGGAGCTTCTGCTGAAGCGGGGGCAACCGGCGAAGGCGCTCACGGCGTTCGGGGGATCTTTGCAGCTCGCCGCCAACCAGTCGCGCAGCTATTTCGGTGCGGCGCTGGCGGCAAAGCAAGTCAATGACTCCGACAAAGCGAAGACTTACCTCGCGAACTCGCTGACGTTTGCGGTTTTGGCTCTGCGGCAGACGCAGCGAAGTTGAGGGAATCTGGTTCGGATCTGCCCTGTTCGGCGCTGGCAGAATGACGCCGAATTTTCTGCGGGATTTTCGAAACCGAGCGGATGTGGCGTCGTCTCTCCTTGGCAATGCCGCTGGGTGCCGGCGAGATGTATAGGCTCGAGATTGCCTGGATTTGCGTCAGTCCGAGCCCGGCGACGACGGCACTGGCGCCGAGGGCGTTCCCTCGCGCTTCGTTACGTCAATCTTTCTACAGCCATGTCTGCCTCCAATATCGTAGTCACCGGAAGTTGGTCCAATGGCGAGGCCATCCAGACTAGCATTGAGCTACATCAATCAGCGGCCCAGGGCT
>AR_comb_assmDRAFT_10411564_pt1 | contig 14063 bp, 11 predicted proteins | sample ArasoioldDNA_FD_10543 | JGI IMG/M metagenome (IMG submission 10543) | reverse complement strand
AATCGGCGAATACAGTTCGCTTGAGGTATTCCCAGCGTTCACCTGTCTGGTTCATATGGTCGATCTTGTACCAGTCCTCAACTAACTGCGCTTGACCTTCAAACCCGATCTGTTCCCAAGGTTGCGAAAGATCATAGCTGTACAAGTGATGTTGACCGCGACCGCCAATCTTACCGCTGAGGTAATACAGAGAGTGAAGCATCAATCCACGTAGCTCAGTAAGTTTCTTGTGCTTGTATTGCCAGACATGGACCATCTCATGGACCAACGTAGCGGGCGCGACTCTGGTCAGGTCTTCATCAAACAATCGCGGTCCAACCATTATCAGGTATTCCTCCGGTCTGGTGAGGAGCGAGCCGAAAAGAACTTTGCTGGTAGTGCCCGAGGTGACAAAGGGAACCCCGGTGGTGGTCAGCCCGTCGCGAATTCTGATTCGCTCCAAAGGTGGGAGGTCAGCACCCCGGAAGACTTTATTGACGAGCTCTTTTTCGTGAGTAGTAAGTTGTCTGTCGCGATTGCCCAAATCCAGGCCATGAGCATGCCTCGATCTACGCTAGGCCTTTTCTAAACCCGCATATTTTTCCACCAGTTTTTTCTGGCCATAACCAGGAAAACTTACGGTAAGTTTGGTCGAGTCTCCGGCACCTTCCCGACGCAAGACGAGTCCTCGACCATATTTCGAATGCTTCACATAAGAGCCGGGCACAAACTCGCCGCTATCGGTTGAGGTTGGAGCTTGCACCTTGGGCCGCGAATCTTTATTCCATTTGTTTGCAAAACTGCCGGACGTTTGGCCCATCTGTTTGCCGCGCTGTTTAAAAAACTCGGCGATGGAATCGACACTGTCGTAGGTTTTTCCGGTGTACTTCTTTCGTTCCACTGGTGGACCCTCAGGCTCGTAAGTTAAATGCGAGGCTTCTTTGCCGAATGACAACCATGATGGACCAAAAGAGAGGTCCTCCATAAGATCGGAAGGCATTTCATTCAGAAATTGAGACGGTTCAGAGGCGATCTCTTCACCATACACGCGACGCTTCATCGCGTGAGTCACATAAAGATAGCGTTCCGCTCTGGTAATGGCGACATAAGCCAGACGGCGTTCCTCTTCCAATTCTGCCTCATTTGTGGCGGAACGCGAGTGTGGAAATAATCCCTCTTCAAGTCCCACGATGAACACGAGCGGGAATTCGAGTCCTTTCGCTGAATGGGCAGTCATCAGGGTCACCGGCGCATCACGTTTGTATTGATCTTGATCTGAGACCAATGCCGAATGGTCAATAAAGTCTCGTAGCCCGTCGATGCCCTGGTCATCGTAGTCAACAGCAGCGTTTACAAGTTCCTGTAAGTTCTCAAGTCGACCTTCGGCCTCGTCTGATTTTTCTGATCGCAGCGCGCTCTCATACCCAGTCTCGCGGATTGCCGCTCGCACTACATCCGAGACTGGTGACGTGCTGTGAGTTTCGGCATCATCATCAGGATGAGTGACCGGCAATGACTTTGGCCCGCGGATGACGATCTCATTACCGGCGAGTTTGCCGAGTTTAACGATGACGTTCTGGAAAGATCTCAACGCACTGATTGCCCTGGAACTGAGATTCTCAGGCTTCTCAACCGTCAAGCTGATTGTTTCCCAGAGTGATACGCCGTAATCGTTAGCGCGCCGATCTAACTCGTCGATTGTCTGCTTGCCGATTCCGCGAGGAGGACTGTTGATGACCCTTTGCAGGGCAATTGAGTCGTTAGGATTTAGCGCCAACTTCAGATACGCGATGATGTCGCGCACTTCCATTCGTTCGTAGAACGAGAATCCGCCGAGTATGTTGTAACTCATACCCGTTCGTCGCATGGCTTCTTCAAACACGCGCGACTGAGAATTCGTTCGGTAAAGCACAGCGGCGCGCAAGTCGAACTCATCTCTTCGATGCTCGCCGATCTTGTTTGCGACCCAACGCGCCTCAGCTTCCGCGTCCAGGGCCTGATAGTACCGAACCTTCTCACCACGTGGGTTGGTGGTCCAAAGGTTCTTACCCTTACGCTGCAAATTGTTTTTTACAACCGCGCCCGCGACATCAAGAATCGTCTGGGTTGAGCGGTAGTTTTGTTCGAGCCGGATCGTTTTAGCGCTGGGATAATGCTTTTCGAAATTGAGGATATTGGAAATGTCTGCGCCTCGCCATTTGTAGATCGACTGATCCTCGTCACCGACCACGCAGATATTCTGCTGTTTTTCGGTCAGGAGTCCAATCAAATCAAATTGGAGAGAGTTGGTATCCTGATACTCATCGACCAGAATGTAGCGAAATTTATTGTTGTATTTTTCTCGAACGTCACTATCTGTTTTCAGTAGCTTAACTGTTTTTATCAGCAAGTCGTCGAAATCGAGTGCATTGTTGGTGTGTAAACGCTCTTCGTACATGGCGTAGACCTTCGCCACTGCTGCACGTCGCTCATCCTGATGGTCAGCCTGGGCCGCAAATACGACGGGATCATGACCACGATTCTTAGCCGAGCTAATCGCCGATTGGGTGGCTCGGTAGGCCAGATATTTCTCGTCGTAACCGAGGTCTTTAATGCACTGTTTTAGCAATCGCAACGAATCGTCGGCGTCATAGATGGTGAACGTGCGGGTGTATTTGTCCTTCAGCTTTTCAATGTCCTGTCGAAGGATACGAACACAAAGGCTGTGAAAGGTGGAAACTAGTGGCTGGGCAGGTAAATCTCTGCCTCGCAGCAGTCGCTGGACACGTTGACGCATCTCGTCCGCAGCTTTGTTGGTGAACGTAACGGCGAGAATATTCCAAGGTTGCACACCTTTTTCCGCAATCAGGTAAGCGATTCGGTGGGCGATAACCCTGGTTTTTCCTGAGCCTGCGCCAGCGAGAATTAATAGGGGTCCCTCTGTCGCAATTACAGCTTCCTGCTGTTGCTCATTTAATTGTGATAGGAAATCAGTTTCCACTATTTAATTAATCCTTGAATTGCTTTGAACTGTTCATGTTTTGTATCCCGCAACAACTCGAATAAAGCCAGCTCGACCGAACTCGCAAGAGCGCCACTTTGCTCCATTTTCCTAAACGCAATTTCTCTATCAATTTGCTTGCGGGAAGAAATGCAATCCATCAACAGATGCACCTGGTACTCTGACGCAAGAAGATCATGAACAGTTTGATTAACGCAAATATGAGCTTCTATTCCTGCCACCAATACCTGCGTAATGCCGTATCGCTTTAGTTGTTCCCGAAATTGTCCCGCTCCACACGAACTAAAACTGGTCTTTTCCATTATCTCGGTCTCAGGAGCTAGTGCTGCTTTGATTTCCGCCAGCGTATGTCCGAGACCCTTTGGGTATTGTTCGGTCACCATGATCGGCAGTCGCAGCAGGCTGGCGCCTCGAATCGCGATTACTGTGCGAATTGCGATCTCTTCAAAGTTTGCGATGCAGCCGCGAAATGCCTCCTGCATGTCGATGATGAGGAGAGCCGACTGCGATGAAGCGAGCGTGTTTTTATGTTGCATTGATCGATTGAACAGATTTAATCACAACCTATCGGAAGCAGCAAAACGAGCAGCTAAAATCTTGCGCCATCTCGTCAGGTTTGAAAGCAAGATGCAGATAGAATTAATGGCGTGCCTTCTTTACCATGAGCGCTATGTTAAGCAATACTGGAGGTCAAGAATGAGTGCAGTTATGACCATGCCTAAACAAGATTTTGTGCAGACAGACGAGTGGTGGCAGGCGACCCTGGCTCGCGATCAACGTTACGACGGGCAGTTCGTTTTTGCGGTTAGTTCGACCATGATTTTCTGTCGCGCCTCGTGCCCGTCGCGGCGACCCAGTCGCGAACGAGTTACCTTTTACTTAGTTCCTGAGGCAGCGGAACAAGCCGGCTATCGCGCCTGCAAAAGATGTAAACCAAAGAGTGCTCGCATTCTCGATCCCCAGGTGGAGTTGGTGCAGCGAGTTTGTCGCTACCTTGAGCAAACTGATGCAGAAGATCTGAAGCTCTCTACTCTGGCTGAGCAAAATGGAATTAGCGCGTTTCATCTGCAAAGGACATTTAAGGCGTTGATGGGAATCAGTCCGCATCAATATGCGACGGCGAAGAGATTTGGTCGTTTGAAATCCCTGATCAAGGAAGGGGAAACAATAACTTCTGCAGTTTACGATTCAGGTTTCAATTCGAGTAGTCGCGTCTATGAACAGTCGGCTGCTGAGTTGGGAATGACTCCGGCCACATACGCAAAAGGAGGACTCGGGTTAAGGATCAACTACACCATTGCTGATTCGCCGATGGGTCGCCTGTTAGTGGCGGTGACAGAGCGTGGCGTATGTTCGGTGAAAATGGCGGATACCGATCGTGAGTTAATAGAGGACTTAAAAGCCGAGTTCCCACAAGCCAAAATTGAGCAAAGCGATACCCATCTGGCAGGAATTGTTTCGCAGATACTCGATCATTTAAAAGGTTCGAAAGTGACTATCGATCTACCGTTAGACATTCGTGCCACCGCCTTTCAGCGTCGAGTTTGGGAGGAGTTGAGTCGAATACCTTATGGGGAAAGTCGTACATACGGAGATGTCGCACGAGCCATCGGAAGCCCAAGAGCCGTGCGAGCCGTGGGTCATGCGTGTGCGACAAATCCGGTTGCGTTATTGATACCTTGCCATCGCGTCATTCGAGAAGATAAGAGCCTCGGTGGTTATCGATGGGGATTGCAGAGAAAGAAGAAGTTATTGGAAACGGAAAAAGAGAAGGGAAAGGACTAGAAGGGATAAGACATAAGAGATAGGACATATAGGATAAATAGGACCTATTCTTCAAGAATGGTCCTTTTTTTAATGTGGCTGCGCGTTATGTAATCGGGGGGCGAAGGATGGGCGATTTGGAAGGCAGGCGGTGGGGCGCGCTTGGTAGCGCGCGCTTGCCCCAAGTCGCCCGAGGGGAAGAAGCTTGATATTGGATAGTTGATATTTAAGAATTATTAAGTGCCCGCGCTCGGCAGTTCTCAAACCTGAAATCCTTAATAATCTCAAGCTTCTCTGTGCAAAGAGACGGTTCAGATTAAGACACCCACCACCACAACAAGGGCCCAAAGCCCTATTCCACCGTCACCGATTTAGCCAGGTTGCGGGGCTGATCCACATCACAACCACGACGAACCGCGATGTGGTAAGCAAGTAGCTGCAACGGAATGATCGATAAAATTGGTGAAAGAAGATCACTGGCCGGCGGTATCTCAATCACATGATCGGAAACCACGGACGACATTGTGTCTCCCTCTGTCAATACGGAAATGACAATTCCTTCGCGGGCTTTCACTTCCACGATATTCGAATGAGTTTTCTCGTACCGTAATTCTGACTGGCGGTTTCCTTCTTCACGTGTATTTACAAACAAGACCGGCAACCTCTCGTCGATGAGCGCGTTGGGACCGTGCTTCATTTCTCCGGCCGGATAACCTTCAGCGTGAATGTACGAAATCTCTTTGAGTTTGAGAGCCCCCTCGAGAGCCACCGGAAAATTGATTCCGCGACCGAGATACAAGAAGTCTGTCGAGCGGAAAAACTCCTTCGACAACTCTTCAATCCCATCTGATTCATTCAACAGGTGCTCGAGCTTAACGGGAAGTTCGGCCAATTCCTGACCATGGAATTTTGCTTCATCCTGCGTCAATACACCTCGCAATTGCCCGAGGTAAAGACCAAGTAGATAAAGTGCGACCATTTGACCTGTGAACGCTTTGGTCGAAGCTACGCCGATCTCTGGTCCCGCGTGAGTCATAATCGTTCCATCTGCCTCGCGCATAATCATCGAACCCTGCACGTTGCAGATGGCGAGCACCTTGGCCCCCAACTCTTTTGCTTCACGCAGCGCGGCGATCGTATCGGCAGTTTCACCAGACTGCGAGATCACCAGCAGCAGATCGTTTTCGCTCATCACCGGATTGCGGTAACGAAACTCTGAAGCATAATCAACGTCGACCGGGATTCTCGCGAGCTGTTCAATCATGTACTTGCCAGCCAGGCCTGCATGCCAGGATGTTCCGCAAGCTGCGATTGTGATGGAAGAAAATCGTTTGAAATCTGCCTCAGTGATATTCGTCATCTCATCAAGAAAGACGTGGCCAGTATCAAGTGAGATGCGTCCCTGGACGGTGTCACGCAGGGACCGCGGCTGTTCATAAATCTCCTTCAGCATAAAATGCTTGAAGCCACCCTTCTCCGCCATGATCGGGTCCCAGGTGATTCGCTGAATGGACGGCTGTACAGAGTTTCCCTCAAAATCAATAACTCTAACTGCCTCTTTGTTAATAATTGCTATCTCTCCATCGCCCAGGAAAAAGACATCTCTTGTATGCTGAAGAATTGGCGGAATGTCCGAGGCGACGAAAAACTCACGATCACCGAGGCCAACTACAACAGGTGGTCCCTGCCGCACTGCGATGATCGTGTCAGGTTCATCTGCATTAATAATCGACAAGGCGAAAATGCCTCGGAGTTCGGCGACGGTCGCTCGAACTGCTGCTTCAAACGTCTCGCCCTGTTTCAGATATTCCTCAATCAGATGAGCGATAACTTCGGTGTCCGTCTCGGTTACGAATCGGTGGTCGGTTTTTCGCAAACGTTCTTTGAGAGCGAGATAATTCTCGATAATGCCGTTGTGTACTACTACAACTCGACCGGTACAGTCTCGATGAGGATGGGCATTCTCTTCAGTGGGACGTCCGTGGGTGGCCCATCGAGTGTGGCCAATACCGTAGGTTCCGTCGATTGGACTTAGTCGGATCGCTTCTTCAAGGTTTCGGAGTTTACCTTCGGCGCGCCGAATCTCGAGATCGTGTCCATCGTTGACAACTGCGATGCCTGCTGAGTCGTAGCCGCGGTACTCGAGCTTGCGCAGTCCCTCGATAATCAACGGCACGACCTGTTTATTTCCGACATAACCAACGATTCCACACATGTTGTTTGATCAACTCCCCATCTGTTATTTGAGCTTCTTTTTTAATTCTGCGGGGACGCCGGCAACCAGAGAATTCGGAGGAACATCTTTGGTTACTACCGATCCCGCGGCGGTGACTGAGCCGGAGCCAACCCGGACGGGAGCCACCAACATCGTGTCCGAACCTATCTTGACGTCGTCTTCAATAATCGTTTCATTTTTACGAACGCCATCGTAGTTACAGGTTACTGTACCGGCGCCGATATTGGTTTTTGACCCGATCGTCGCATCGCCAAGGTAGCTGAGATGCATCGCCTTTGTTTCACGACCCAGCAGCGACTTCTTGACTTCGACAAAGTTACCAACCATTGCCTTGTCTTCAAGTCTGGCATTCATGCGCAGATGCGCAAACGGTCCAATCGCGCAGTCTGAGCCAACTTCGGATTCAACAATGATGGAGTGATCCTTTATTACCACGTTGTCGCCAATGATCGAGTTTGATATTCGCGAGCCATAACGGATCTCGCAATTCTCCCCAATGATAGATCTTCCCTCAATTGTTACACCTGGATAGATCACGCAGTCCCGACCAATCCTCGTATCGGCGCTTATGTAAGCGTGAGAAGGATCTATAAAAGTTACGCCGCTTTCAACCATGAGACTGCGAATTGTTCCGCGTCGCAGGAGATTTTCGAATTCCGCCAGCTCGGCTCTGGTGTTGATGCCCATGACTTCGCGCGCATCATGGTGTAGATAAACGTCGACTGATTCGTTTTTGGCTTTAAGAACCTCAGCGACATCCGTCAGATAATATTCGCCCTGATCGTTCACCGGCTTGATATGGCGTAGAGCGGAAAAGAGTTTGGTAGCGTCGAAGCAGTAGATTCCTGCATTGATTTCACGAATCTGGCGTTGTTCGGGAGTGGCATCTCGATGCTCAATGATCTTTTCAAACTCGCCCTTTTCATCTCGAAGAATTCGGCCGTAGCCAGTCGGGTTCTCAAGTCGGACACTCAAAACTGAGCAGGCTGCGGCTGTGGCTCGATGATGCTCGACGAAATGCTGCAGAGTCTCAGCTTTGATCAGTGGCACGTCCCCTGATAGTACGAGCAAAAGCGAATCAGAATTTTCGAGAACGCTTCGAGCCGATTCGACGGCATCGCCGGTCCCATTTTGTCGCGCCTGAACCGCGAAACGCGCCCGATCACCGGCCTCCGTGAGCACTACCTGTTCGACCTGTTCAGCTTGATGTCCCACGATTACAAGAATTGATCGAGGACCTAAAGCGAGGGACGTGCGTGTGACATGTCCGATTAGGGTCAATCCGCCAAGCTCGTGAAGCACCTTTGCCCGGCGAGATTTCATACGAGTCCCCAGACCAGCTGCGAGTATCAATACCTCCAGTGGTTTTACTGATGCGTTCTTCTCAGACAAGTGTTTCTCCGTGTTTTAGTACTTAGGCGGTGACCGCTGAACGTTGAAAAGCCCGTAGCCGGCAGCTTAAAACTACTTCTGCAAGTCGATCTGAATTGTGCCGCACTTTCTCTCCGGCATCGAGAAGATCAGCGCGCACAACCTCTGTGACTTGATCCGCGACTTCATCGATCGGATCATCGATCCCAATCTGATAGGCATGCTCGGCGGCGTAAAGCTCTTCCTGTTCTTTACTAATCCGGCGGTCGTTGACAATTACGAAATCGAAGTGAATTTCCGGGGCGTATTTCTTTACCGTTTCGAGGTGCTGTCTGGCGCTATACCCGTCGGTTTCGCCAGGCTGAGTCATCAGGTTATTAATGAAGATCTTTGTAGCTTGTGTTTCTCCGATGACCCGAGACACCTGAGACACCAGCAGGTTCGGGAGTATACTGGTATAAAGTGATCCTGGACCAACAGTAATTACGTCTGACGCGCGAATTGCTCTCAGGGCCTGCGGCAGAGGAAGACACTGCTCAGGCTCCAATCGAAGACTGCGGATAGGAACATCTGAGGCTGAGATATGGGTCTCACCACGGACGACCGAGCCGTCTTCGAGCTCTGCGACCAGTCTCACATCGCTGATCGTGGCCGGATAAATATGACCCTTGCTGGTGAGAATATCTGATGAGAGACGGATGGCTTCAGTGAAGTCTCCGGTTACTTCGGTCAAAGCAGCGAGAAACAGATTGCCAAAGCTATGGCCTCCAAGCTCACCTTCGCCCCGGAAGCGATGACGGAAGAGCCGCGAGAGCAAGCTTGAATCTTCCGACAAGGCGATCATGCAATTTCGAATATCGCCCGGAGGCAACATCTGAAGTTCGTCGCGCAGACGTCCTGAACTACCCCCATCATCCGACACAGTCACGATCGCGGATAGATTGTCGATCCAGATCTGGTTGGAGCTGACTCCCACCAACTTTTTCAACCCGGCCAACAACGTCGAGAGGCCTGTTCCTCCGCCAATTGCAACCAGGTTCTGACCAGACAAGTTCAACATTTTTTGCAATGGAAAACGCTCTCCCAGGTAAGCAAAGTTCCGCTTTGGGCGGGAATCATAACCTAAAGACTGCTTTTCTCAATCCAAGGGCGTTGACAGTTAGAGGCGCGGAAGACCGAACTGATAGCTCGCTCAGGAAGGATTGCTGAAGATGAGCCGGTCGAAGTCTGGGTCATTGCGAAGCGGATTGAGATCATGATCGTGTTGCGCTCGAACCCGGAGATTCGGTTGGAGATCGAGAGCGCGCTGGAGCGATTCGAGCGCCAGATCGATTGAGCCGAGCCGGGCGCGGGTTGCGGCCAATCCATAATGAATATGCGCAGCTTCCGGTTCGCGCTTTAAGGCACGTTCAAACATTTCCTGCGCCGCTACGTATTCGCCACGGTTTAACTCGATGACTCCACGGTCATAAAGAGAATCAGCATCACGCGGAAGAATACTTTCCGTCCGCAGGCGCGATTCAGCGATAGCCAGGTAGGTTCTAGCCCGTGCCGCGACCTCAGCGACCTGAGAATACTTGTCAAGCAGCGATCGGAATTGATTACGAGCTTCGGCAAAGCGTCCGCGGGCAAATTCCTTATGGGCTCGTTCGAACGCTACCAGGGCAGCCGACTCGTCCTGTGTTGGAGGTCTTGGAGGCGGAGGTGTTGTTATGGCTCGAACCGCACGTACCGCGGCGACCTTGTGCGTCTTTTTGACTCTCTGAACGACTGTCTTCTTCGCAACAGTGGCCTTTCGCGCGGCTGCCTTAGGAGCCGCTTTGGCAGCTGGCTTCTTCGTCTTTGCCGGTGCTGGTTTTGCCTTTGCTGTGACCTTCTTACCCGCTGTAACTTTTTTACTTGCTGGTTTAACCGATGCCGCTCGCTTCGCTTTTGGTAGGGAAGAAGTCGCTTTAGTTACGCGCTTCGCGACTTTCGCCGATGCTCGCTTTGCGGTCGGACGGGCGGATGATCGTCGCAGGCCTTTTGTGAGACTGCTGCTCATGTCCGGTATCTCAAAAAGGCTGCTCACCGTCGCGAGCAGCCGAAGAATGCGCGGAGCTTAGCACATATAGGCCTCCTAAATCAACGAACACAAGAATTTGCGGTCTCCCAGCCAAACTACCATTTCTCTAGACTTGAAAAGTATCAACAAAGAAAAACCTTGATGGCCATTGTTGCCTATGTTAAAGTGCGTGGTGGCTTACGAAGGTCGATTTGACCTAGGCGCAATGCCCCAACCGATTTACTAACCTCTTTTACTTTCAAGATTTGCGACCCGCGAAGCGGCGGTTCGGGTTCACTCTCCAATAGAAAATTCCCACCCGGCCTTCAACCAAAGAGTCGTACCGATGGCAGACACTCCAATCCTGTTGCGCGAACAGCAGTACCACCAGATAAAGGCAGTCCTTGCACGACTCAGAATGGATGCCTCAGCGAAGGTGGTCTTTCTGGTTGATAAAGATGGTCAGGAAATCGCCTCTCAAGGTGAGGTGGGAAATCTTGACACAACTAGCCTTGCCTCTCTGGCCGCCGGCAATGTCGCGGCGACCGGCGGGATGGCTCAACTTATCGGCGAAAAGGAATTTCCGACCCTCTCTCATGAAGGCGAGCGGGAAAGTATTCATATCTCCGTGATTGGCCGACTTCTTCTAGTCGTTGTCTTCGATGAACGCTCCAGCCTGGGATTGGTTAAATTAAGGAGTAAGCAAATCTCTCAACAGCTTGCCTCCATGTTTGACGAGATCACCAGTGGCGACTTCGACGACCTCGAATCTCCCTTTGCAGGCATAACCGATGAAGACATCGATAGCCTTTTCAGTTAGCAGCGTGTGCCATGACCTTTATTAATTACGCTTCCCGAGAAATTAACTGCAAAATTGTCTACTACGGCCCCGGACTGTGTGGTAAGACGACTAATCTGCAGTACATCTTTGACTCCACTGCTCCCCAGGCGCGTGGCAAGCTCATCAGTCTTGCGACTGAAACCGACCGAACTTTGTTCTTCGACTTCATGCCTCTTGAACTCGGAACAGTTCGCGGTTTCAGAACCCGGTTCCATCTGTACACAGTACCGGGCCAGGTTTTTTACGACGCATCCCGAAAACTCATTCTTAAAGGCGTCGATGGCGTTGTGTTTGTTGCTGACTCTCAGGAAGAGCGCATGGACGCCAATATCGAGTCGCTATATAACCTCGAAGAGAATTTACAGTCGCAGGGCTACGATCTAATGAAGATCCCCTACGTCTTGCAGCTCAACAAGCGCGACCTGGGCAACATAATTCCGGTTGAGGATCTCGCCTCCGAGTTACAGCGCAAAGGCGAGCCCGTTGTTGAAGCCGTTGCTTCGACGGGAGCCGGTGTCTTTGATACGTTGAAGGCGGTTGCTAAGCAGGTTCTGACCGAGCTCAGGAAGGGTTAGTTCCGGCGGGCTATTGCAATTCCAACGATTTCAACATCAATAGACCATCCCCACCATTCGAGTAATATTTGGGAAGCCTTTGAGTAATTGAGTAGCCCAGTCCTTCGTAGAGTTTTTGTGCTGGTATGTTTAAGGCGCGAACCTCGAGACGGACGAGTCTGACCTGGCGTCGTTGGAAGCCTTCCTCGACTTGTGCCATCAGCCGCTTGGCGATATTGCGCCGACGATGTTCGGGTGCTACTCCGACTGTGGTCACATGTCCGGTGTGATCAGGTTCTACAAGTCCAATAATAAAGCCAACCATCACGCCGCCGGCGGTGACTGCCCGGTACGATACTGACTCGGATGCGGTAAGCAAGTAGTCGAATGTCTCGCGGCTATAAGCCTCACCATCGATAAAGCACCTCTGATCAAGTCTCCAACATTCGTCCAGTTGTGAAATCGTAAGTGGTCGGACGTCATAGCGCAGACCCCACGTAGGAGTTACAGGCTTCTCCTTTTGCTCGGAGCTGTATTCGATCTCCGGTTGCGACCACCAACGCGACTTGAATTTCTTTAGTACTGCCATAGGATTTTGCTGGGGAAACTGCCAGCCAAGTTTACCATCAGCCTTCGCGTCCCACCTAAAGAATTAACATGCAGTCGCCGTAGCTGTAAAAGCGATAGCGCTGCTCGACTGCATGACGGTAGGCGCTAAGCATAAGTTTTCGCCCGCCGAACGCGCTAACCAAAAGGAACAGCGAAGACTTAGGCAGGTGGAAATTTGTGAGCAGTACATTCGTGGCCCGAAAACTGTAACCAGGTTTGATTGTAAGACCAGCCTCGCGCTCGCCGGCTTGGACCTGACCATCTTCTGCAACCGAAGATTCTAAGGCTCGCACACTTGTTGTTCCGACTACAAAACTGCGACCTCCATTTTGCCTCACTGTATTAATTGATTCGGCGGCGGACTTGGGTATCTCCACTGTTTCACTACTGACCGCGTGCTCACTTATGTTTTCCACGCGGACCGGTTCGAAGGTTCCGTATCCAACGTGCAGGGTGATTTCGGCGACTTTGGTGATCGATTTGACCTCGTTGAGGATTGCCGGGGTGAAGTGCAGTCCCGCAGTGGGTGCTGCTATGGCACCGTTGTGTCTGGCGTAGACTGTTTGATATCGCTCGCGATCACTCGCGGAAATTCCGCTGGGCCGTTTGATATAAGGAGGTAGAGGCGTCGAGCCCAATTCCGCGAGTCTCTCTGAAAACGATCCATCGCAGCTGAATCGCACTCGTCGCAGTTCGTTCCCGGGTTCGTCGAGGATCTCAGCAGTCAGTTGACCGTCGCCGAAGATAACTTCCGCACCTGTTCGTAGTCGTGCACCGGGTCGTACTAAAGCCTCCCAAACATTTGCTGATTGTTCGCGGACTAAGAAGATTTCTACTCGGCCTCCACTGCCGGCGCGTTTGCCAACCAACCTGGCAGGTATGACCCTTGAATTGTTGAGCACGACGATGTCCTCGCGCCTGAGGTAGGAAGGAAACTTTGCGAAATAGGAATCCGTCCATGATTCAGTTGCTCGATCAACCACGAGCATTCGCGAAGCATCTCGTTGCTCGAGCGGCTCTTGAGCAATCAAGTCTTCAGGCAGGTCGAAGTCGAATTCTGAAAGGAGCATCTTTGGAGTGCGCCGGCCCGGCGGCGGTTTGTTACATCGCGATCTACCTTGATATTACGATTTGAATAACTTGTTAGCTGACGATCTGACAAAGCGCCGCCGTCGCACTCCAGAGTTAGGTGGGATGTTCGCGATGAAATACAGCAGTCAGTTGAGCTCCAAAAAGTAAGATCAAACTTGAGAAATAGCTCCAGGTCAAAACTGCTACAACCGCACCGACTGATCCATAGATCTGATCGTAATGAAAATATCTCAGGCTGCCCGCGAAGATGTATTTTGCAGCTTCCCAGAGTAAGCCTCCAAGAAACGCGCCGGGTAATGTGTCGAAGAAACTGACCTGCGCTCGTGGCATGAAGCGATAGACCAGCACAAAGAGAACTACGGTCAATAAATAGCTCACTACCGCGAAGAGTACTTGCCAGAACGCACTGCCAACGGACATGAGAAGTGGATAGCGCTCGATCTGTCTCGGCGACAAGTTGGCAGCGATGTCTCGGAGAGCTACGAGTATTGAAGTGACCATCACCGAAAAAGAGAGCAGCACTCCAACGAGGCCCACCATTCCGACGGTCAGCAAGCGTCCATGCCAGAAGG
>AR_comb_assmDRAFT_10253769_pt1 | contig 14068 bp, 9 predicted proteins | sample ArasoioldDNA_FD_10543 | JGI IMG/M metagenome (IMG submission 10543) | reverse complement strand
CGGTTTTCATACAAAAGCTTCAGCAATTCACTTTCACGGAAAGAAAGCTTGCGGTCTTCTTTACCCGAGCTGAGCACCTGCCGGTTGATCTGGAAACTGTATTTGCCGATCGTAATATTGTCGCCTTTGATCGGTTGGCCACCTCCAGTTTTATTTCGCAAGGCGTTTTGAATGCGAACGATCAGCTCTTCCATACTGAACGGTTTGCGGATATAGTCATTCCCACCCATGGTAAATCCTTTTACGACATCTTCCGTTTGCGTTTTGGCCGTAAGAAAAATGATCGGCACTTTCTCATCTTCTTCACGAATCTCATCTGCAATGGTAAAACCATCTTTGTTGGGCAGCATTACATCCAGCACACAGATATCTGGTTTTGATTTTTTGAAAAGTGCGGTAGCATTTGCGCCGTCACTTTCCATCAGCACTTCATAGCCGCGACTTTCAAGACTTTCTTTTACAATCTTGCCGAGGAATAATTCATCTTCTACATACAAGACTTTTGTTGCCATACTTTGTTATTTACAAGTCCGAAAGATAGACCTGAATTATCAGAAGATTTCTTTCGGACTTTCCGACTTTCGGTCTTCCGGACTTTCGGACCTCTGACATCGGACTTCGGACTTCTATGTATAAGGAAACTTCGCCGTAAAGGTACTTCCCTTTCCCAATTCGCTCTCCACGGCTACATTCCCGCGGTGGCGTTTGACAACTTCGTTGACATAACTTAAACCGAGGCCATAACCCTTTATATTGTGCTTATCGCCGGTGGGCACACGGAAGAATTTATCAAAAACTTTTTCTTTGTAGGCCGGCGGAATGCCGATGCCGTTATCACTTACACTGAATTCAAGAAATTCGCGTGTCGACTTTAAGTGAACATCGATCACCGGGTTTTCTTTACTATACTTAAGTGCATTGTCCAGCAAATTATAGATCACGCTGGTGATGTGCAGCTTGTCGGCTTCCACGATAAAGTTGTTGCCCTCTGTAAGCAGGTTCACCTTTGCATGGTGTTTTTCAAATTGCAGACGCATGCTGCTCATCACTTCTTCCGTGAGTTGCCTGCAATCGAACTGTTCCTTCTTCAATTCCATTTCTTTTTTCTCAAACATCGAAAGCTTAAGTACCTTATCGACAAGCAGGCTTAATCGTTGTAATTCATTCTGGGAAATATCAAGGTATTCTTTGGTTCGCTGCGGATCATGAATAGCATTGAAGTTTTTCAGTGCCTCGATCGCCACTCCCACAGTAGCTATCGGCGTTTTCAATTCATGTGTGACATTGCTGATAAATTCATTTTTTAATTCAGCAAGCCTTCGTTGTCTAACCAGGTTGCGGTACAGCAATACAAAAGAAATTACAGTAATGCCAACAAGAAATAAGGAAAACAAAATTGGTAACGTTAGCTGCTTTAAAATATAACTAGTCTTATTGTTCAATGAAAGACGAAAAGCTATTGGTTTGAGGAAGCCGATGGTGACTTCATTCGGTTCTTTTGAATTAATGTGATTGCTATCGAGGCGGGTCACATCAAAATCGAGCCCGTACATTTTTTCATATTTCAATCGCGAAGCGTAACCTGCTTTTATTTCGCTGACGGTTACAGTATCTTTCAGTGAAACCGAGTCTACATCAGATAAAAAACGGAACACTGCATTTTTTTGCTTGAGTTCAATAGATGCGCTTCCCGGAATATTGTCGGGTGTCATGATAGGACCGGCGCCGTCGAGAAAACGTTCGTCAGGTTCATGGAAAACCAGGGAGTCTCTTTTTTCTTTCCGATTTTTCGTATTGTAAGTTATCGAGATCACCTTGCCCGCGTTCTGAGTTGTGTCCATGCCTTTCATCATACCTGCGTGGTGAAAGGAATCATAGGTGACATCCACTCTTTCAATTTTCGCATTGAACCTCCCGGGTAAACCTCCCGCTGTATCGGTTGTAATCCTTTCGAACATTCCGTCCTTATCGGAAATTATAAACCCTTTCGCTTTGCCCGTGTCCTGCTTCATTTTTTCCTGCAATAAATTAATCAGGGATATCGGAGGTAATGAACGGTGGCCCGGAATGCTGTCGGGTAAATGTGGTCTTTTTTTATTTGGTCGAACAACTATCTTACCCATTCCGCCGCCTGTACCCATTGAATCAGTCTGCCACGTTATCATTTTCTCCAGCTTTAGCTTGGATGCCTGCAGCTGCACGATCGCCTGGCGAAAGTTAACATTCGTCTTTATTTCGAGATTCTGTTTTTCCCGTTCGTAATTATCATGCAGCCAATAGCCCTGGAACCCGGTAATGCCCAGGATCGTAATACCCATTAATATTGCCAGCCAGCGAAATCTTTGCATGATGATACAAAGGTAGATTGATATTCCCTGCTGAATTAGCTCCTTTAACCTTTATTAACCTTAATGAAAGGTGGCTTAACGCAAGAAGCCGGCCTGCCGGTATAGTTTTGATGTTAAAACAAAACATTATGAAGAAAATACTGATAGCAGGGTGTGCTTTTTTGACTGCATCAATCAGCCATGGCCAGATGAAAGAGGGAAAGGTGACATATAATCGTGTATCGCAAATGCAGATACATATCAACAATGGTGATGGCGATAACGTAATACCTAATACAAGAACTGAAAAATTCGAATTGACATTCGGTAACAACCAATCGCTCTGGAAACAGGGTGAAAGAGAAATGGAAGATGAGGGCGGTGGTGGCGGCGGACCACAGATAATGATGTTTAATGGCAGCTCAGATAATATGTTGTTTAATGATTTTGCCACCGGTAAGACAACAGAACAACGGGAGTTTTTTGATAAAAAGTTCATCATTGACGACAGCATTCGACCGATGAAATGGAAAATGACCGGTGAAACAAAAATGATTTTGAATCATAATTGCATGAAGGCAACTGGTAGCCAGGTGAGCCAGCGTATGCAAATGACAATGGAAAATGGAAAGATGGAAAGAAAGATGGTTGCAGATACGTCGTTGGTTGTGGCATGGTTTGCATCTGATATCCCCGTTTCTGCCGGACCGGACGCCTACCAGGGACAATTGCCCGGCCTGATACTTGAAATGGATATCGCGAACGGAAGACAAACGTATAAGGCTACGGAAATTTCAGCAAAGGCTGATCTCGCTAAGATCAAAGCGCCAAGCGGCAAAAAACATTATACCCGGGAAGAATTCAGAACGGAAGTTGACAAGATGATGCAGGAAATGCAACGTAATAATGGCGGGAATATGCAGTTTAGAGTGAGAGACTAAATTAAAAATTATAAAATCTTAAAACCCTTCGCAAATATGCGAGGGGTTTTTTTATTCATTGCTTATAGTTGATACGTATGGGTTCCTCAACAACCCTCGCCTTCACAAATAACTTCTTAATTTTAAGCATATCAAAAGAAGAGATAAACAGGAAATATATAAAGTGCCTGATCAGTTACCTGACAAGACACTTCAGGGCATTCTCTTCTACCTTGAAAGGATGAAAGGCAAACAATCCTTTGCTGCGACAGACCGTACTATTCTTAATAAAATCCTGGAGGAGGACAAAGACTTCTTGAGAAAATAAGCTGGTGTCATTCAAACTATCATTTCTGCTTCGGCATATAATCATCCAGGTAATCCTTATACACTTTGTTCCAATTGTCTATCGCAGATCCTCTTTGCTTATTCAGGTCTTTGTTTGATTTGTTGAAATCATCCATCGAAGAATTCAGATCATTCACTGATTTGTTAAATTGATCTACATCTTCCTGCGTTTTTTTTGACTTTGAATCGAATTGCTTTTTGAGTTTGGCAAAATTTTCTTCCTTCAGAAAATAATCCGACATGGCGGATGTTTTGTCGGCTTCGGTTTTATAAAAATTCATCAGGTTATTACAAGCGCCAATAAGAGCAGCATCATCATTGTATCCTTTCATCCCCTTTAGTTTGTCCAAACCTTCTTCCGCGAATTTTTTCAATGAATTATTGTTTTGCTCGATGCTGACCAGGTTTCTCTTATTAATCGATTCCATCAGGTATTGCTCCTGGCGGTAGCATTTAAAGAAAATAAGATACACTGCATCCGTATGTTCCAGGAGCTGGTTAGCTACTTTCATTTTTGCTTCGAGATCATTTGTCGACTCAATAAGGTTAATGTTATTTTTTACGGCAAATTTTTTCAGTGTCTCATGTTGTTTTTGTGAAGCTTCGTGAAGTTTCTCCTGCGCCTGCTTCTGTGCCATCAGGTAAGCCTCCATCGCATCATAGCTTTGCTCTGCTATTTCTTCCATGTTCACAATCTTTCCATACTGATCGTTGAAAATATAATTGAGGATTTTGAGGTAGGCAACAGTTGTATCTTTTAGCGAGCGGTCACCTTTAAATGGCGGCATTCCCATAATATTAAATCGCGTATCACTGATCGCATTCAATACTTCCTGTCTTTTCTTTTCAACTTTCCGTGCACTTTTACCATGCGACACAGCACTGAGATACACCAGGTAAGTTTCAGTCAACTTATCGTTGGCCTTGGTGATATAATCAATATAATCGCCAGCTGTTTCGTAAGACTGTGCAACAACCCTTGATTGGAATAAAAAAATAAAGGCAATGCTGGTGGCAAGTAATCTTAAAGATAATTTCATAGCAGGTTAATTTTTGGTGGAGGTCTTTTGTAAATTTATCAAATCAGAAACAATAAAAAAAGCTTCGCGAACGTAGATATCATCTCCAATATTTTCGAGCCATTGCTTATTGATTTCCCGGTCATATTCACTGTTTTGTAACCATTGTTTATCTACCTGGTTGTTGCTGATTTCGGCCCAATGCCCCGAACTTTCCTTTGCTCCTTCATAGTCAATGTCGACTCCATTTTTTTTCATCCATTTATCAAATTCATCCCACTTCAGGGGAATGATAGCTGATCTTGCCTGCCTGAGCTCAGTCTGCATTTCCAAAAGCTTCTTAATGTTTTTGAAATCGTCATCTTTTGCAACGCGATCGGCGCTACGCTTCGCTAACTCAGTGACTGGTAAAGATGGCAACGGTTTATAATACGCATTTCTTTTTACTGTATCCGAGGAGAGAACATTCAACTCAAATCTTTCACCAATCTCAAGTCCATCAAATGCATCCGGCAAAACCACATCGGGTGATACACCTTTCAGTTGCGTTGAGTGACCATCGAGCCGGTAAAATTTTCCAAGAGTAATCTTTATAACATCTGTTGCAGTATTAGGCATCGGCGTATTGGGCCTATAGGTTGTATCCAGCGGAAAGAGTTGTTGCATTGAAGCCTTGCCATATGTTTTACTTCCAACAACAACAGCCCTGTTATAATCCTGCAGGGAAGCAGCCAGCATTTCTGATGCCGATGCGCTTTGACCATTTACCATTAGTACAAGTGGACCACTATAAATAACACCGCGGTTGGGATCTTTATAATAAAGTACTTTGCCTGTTTTATCTTTTTCACCAGCTAATGGACCCTCATCTACAAATATCCCGGTTAGCTCTAATCCTTCATATATTGAACCGCCGCCATTGAATCGTACGTCCAATATCAATCCGTCAATATTTTCCCTTTTCAGTTTTATTATCTCTTTGGCTACATCGTTGGCGCATCCCGAGCCTGATTCATTTTCCCATTGAGTATAAAACCCGGGTAATAATATGTAGCCGATCTTTTTCTCACCCTTTAATACAAAACTCCTGACGATGTTTTCTTCGTTGCTGACTTTTTCTTTTCGCAACATGACTGTCTTAACAGAATTATCAGCCTTCTTTACTTTCACAACAAGTCTTAGCTCCGATGGTTGTTCGAGCACAGCATATACTTCTTCAATTGACAAGTTGCTTGCCTCAGCTGGTTCCTTGCCTTCCCAATACAATTGCAATAGTTCATCGCCTGTGTTCAACTCGCCTGATTTCCACGCCGGACCGCCTGGAATCAAATGATCAATTACGATCTTTCCTTTTTCGTCCTCATCAAAATCCAACCCAAACGAATAGCCTTCGGTGCTGAGCGCCGACTGAAACTCTTCCTTTCCTTCCTGCGAAAAATATTCCGTGTGGGGATCAAAAGATATTGCGATGGAACTGAGATACATATTCATCACCGACTTTTCGATTCCTGACGGAGGTTGCAGTTCCGCTTTAATCTTATTCTTTTCTTTCGTTTTTAATTTATCTCTTACCGCCGCTTCGCGTTTGGCTATCGCTTCCTTAGAAAAACCATCGGTAGTGCTGTCGTCGCTGATAATATCATAAAGATTATTCAGCTCCGTAAACTTTAGATAACGGTTCCACTTTGCATATAATTCGCTACTGTTGGCAGCAAAGCTCCAACTGTTATCCCTCGATGCTGTGACGGTTTCATTTACTGTAAAATCGATTGGCTTTTGTAATGCTGCGGTGACAATTGAATCGGCCCTTGTCAATGATTTCTTATAAAGGGAAGTAAACAGGTCCAGGAACCCCCAGCCGTTTCCATTCAACTCGTCATCCAATTTAAAGCTGTATGAGGATAAAGTTTTTATTTCATTGTTGGTAAATACAAGTCTCCGGGAATCGGCAGCATTGATAACCGCCTTAAACAACTTCATTGAAAAACTATCATCGATAGCCCGGGGCGAATAATGATTTAATTCAATCACCCTTTTTACCAAAATTGCCTTGCTCTGTGCAGCTGGATACTGTGCTGATGCCTTATGAATGAAGACGAGACATGGAAGAATCAATAAAGTGAGAAACATTCTCATGATAAGGTGGTTTGACGGAATATGTAAGATAATACAAATACAAATGCCGGTCCGTGACCGGCAAATTAAACAAGGAATTGAAAATTTTCTAATTCATTGATTGGTTAAAACCCGATTTTGAGCCCTTATCTCATTATCACTTTCATACCACCCGGACCTCTATTGTCCAAACCCGTTTTACTCAGGCTATAGGTAAAAGTCAGCATGAAATACCGGCGCAAAGAGTTCATACGGGTATCTTCAATATAGTTGGCGTTGCTGGTGCGGTTTATAATAACGTTTTTGTTGAGCATGTCGGTTGCGCTAAACTTCAACTCGCCACGGTTATACCGCAGAAATTGTTTGGCAATGCTGGCATTCCACAACGGAACTTTAATATTGTATCCCTGTGCACCCTGGCTGGTAATATCGTAGCTGAAGTCCGAAGAAAGCGAAAATGATTTCGGCAATTGCCAGTCGAAGGACGCTTCAAATTCACGTGAAAGGTAATCAGCGTTCAACCCGGACTGCAATGAATATTTTGTGGTATTATAATCGAGATTGAAGCCCAACGATACATTTAATTTTTCATGAGGGTTCATTTCAAGGTTAACTTCCGGTCCGGCAATCCATGTTCTTGTATCATTCGGTAACGAGTTGACGAATTGCTTCCCTTTTAAATAGCCACCTCGTCCTCCCAGTTCTAATGATCCCTTCAGGAAACGAACCGGCATACTATATCTTATGTCGGCATTCACATTATAAACGCCATTTACATTGACCGGCCTGGAAAAGCGAACGCCTGTCTGCGGATTCAATGAATCATAGTTAACGATCTTATTGGCGGTTGCCTGTGCAGTCAAAAACAGAAACAGGTTTTTCGCTTTGTATGGACTCAGCAAATTCAGGTTCGCCTGCACATTGTGTGTGTACTCCTGTTTCAAATCAGGATTGCCATAACGTATGTATAAACGATCAGTAACATCCGGTATCGGTTGCAATTGCGACATCGTGGGTTGGTTGGTATTGCCACCATACGTAATCGAAAAAGTTTTGAATCGCGAAAAATAATACTGGAACCTCGCATTGGGCAACAAATTGCGGAAGCGTTTGCCGATTACTGAATCCTTTACCCCACTTACTACTTTTCCATCCAGCTCAGCCTGCTGCCAGCTGACACCAACGGCAAAGTTGTATTTCTTCATTTGGGTACGCAAACGAAAGCCGGCATTGGTGAAACCATAATCATTACGATAGTCATTTGTCTGAAGATCGTTGATATTATCAAACTTATTCGATTGCTTGTTGAAGTCATAAGTGGTAATATCAGAGCGGCTGCGACTATTGCTTTTGCCAACACTGAATTCCATCAGCGAGCGTTTGAAAAGTGGTTCAGTATAAACCGCCCTTGCATTATAACTGCGGAGGCTTCCATTATTGTTGCTGACCTGGTTCAGCGTATCCGCTGTTTGGTTAGCAAAGAATTTTGTAAAGGATTGCAATTCGCCATCACCTTCGCTTTCGTTTATGCTTGTTTTTAATGAAAGGGAGAAAGTGCGGCCCTTGCGTTTGAATTTTTTACGGAAAACAAGATCGTTGCGGAAATTGAATCCCTCGTTATGGGATAAATTATTGCTTACTCCTTCATTGATTGGCGAAAGATCAGCACCAACAGTTTTATAAACGGACGCTGATTTATTCCTTGTATCCTGGTAGCTAAAAGAAGGAACAATCCGTAATGATGTGGAAGAGTCGATTTGATAAAGCAGGTTCATGTTGAACCGGTAGTTATTATTCACATTGTTGGTCAGCAGGTCCTGGTTATAATAGTTGACTGAGTTGCCCAACAAGTTCTGACGATTGGTATGCTTTTCAATTTTCGGATTGAAATGATTATAGAAAACATTGCTTTGCAGATCGAGCTTTGTTCCAATGATGTTATTATAATTAAAACCACCGCCCCATGCAGTATTGATTCCACTGCGGTTGCCGTTCGATCCCATTGACGCAGCATCTTCAGCAGACATGTTGATGTTGATATTGCCGCCACCTTTTTGCATTCTTGACAACTCGCCGGTAAAATTCAAAATATCCATGAATGAAAACCCCTCGGCATTCACATTATTGGCCATCCCTATCGCCGACATTTGCCTTGCTCCTTTAAATGAGTTGACATTGAATTTACCAGCGTAACGATCCTGATCACCAACACCTCCTGAAACTTTTCCGAACATTCCCTTCTTTTTGTCCTTCTTTAATTTAAGGTTGATTGTTTTTTCATAGTTGCCATCTTCAAAGCCAGTGAGCTGTGCCTGGTCGCTTTGCTTATCATATACCTGCACTTTGTCTACAGCGTCTGCCGGCAAGTTCTTGGTCGCAACCTTCGGATCGTTTCCAAAAAACTCTTTGCCATCTACCAGCACCCTGCTTACTTTTTCTCCCTGTGCTTTTACTGTTCCATCTTTTTCCACTTTTACGCCGGGAAGTTTCTTTAAAAGTTGTTCGACGCTTGCATTGGGTTGCACTTTAAATGATCCGGCATTGTATTGTACGGTATCGCCTACCATCGTAACCGGTGGCGCTTCATTGGTTACGACGACTTCTTCCAGCAATTTGTTTTTATCATTCATCGTGATATTACCAAAGTCGCGGGTCTTGTTATCGTCATTGATAGTAAAGTTGGTATTGCTATTGTGATAATTGACGTGAGAGATCATCAACCGGTATTCGCCATTACGTATGCCCGAGAGTTCAAACCTGCCGGCATTATCAGTCATGGTAAATGAAACAAGTGAAGAATCCTTTTTTTCAACAACAGTAACGGTAGCGCCGGCAATGGGTTGTTTCGTGATAGTATCAAAGGCGATGCCGCTGATCTTGCCATTCTTTTGGGCAAAAGAAACAAAAGTGAAAAGAACAAGTCCAAGCGATAGGCATATTTTTCTCATAACTGGTTTTTGCAGCTACGAAAATATTCTGAGAAAAAATGAAAGGGGGTTAAAGAGGCTTGGTTTAATGTTAATAAAGGTTAATAAGTAGTCGTTAGTCCTGAGTCGTTAGTCGATAGTTCTAACTAACGACTATTGACCATCGACTTTTGACTCTTGATCATCTTCGCGGTCGCGGTCGTATACGAGCACCTTTACCTTCCAGTCCATCCCTTCAGCTTCGATAGTCAACTCAACTTTTAGCTGCTGTATTGATTCAGCAGTGGGATCAAACGAAAAAAGTACGCTGGTAAATTTCTTTTCTTCTGCAGGAGATTCATATAAGCCTTTCAAATGCATGGAACCATTGGTAAGATTATACAGCTCCGAATAAAGTGATCTGAACTTTTTCCTTGCTTCTTCAAAATTATCTGTAGTAAGCATTAAAGCCTGCCAGCTGAATATTGGCTGCTTTTTACTGCTATATCGTGTGATGATACATTCTTCAGCTCCGCTTACTTTAAAGTTGCATTGATAGTCGGATGATTGTGGATTCTCGATGATTAGTTCACCGAGTATATTATCGAAATGATTGGGATAATCATCAATCACTCTCTTAACATCCGATGAAAAGCTGCTTTTCGGCTTAAGAGTAATTTGAGCCCGGGTGATGGTGAATGAAAGGAAAAAAATAGTAAGAAGTGCAAGTGATTTTACGGGTGGCTTCATAAATTTTGAATTTAAAGGGTGGTAATCAGGCAACAATATTATAAAATCTTACATCTATTACATACTTTTAATAGGAAAATCCCGTTAAACCCTTACTAAACGATCCCGAATATGAAAAACAAACACATCATTCATGCCCACGAGGAAGCTAAAATCTACCACAATTACTACCGACCTTCCTTCAACATTGTACGTTTGCTCAAGTCTGTTTTGTCTGTTTTCATTTCCGGTTCTTCAGCTGCAGCAGGAACTGTGAGAAGAAGAGGATTCTGAGCTACTGTAAGTCTTTTACTAACCTTTGCATTATACCAAACAGCCCCGTAGCACGTTCTATGGGGCATTTTTTTTGCTTCGTCGCTTCGCTCCTCGCAATGACGGTACTTGTGAGGCGCATCGCAATGACGCGTCTCACGACTCACGATTCACGATTCACGATTCACGACTTAATTAACGCGGATATCGTTCATCCTTCTTTCCATGTTACGAGGCATGCCCGGCATCATCGGTTGTTGCTGGGGATTTCTTCCTCCCATGCGGTTGAGGTTAAATAAAAGACCAACCATGAAGTAGCGGCGAAGCACCATGCTTTTTGTATCCTCAATTACATTATTATAAGCGCTTCGTGTGATGCTTTTATTTTGGTTGAGAATATCATTGACCGAAAACCTGATCTCGCCATTTTTCTTTTTGAATACTTGTTTCCGCAAGCTGGCGTTCCAGAGCGGTACATTCTGGTTAAACCCATCCGCCCTGCCGATATTGAACAGGTAATCAAAATCGGAAGAAAGAATAATGTTCTTTGGGAACGTATAAGAAAAATCCAGTGAGTACGTATTGGTAAAGTAATCGTCGTCCATCGCGGGATTTTGCTGGGATGTTATTTTGTACCAGCCGATGTTAGCACGCAGGCCGACATCATATTTTGTTTTATTCAAATTAAGCCCTGCGCCCTGGGAGATCTGGAAAGTATTGGTATTTGTCTTTTCTTTTCTCAGGAGACTTACATCCCTGGAATAAGAAGTATTGTTTGACAGGTTTACGCTGGAACCTTTCCATTTGGGGTTTTTAAATGGCAATCCAAGAGTGAAAAAGCCGGACGCCCTGAACGAGCCATTCAAATTGGTATAGGTTGTTATTTGTTGCGGGCCTTTTGTTTCAATCACACTTACGATCTTGTTTGCTGTAGTGCTGAAATTAAGATTGGCCGCCACATACCGGAATGTAAGGATGTTGAATGTATTATAATTAAGATTGACGTTATGCGTGAATTCTTGTTTAAGATTCGGGTTACCGACTTTAATGTTAAGCGTATCTGTGACGTCAGGCACTGGTTGTAACTGTGAAACACTGGGTTGATTCGTTCTTCCATTATAGCTGAAACGAAGATTTTTGCTCCGCGATGGAGTGAAATTAAAATTGGCCGTCGGGAAAAAGTTTATGTAATTGGAATTCGTATTTACTACTGTATCGCCTCCGACTTGTGTTTTCCGGTTGTTGAGATTTTCAAGTGTCGCCTTTTGCATACCTATTCCCAGCTGGTAATTGTATTTCTTATTCTGCACCCTGAAATTGGCTCCAAGACGATGCGCCTTGAAAGTAGTTTGAAAGTCACTTGTCAGGGGATAGTTGGGGTCATCGTATTTCTTTGAAAAAGGATCGAAGTTATAAGTAACCTTATTGGAAGAATTATTATTTAGCGTATAAGCATAGTTAAATTCAATTACTTTGTTTAATGCGATGGGTTCAGTATATGAAGCACTAATGACATTGCTGTGAGTATGTGTTGTCTGGTTGTTCTGTTGGTTTTGCTTTATAATTCCTCTTGAGGCGCCGACCGTATCAAAATAATAAATATTGCTGATGTTCAGGCCGCTGCTTTCGCTTTGACCGAATGTATTTGACCAGCCGAGTGTAAATGTGCGTCCCGTCTTTTTAAACCTGCGACGGTATAACAGGTTATTGTTCCAGTTTATTCCATCTCTTTCGTTTGTCCGCATGGAAGTATCAATCAATGCCTGGTAATCATAATCCAGGTAATTGACGTCGGTCGAAGAATTATTCCCGCTTAGGTTTTTGGAATGTTGAAGGGTAATACTTGGTGTAAATAATATGGAACTTAACGAATCGATTTGCGCCTCTATCCGGAAATTAAACCGGTGATTCTGATTTTTGTTCAGGGAATTAGAGTACTCATTTCTGCCTGCAATGGAATCGGGGTAAGTGGTTTTGCGAAAAGTATTCTGTGCTTGCGCATTCTCTGTATTGGAAAAGAAATAACTACCCGTAGCCTTTATTTTACTTGTCAACTCATCACTATAATTTAGACCCGTAGAAAGTGACTTAATAACACCTGTGGGCGTCGATCCAAAATTGCCGCCGCCTCCGAAACCACCACCACCACGCATAGAAACCATTTGACCACCGCCCATTCCACCGGAATTACTAAACCCGCTGAATCCTCCCATGGAACTGATAATATCAGAAAAGGAAAATCCTTGCTTGTTAATATTGTTGGCATTAAACAGCAGCGATATGCGTTGCGGTCCATCAAACTTATTGACGCTTAAATTTCCTTCATACCTATCGTTTTCTCCGTAAGCGGCAAGTGCTCTTCCAAAGTATCCCTTGTTGCGATCTTTCTTCAATTTAATGTTCATCGCTTTTGTGCGGCTGCCATCATCTATTTTGGTAAATTTTGCCTGGTCACTCATGTCATCATATACCTGTATGCTTTCCACCATGTCGGCGGTAAGGTTCTTGGTAGCCAGCTTTGGATCATTACCGAAAAACTCTTTGCCATCAACATATACTTTTTGCACCTGCTCACCTTGCGCTTTTACATTTCCTTCTTTATCTACTTCAACGCCTGGTAATTTTTTTACAAGATCTTCAACTGTTGCATTAGGTGCCGTTTTAAAACCACTGGCATTGAACTGAACGGTGTCGCCTTTTACAACAATAGGCGCTTCATTGGTTACTGTTACTCCGGCAAGTGTTTTAAAATCTTTCTGAGGAGTTAAGTCGCCAAGATCAATCAATTTTTTATCGGCTGATACAGTTATATTTTTTCTGAATGGCTGGTAAGCCTGGTGTGAAAAAACCAATTGGTAGTTGCCTGGCAGCAAACCTTTAATTTCAAAAATGCCTTGTTTATTACTTAAGGTAAACGTGATGAGCGAGGAGTCCTTAGCATTGATCAGTGAAAGAGTCGCATCTGCTATTCCCTGTTTTGCGGCAGTGTCAATCAATTTTCCTTTTATACTTCCATCTGCTTTTTGTGCAAGTACGGCGATTGACGTCAACACACAGAATACAGTTAGCACAACAACTTTTCCCATAATCAGTAGATATGTCTTACGAATTTAGACGTATTAATAAAGAATTCCCTGCGTTTCAACGTTAAAATGACGGAAAATCGGGTGAGTGAGCAAAATAATATGCAAACGGAGAATCGTCAATCGGACTTCTACTTTTTTACACCCGTCATTGCGAGGAGCGGTGCGACAAAGTACGCGTCATTGCGAGGAATCTAGCGACGAAGCAACGTCATTGCGAGGAGCGGTCTGACGAAGTTTATAATTGAGAGTAGCGACGCGACGAAGCAAAAGAACCGCCCTATAAAGAGCGGTTCGTGAACTATTCGTGTGAATCAATGTAGCCTAATCGATATCCCAGAAAAGCTT
>AR_comb_assmDRAFT_10727499_pt1 | contig 14070 bp, 8 predicted proteins | sample ArasoioldDNA_FD_10543 | JGI IMG/M metagenome (IMG submission 10543) | reverse complement strand
GTGAAATACATCAGCCCGTTATGATTGTGCAGGGAAGTAACGATGAGATGATGGATAGTGACACGTCATTGGAGTTATTTAAACAGATTCCTAATGCGCTTCTTTTTTACTATCCGGATTCTGCGCATGGCTCTTTCTTTCAATACCCGGAGATGTTTGTTGAACAAGCTAATTTCTTTCTGAATCATTTTGAATAAAAAAATAAATTATGAGTAATAACAATTTACCAAACATTGGCACAGTATCAACTATTAAGATTGACGGTCTGTCCATTCGACATGCACGTGGAGGCGCATCAAAAGGAACAAATATCCTTCTTACCGCTCCATATCCGGAAAGTTTTTATGCATTTCATCGCCTGGTTCCGCATCTCGTCACCGAATATCCGGTTCTATTGGTCGACCAGCCTGGCTTCGGCCACTCACAAAGTCGTCCGAATGTAATGGCGCCAGAGGCGATGGGAAATTTTTTGATCAAGCTTCTCAAGCATTTCGGTATTAGCCGTACGCATGCCGTATCACCCGACGTTGGCACACCTGCAGTGCTGTTTGCAGCATTAAAACAACAAGATCTTTTTGAGAGTTTGGTCATTGGAGGTGCTGCCATGCAACCCGATCTTGCTAGTGGAGTATTGAAGGATCTCATTTATTCACCAGCAGGCGCTTTGGCTGAGGCAGGTTCCGATGCTGTGAAATCTTACCTGGAACATGCGGCACAATTAACACCCGCGGCCATCATCGAAGACTTTCGATCTGCTTCGGCCGGCCGGCGTTTTGAAGAGGCTACGCAGTTTGTGCGTGCATACATTCAAGATAGTCCTAAGCTGGAGCCGCAATTGAAAAGTATAAAAACCCCTGCGTTAATCATCGCCGGAAAGGACGATCCGATCGTTCCACCAATAAACGGACAATTTCTTGCTGATCGGCTTCCGAACAACCGCTACATGCTGCTTGATGCAGGGCATCGCTATTGGGAAGAGGCTGCCGATGAATATATTGAAACACTTCTTTCCTGGTTTGGTGGAGACTATCACAGGCTTGAAAAGAAATCGTACGAAAGCGCTTGAGACGAGACGTTGAGAGTTTATCCCAGCCAACTCACTAAACCTTCATGAGTACTCCGCGGTGTTTATTCCTGGATTAAAGGAGGGCTGATAATTAATGTAGCCGAATTGAGCAAGATATTTTATGCACTTATGATAGTTGCTAAATCGTTTATACGCCGTAAACTTGTCCTGCTGAAAAAATAGCAACGGCGCAAATACAAAGCTTGCAGATCCACTTATTCCTCAACTATGGTCAAAAAAAATTGGCCGGTTCAACCCATGTTGCCAACCGGCCGTTGCTAATGATTATTAAACTGCAAATTCTTACTTGGCTTCTGAAAAACCCAGCGCTTTTATGTATCCACTGTTGGGGGCACAATTTTCAAAACTGCATTGTTTCAAATAATCATTCAATGCCTGTTTAACTGCCGTTATATCTTGAGGGCGGTGTTTTCTGATATCCGCAAAATTCTTTTTTGCTGTTTCGGCATAATGAATCACAGAATCGTAAGATGCTGGCCTTTTAAATTGCACAATGCATCTGCTATCATCCATTTTTTTATATGGCCAAAAATGCCAACCGATCTTAGCTTGCTCAAGAGTAGTTCTGAAACTATCAATCCATTGATTGGTGTTCTCCCCTGTTTCGCCACAATAAATAGGAACCTTGTATTGGTTGCTGAAATCAATATAAGGTTGAATCACTCTTTGCGTGGGTGATGTCCAGTATTTATGAAAAGTATAAACCAGTTTGTCATCAAATGGCTTACCAAAAGGTTTAAAGTTGGAGTTCCACTGCGCACCGCCTAAAAAAATAAGGTGATTCTTGTCTACCTCTCTTATCGCGGCCGTAATAGTTTTGTAAAGCCCTTCCAATTTTGGATTAAAATCATCCGCATTGAAATAAGTGGCTATTGGCTCATTTAACAAATCATATCCAATAATGATGGGCTCATTATGATAGCGGGCAGCAATGCGTTTCCAGATCGATGCCGTTAATTGCTGGTCTTTTTCGCTTTCAAATAAAAATGGATAGCCATCTCCATCATCAATGTTATCACCGGTCTGTCCTCCCGGCGCACAATGCATATCAAGCAATACATAAAGTTGTTCTTTCTTACACCAGCTAATGAGCCGATCGAATAATTCGAAGCCGTGATCTGCGTTGCCTTCTCCCAGGTATTTTTCATTTGTGAACAACCGGTAATTGAACGGAACTCTTATTGAGTTCATGCCAATGCTTTTCAGATAACGAATATCGGCGGCCGTAACGTAATTGTTTAAATACGTTTTCCAAAAGCTATCCACTGCTGCAGATCCAATCAACTCACTGAATGCTTGGTTGATCATTCGCGGTGAGTTCACATCTTTTAGTTTGAACATGTAGCCTTCAGGCACCAGCCAGTTTCCCAGGTTAGTGCCTCTCATGATGAAAGGCTTGCCATCAGGGAACATCAAATTCTTGCCTTCGACGTAAATAAAGTTTTTCTGAGCACGCGCCGCAAACATCCACATAAACGCTATAATGAGTAGTCCGATTTGTTTTTTTGTTTGCATTGAATACATTTTATTGATAAACTCTTATATAATCAACGATCATTCTTTGCGGAAAGGTTGTAGTCGCATCAGGGCTACCAGGCCAGTTACCGCCCACGGCTACATTGAAAATGAAAAAAAATGGAGCGTTAAAGGGATAAGGATTAGAACCAAGATCGGTTTTAGTTACAGTGAGGTAAAGATTATTGTCAACATATAATTTAACCTCGTCCTGTTTCCACTCCATGGAAAAAACATGGAATTGATCGTAAAAATTTCCACCGCTCAGCGTATATGAATTTCCTTTCGAACCATGTGTTGCGAAAGAAGCACCATAGTGTAGGGTGCCATACGATTTTGTAATGTCGTGTCCTAAAAGTTCCATCACATCGATTTCGCCACACGCCGGCCATCCCGCGCTGGTGATGTTACTTCCAAGCATCCATAATGCAGGCCATATTCCCTTTCCTTTCGGAAGTTTGGCTCTGATATCTATCCTTCCATAGGTAAATGACTTTTTATCTTTTGTAATAAGTCGTGCCGAAGAATAATTAAAACTACCGATCGATTCCTTGCGGGCTTCTATGATCAAATTCCCATTTGATACAAAAGAATTTTTTGTGCTGTTGGTGTAATATTCCAGCTCATTGTTTCCCCAGCCGTTGGAGCCGTTGCCGGTTTCATAATTCCAACTGCTCGCGTCTAATGTTGTTCCCGAAAATTCTTCATTCCAGACCATCATGTAACCCGGATAACTAAGTGGTGTAGTAAAGCCGGTGTTGTCGGTTGTAAAACTTGTTCCATCTTCGGTAATAATAATTCCTTTTGCAGAAGCAACCCCAAGTGTGCAGCCTTTGGGGTTGCTTAATTGCATGGTGAATTCAAGATTATCTTGTCGAGTGTTTGCCGGATCTCCATTTACTTGAACCGCCACCTCTGTACTTGACTGATTGGCCGGAACGTTTATTGTTCCGGATGCCGCTGCGTAATCTTTTGGAGCCGTGGCCGTACCGTCCTGCAAAGTATAATCTACCGACACAGGAACAGTTGTTGTTTTATCTAATGTAATACTAAAATGCATGGTGCCGGTAGTAGTTGTTCTTGATATCGACGCATTGTCGATTTTTACTGCCGGTACCACGGTTGCAGGAGTAACATTATCGTTTTTATTGCACGAAAGGAAAATAAAGCTGTATGCGACCATCAAGAATAGGTCAGCGATTGGGTGTAGCATAAAACATTTTTTTTTCATCACATTACTGTGACGCATTCCTCAATTTTTAGAAGATCATTGAACTCAAAGAAAGCACAGGGCAGAAGCCCCGTGCTGGTATGTACCACTTTGCATATGAGAGAACAGAATCGTGTTCTGGGATTTTTCCTGTCAACTTGCTTTCAACTTCAAATACCATGCATTGCCTGTTTCAGTTCCTTGAACTCTCAGGTACAAACTAGTTGCAGTGATCGATAGTATTTCATATTCTTTTAGGACGGCACCATAACCGACAAAGGTGTTAACACCGTTTAAGAGAATACCTGTTTTAGTGGAAGGAGTCGATGCTGAAATCCCTGAGCCTGATGGAACGAATGAGAACGACGAACTTCCGCCAGCATAACTGTAGCACGCCTCAGCACCTGAAGATGGAATTCCGGGAAGGCCTCCCGCTAATGAACCTGTTTTGGTAAAAGCTCCATCAGGTGTTGCAACTGTAAGCGTATAACCACCTGATATTTTGGTGAACGTAAAGCTTGCTGTATAGAAACAGTTGCAGCAACCCACTTTTTCATTAACCGAAGCTGACCACCATTCGGGTGTGACTGAAGTTGTACTCCATGGGCCTACTCCAAAATGTCCTGCGATGTCTTTGTCAACCCTCCACGTTTTTGAACCAGTTCCGGTAAGATTTGAAACGATTGTTGGATCAGGTGTAAAATCACTTCGAACTTTAATATCTTTTGTTACTGTTGTTGCGGTAGCTCCTGCGCCGTAAGCCACAACGGTGATCCTGTACGTATTCACACCAATTTTGGTATACTTCTTAGTGACTTTGCCATTAGCTAAAAATACGAATGTAATGCCATCGGACGCATCATAATCTAATTTGTAGGACAGCACATTTTTTCCAGTGAGAGTGATCTCCACGTCACCTGATCCATCACCATCAGGATGCGTAGCATCTTGTCCAACAACTTTTGTGTTGATCGTAACCTCGGACGGAGCCGTCAGGCTTCCCATGCTATAATCTTGCTTTTTACAGCTGCCGATGATCAGCAGTAATGAAAAAGCGAGGCAACATCTAATATACTGTATCATAATTATTTTTTTAGTTGGTTTGTCTGAAATTGTCAACATAAATAATAGATCCTCCCGTATCGGAAGTGTCGTTAAAACGCAGTACCAATTGAGTGAATTTTGCGTCGGAAGGAATTCCGGATATTGTGCCGAAATCAAATACAAGTTCTTCCCATGCACCCGAAGTCGTAAAGGCGGTTTTGAGCACTGCAATTCCATTGGCCACAGAACCTTTCTCAAGCTCTACATTCAATTTTTTGCCAACCAATGCAGGGTTAGGATTGTAAGCAAGCACGCGTATTTTCTTACCAGCTGCCATGTCAATTGCGTTGATGGGGCTATAAGTTCCGCTCCAGCTTTGATTACCACGGGTAAACTTGCCAACCTTTGCGCTCGTGTTTAGGCCAGTTGGATCAGGATTATCAACTACGGAAAATTTCTGATTATCACCGAAAGTGCCGAAGAAATAGTTGGTGCCTGCATCGTCAAAAGTTATCGGCAAACCAAACGTAGGCGTTACCGTTATTGGAAAGATCTTTTCCGCTATTGCGGCTCCACCACTCTGTGCCACTAATTTCAAATTGTAGGCTGCCGCTCCCGGCGGGTAAATATGAACTACACTGCCTCCTTTTGGCACAGCGGTGCCCACTTCATTCGCCACATCACCGAAGTAAACCAAAAATGAAGCTGCGTATAGAGCAGTTGGAGATACTTTGAGATATTGTATATTTTGATCGGGACCCAGAGCGAGATTCTCGGGCGCACGATAAGTTACCTGCAAAGGATAGGTAGCCGATGCCTCTTGCCCAGAAAGACTTTTCGATATTATTGTTACCGTATAATTTCCTTCGGGATAAGCGTGTGCTGCACTGAAACCAGGATTAACTTGTGCTTCTGCTGACGTGCCGGTTCCATGACCAAACTTGATCAAGAAAGACGAAGCGCCTTCGCCGGTAGGTGTAATTTTTACATTACCCGAATTATCATTACTTATATCGAAAATCTTGCCTGTGTTAGAAACGGTAGTCGTGCTCAGGAAAGAAGTATCGTCGTCGATACCATCTCTTTCGCAACCAATTGAGCCTACCATCAAAGCAACAAGGGTAAATTGTATGATTAGTTTCTTCATAATAGTCTGTTTAGTAGTTCGGATTCTGAACCAGTTTAGTACCATGTAATTCCAGTGATGGAATGGGGAAGATCTCATTCTTGCCAGCCTTAAATCCCCTGCTTCCTAATTTGGTAGCTGCATCACCCCAGCGAACAAGATCGAAGAAGCGATGACCTTCACCTGCCAGTTCAAGTCTCCGTTCAGTTTTAATAGCATCAAGCGTAACAGGAACAGAAGGCAATCCAACTCTTGCTCTCACCGCATCGAGCAGCGCCTGAGCTCTTGCCCCAGTTCCTCCCAATGCTTCTGCCTCCAACAAATAAGTATCAGCTAACCGAATGATGTAGTCATTTTGTTGAAAGTTCAATTCTACTGCTCCGCCACCTGTGCGTATATCCGATCTCATTGGAATAAGCTTTCTGAGAAAATAACCTGTGTTTTGATACCCTTCAATGTACCTGCACTCGCCTGCGGCTGCTAAGGCTTTTACGTCAAGAACGGTAGCAGCAAAACGAGGGTCATTTTTAATCAGGTCATAAAAATCTTGTGTCCATACATTGAAGCTCCATCCCGATGGATAAATGTCAGGAGCATTGGGCCCCACCTTCTGGTAACTTCTGGGCCCCACCATCTGAGCTGCACTATTTCCTTCATCAGCACTGCTGCCCCAAAATCCCCAATCGGCATTGGACTGATTGGTATGAACCGCTTCAAGAATTGATTCCGCGTTGAATTTGTTAGTGAATACCCAGAGGTCAGAGAAATTTGTCAGTAGCTTGTTACCGTATTGGCTCGGTTGGCCCGGTGTACCATTCACCTGGGCTAACATAGCTGCAGCTTCTGTTTTTTTATTATCATACAAGTACACTTTGCCAAGCATAGCCTGTGCAGCACCTTTTGTAAACCGGCCAGCTTCTGTAGATAGTACCACCGAACTGGGAAGTTTGGCTATAGCCTCATTAAGGTCTTTTTCAATTTGCGCATATACTGCAGCAGGGTCAGCTTGAGTAATATTGTAAATATCCGAGGTGTTCAAAGGGTCGAGTATCAGTGGAATATTTTTGAACATTCTCACAAGATTAAAATAGTATGTAGCACGCAAAGCTTTTGCTTCTGCAGCAAAGCGATCTTTCTCTGCAGCATCCATTGGCACACCTGTCAGTTTTTGAAGCAAAATATTCGTTCTGAAAATTCCCTGATAATGATCACTCCAAAAACTGCGGGGAATGATGTTGGGGTTGAGTGTGTAATTGGAGAAGCCTTGAATGCCTGCACCATCAGTCGCACCCCCACCGCCGGCATAGTTATCATCGGAGCCAGCATTCATCATGGTGATCATATTTTCGAAACCACCTGCATTCTTGCGCATTACATCATATGCTGCTACAAGACCAGAGTAGGCCTCGGATCTGTTGGAATAATAATTCTGAGTTAGAAATTGACCCTTGGGCTCAATGTCTATAAAATCTTTTTTGCACGATCCGAGCAACAACAAAATTGGCGTTGCCAGTAGTGCTATATTGATACGCGTTGTGTTCATATATAATAAGTTTATGAGTTTAAAATGAAAGTTGCAGTCCACCAAGAATTGTACGTGCCTGCGGATATTGACCTCTGTCGATGCCGAAAATTCCACCACCTACTTCGGGATCATATCCTGTGTAGTTTGTGAGCGTAAAAAGATTTTCGGCAGTTACGTATACTCTTACTTTCGAAGCACCAATTTTTGTAAACCATCTGCTCGGCAGCGTATAGCCCAACTGTACAATTTTCAGTCGTAGATAATCACCATCTTCAAGATAGAACTCAGACATATTGCCGAAGTTTCCGTTGGGATCAGAGTTGATCAACCTTGGATAATCGCTTGACGAACCCTCCGACGTCCAACGGCTCATTGCTTTAGCCGGATAATTAGCAGCAAGAATGTCTAATCGACGCAATCCTTGGAATATTTTATTCCCTGCTACGCCTTGTGCGAACAGCATAAAGTCAAAGCCTTTGTAATCCATGTTCACGGTAAAACCAAACATGTATTTTGGAATGTTGCTTCCCAGAAAAGTCTTATCCAAATCGCCACTTGTGATCTTTCCATCACCATTCAAATCAGCCCACATAAAATCGCCTGGTCTTGCATTAGGCTGAATGAGCTGACCGTCTTTATTTTTATAATCTTGAATCTGCTGTTCATTTTGAAAAATTCCAAGTTTTTTATAACCCCAAAAACTGTTATAGGGATGACCTACCTGAATACGGGTGATTGTACCCATTGATTGGAAGCCTGCGCCACCAGCAATGAAATTCGTGTCGGCAGCAACATAAGTAACTGTGTTTTTCAGGTATGTACCGTTGGCATTTACCGAAACATTAAGATCGCCAAAACGTCGCTGGTAGCCTACCTCCACTTCAATACCTGTATTCTTCATATCGGCAACATTATCCCACGGGTTGGATGAAACTCCTACATATCCGGGAATCACAACTGGACGAAGAATGCCGGTTGTCTTTTTGTTGAACCAGTTTACAGTCAGGTTAAAAGCTTTAAACAATTGCGATTCTAAACCGATATCTGTCGATGCTGTTTCTTCCCAATGCAAATCGGGGTTATCAAGTGTTGAAGGGGCATACCCTGTGGTTACAGTCCCGGTACTGCCGATGGAATAATTATAACCACCGACAACAGTTGAAAGGTATCTAAAATCGTCCAGTGCATCATTACCTACTACACCATATCCTCCACGTATCTTTAATGTTTTCACTATATCGTTCGATGGCCAAAAGCTTTCACGACTTACGTTCCAGCCGGCAGAAAACGACGGAAACACGCCATACTTATTATTGGCACCAAAACGGGTGGATCCATCGCGACGAACAATACCCGTAAAAAAGTACCTATCCAAATAGCTATAATTGAGACGGCTAAATAATGAAGTGATCTTGTGCTCTATAAAATCTCCCGCATATCCATCTCGATTAGCAAGTCCTACATCAAATTTGAAAGAAGCATCCTTATAGTTATTAATAGGCAAGTTGTAAAAGGTCATGCCAACATTTCCACCAATATTTTCTACATAAGCACCTTGACCTAGCAGGATTGTAAAATCGTGATCGCCAAATTTTCTTTCGTAATTGACAGTATTTTCGATGTTCCAGTTGAACGACCTGTTTTCACCCTTGTTGTAACTATTCTTGTTTGTAGAAACGGTGGAGCTTAGATAGTACAAAGGAGTGAAACCAATATTTCCCCAATATGCTTTTTTAAATCCAAATGAGGAGCGTATTTTAAGTCCTTTTATTGGAAACAATTCAAGGTATGCATTACCAACGATGTCGTCGGACCAACCATATTGACCTAATCTAGTTTGAATATAGGCAATGGGATTTGTCATTTCTTGTCCGACATAGTTTGAAATGCCATAAGGATTTCCATTCGGGTCTTTTATTACCCCGGTGTTGTTATAAATACTTGCATTTGGTTGCGATGCTATGTTGGTAACCACAAGGGGTGTAATTGGATCAAGATTGATGGCCGAGCTTAATGGACCTCCGAATTCGCTGTTGGTATTTCCAAGGCCCTCACTTTTTTGATGGGTATAGCCGAGTGTTTGACCAAATGAAACGAACTTAGAGATCTTGTGTGTGGAATTAAGTCGGAAATTAATTTTTTTATAACTGGAAATTTCGGTGGTTACAATTCCCTCCTGATCCTGAATACCGGCCGATATGTAAAAAGTTGACTTTTCGTTACCACCGCTGAGACCTATCTCACTCAAATAGCGGTGAGCAGAGTTGTTAAATATGGCTTTTTGCCAGTCAGTGCCTACGCCGAGCGAACTAACATCGGAAAATAAAACGTTTCCTCCTGCTGCAACTGAACTTTCATTTCTTAGCACAGCATACTGTGTGGCGTTTGCTAAGTCGAGCACTTTTGCCGGTTCCGAAATGCCATAGTAGCCGTTAAAGCTTACAACCGGTTTGCCTGGTCTCCCTTTTTTGGTTGTAACAAGTATTACGCCCGTTGCGGCACGAGTACCATAGATGGCCGATGAGGCCGCATCTTTCAATACTTCGATAGACTCGATATCGGATTGATTGAGGTAACCTATGCCTCCCGCATCAACTACCACACCATCAACAACCCATAGCGGATTGTTATTATTAAATGTGGTGATACCTCGTATCCTGATAGTGGAGCTAGAGCCAGGTTGTCCAGAGTTTTGAAGGACCGTTACACCGGAAACACGACCCTGCAGTGCTTGTTCAATACGGCCATTCGGAACATTTTCGAGGTCTTTAGCTTTAACGGTTGAGATTGTACCGGTAACTGTGGCTCTTCGTTGCGTGCCATAACCGATAACAACTACTTCGTTTAGGGAACCGACCTTGGTATCTAATTGCACATTATACTCCGTTACCCCTGATATGACCGGGATTTCCTGATCAAGCATACCGGCATTCGTTACAATTAATACCGAACGGTTTTGCGGCACCAGGAGTTTAAACATCCCGGCCGCGTCTGTTAGTGTTGCTGTTGAGGTGCCTTTTAAGCTAATTGTGGCACCAAATAAAGCTTCGCCATTGCTCTTATTCGTTACTTTTCCAGTTACAGTAATATTTTGAGCATTTAACTGGAAAGAGAATAACAGAATGGGGATAAAGCTTAGCGGTAAAGCAATTTTTCTTTTCATATGCAAGCCTTTAGTTTTGTGGTGAGATTCTTAAATGAAGGTATAAAGCTATTCAGGCCTAAAATCAGAAAAGAATTTACTACTACAACAATGCCACAACAGTTGCCTGAAAAACTTGATTTAAAGGCGCTTGACCTACATCATGACTACATCAAGTAAAAAGATTACCTTCACAATCGCCAAACTGAAAATATGAGATCGATTGCTGCTATTTTTTGCCTTATTTTATCTTTAAATACACTTGGTCAAAACACAATTGGCTTACCTGAGATCATTAATTACGCAAAGCAAGCTTATAGTGCGGGCACGCAAAATTGGGATATAAAACAAGGTCAAAACGGGCTTATATATTTCGGGAACAATGAGGGGCTTTTAAGCTTCGATGGGACTTTCTGGAATTTATACCGCCTACCCAATCATACAATAATCAGAGCTGTTGAAATTACCAAAGATCAAAAAATATATGCTGGTGGTCAAAACGAATTTGGTTTTTTCTCAGCAGATAATAAAGGTTTTCTGGTTTATCATTCGTTGGTAAGTATGATACCTGTTCAGGATCGCTCTTTTGACGATGTTTGGAATATTTGCACTTATGACAACGATATTTTCTTCAGAACAAACAAAAGGATTTTTCAATTAAGCAATAATAAAATAACGGTATACCCTACGCGTTCTGAATGGAGATTTTTGGGTAGTTGTAATCATCAATTGATCGCAGAGGACTTCGAGAGCGGAGCCAAGTTGTACGAGAACGGTACGTGGATTCCATTTCTAAAAAATTCTTCGTTGTCTCCCGGTTCTCTAATTACTTCTTTTGTTTCCCTGGATAATGAGCGCTCATTAATTGCTACCAGTAAGGATGGCCTTTTCATTTACGACCAGCAACACCTGACTCAAATTCAGTCATCCGATTTGGATTGGCTTACAAAAAAAATTATTTATAAAGCTATAGTAGTTGACAAGAACAGAATAGCAATCGCCACCAGCCTGGGCGGCTGCCATATTATTGATGAAAAAGGAAATTTGATTCAAAGTCTTACTCATGAAGAAGGGTTACAAAACAACAATATTCGTAGCATTTTTTCTGATCGAGACAATAATCTTTGGGTGGGCCTAGATAATGGGATAGATTTTGTGGCTTTTAATAATTCAATAAAACATATTTATCCCGAGACGCAGAACATTGGTTCGGGATATTCAACCATTTTTTTAAAAAATCAACTATACCTCGGAACTTCCACCGGCCTTTACAAGGTTGCTTTGGATAACTCGCAAAACCTGAGCTTTATAAAAGGCCTGCTTGAACCTGTAAGCAATACTGAAGGTGAGGTTTGGAATGTGTCCACAGTAAATGATCGTCTTCTAGTAGGGCATCACAATGGAGCACTTTTAGTTGATAATGGCATAGCCACGGCTCTTGATAATTCCAGCGGTTTTTGGACGTTTATGCCAATGTCAAACATTTTGCCCTCCCCGATGATGGTAGCAGGCAACTATCAAGGTCTAAGTTTTTACGAGTTCAATAATGGTGGTTTTTACAAAACGAAGATCAGCGCCCAATTTGAATCGGCAAGGTTTGTTGTAGTAGAAAATGAAAAGACTATTTGGGTAGGGCATCCCTATAAAGGTATTTATCGAATTACTTTGAAAAAGGATAATACAACTGAAATAAAATTATATAATCAGAATAAAGGCCTCTTGTCAGCCAACAATAATAAAGTTTTTAAGTTAAAAAACCGCATCATTGCCTCAACAGAAAATGGTTTGTACGAATATAATGAACAAAAAGATGTTTTTGAAAGTTCTTCTTATTTCAAAAATGTCCTGGATGAAAAAAATATTCGATATCTTAAAGAAGATCCATCGGGGAACATTTGGTTTGTGCGTGAGAAAGAATTGGGTGTAGTTGACTTTTCCGAATCAAAGCCTAAGGTTATTTATTTTCCGGAATTGAATAATAAATTAGTAAGTGGTTTTGAAAATATTTATCCTTTCAATGCGCATAATATTATCATAGGAGGAGAAAAAGGATTCTATCATGTTGATTTTGAAAAATACAAGCAAAGCCGAACCCTGTTAGAAACCCAGATAAGAGTTGCCCGTTCTATTGGAAAAACGGATAGTCTTTTGTATGGAGGCTATTTATCTCCATCACAAATGCACATGCCTTATAGCATGAATTCAATACATTTTGAATACTCTGCTATACTTTATGGACAGCAATCCAATATTGAATACAGTTATTTTTTAAAGGGATTCGACAAGGATTGGTCTGCTTGGTCGGGCAAACCTGAAAAAGAATATACCAACCTGTCTGCCGGCGATTATATTTTCCAGGTAAAATCAAGGAATAACCTTGGCAATGAATCAGCAGTAGTTACTTACACATTTACCATACTTCCGCCGTGGTACCAAACAAGGGTGGCTTATTTTAGTTACATCCTTTTATTTTTTGGTTTCATTTACCTGTTGCAACGCCGACATAAGAAAAAATTGCAGCAACAAAAAGAGCAGTATGAAGAAAAACAAAAACAGCTGCAATACCTGCACCAATTAGAATTGGAAACAAATGAAAACGAAATTGTCAAACTAAAAAATGAAAAGCTTGAATCAGAAATAGGACATAAAAATTCAGAGTTGGCTAACTCGGCTATGCATCTGGTACAAAAGAGAGAGATGCTGGGAAAGATCCGCGACGATTTAAATGGTCTTATAAAAAAGATAGACAATGAACACGTATCGAGTGAATTTAAAAAAGTATTAAAAATATTGGTGGAGGATAATAAGATAGATGACACGTGGGAACATTTTGCTCATCATTTTGACAAAGTACACAGCGATTTCTTAGTATTACTTAAAAATCGTTATCCTGCTTTGACGGCTAGTGAATTAAAGCTTTGTGCTTACTTGCGCATGAATTTATCGAGCAAAGAAATTGCGCAGCTCATGAATATTTCCATTCGCGGCGTTGAAATTGGCCGATACCGTTTGCGTAAAAAATTGGGATTGTCCACCGAAACTAATTTGTTCGAGTTCTTATTAAAAGAACAAACTTTTTCACAGGAAGTGTTGAATAATGGAGTGAATTAATATTGAATTCTGAACAAGCTACAATCCATCGACTGAACTGCAAACACGTCGAGCTTTTCAAATTAATTACCTTACTTAAAAATACTGGGAAGACGCGGTAAAAATGGATTGATATATTCTGCCTGGTCATTGGCCCAGATAGCTGCATAGTAGCGCAATCCTCCGGGCCCATGCATTAAACCTGCCTTTGTATTATAAATACTTTCGGTTCCGCGGATCTTTGCAAATGCAAACATGGTGTTTAGCACTGGGTTGGGCGTTTCGAGCTGAAGCAATGATAAAATATTATTGATACGAGCTCTTCTTGCTG
>AR_comb_assmDRAFT_10260188_pt1 | contig 14070 bp, 10 predicted proteins | sample ArasoioldDNA_FD_10543 | JGI IMG/M metagenome (IMG submission 10543) | reverse complement strand
GGGTCCGGAGGTAACCACGATCCGCTCCCGCCTCAAGTTGGAAAACTGCCACCTCCTTCTAATATTCTCGCTTCAATTCCCACGGTACCTCAGGTACATCCGCCAAGTCTTCCCGTTGCTGGTACCGACGTCGATCCGGCGTTGTGGAAAGACCTGAAAGCACCTGTCTACGGCGATCCGCGCTCAACGTCGACCGCGACTTCAAAGGGTCCAGGTGATGGCGGTGGCATCGGAAACAATAATGGACTCGACGTTGGGGATGGCCATGGTCCCGGATTCGGTCCAGGAAATAACGGCAATATGGGAGGCGACGACAAACAGACTGGTTGCTGCGGTGGCTCTGGCGCAAATGGAAATCATCCGTCGATGGAACAGCGAATCTTTCGAGGCAATGAAGTTGAACAACGAGCGAGACTGCTTTTGAAACCTGAGCCGCAATACACGGAAGAGGCTCGTCGAAACCAGATTACCGGGACCGTCATGTTACGCGTCGTGTTTTCGAGTACTGGCCAGGTTGAGCAAATTCGTGCTGTGCAGACGCTGCCATTCGGACTTACGGAACGGGCGATCGCAGCGGCGAGACAGATCAAGTTTGTTCCAGCGACCACAGGAGGACGTCCCATTTCGGTGTACATGCAGCTGGAATACAACTTCAACCTGTATTGAAGATCGTCTCACGTGCGTCCTTGGTGTGGCTGCTTCCAGGAGAGAAAAACGCACGTAGATAAAACAATCCCTTGTTGTGCAAGGCGCGCAACTTTCCCCGTTCTATGTTCAGAACCTTTGGAACAGCCGACAAACTGCAGCGTCTAATTGAATAGTCGGCCGATTAACGATGAACACTTCAGAACCCGCGTCCAAGTGAGTCTAGGAGGAATCATGCTGAAAAAAGTCTCGATGAAGTTATATCTACTTGGTTTGCTTTTCGTTGGCATTATCGCGGCCGTAATTGCTCTGCAGAGTTCTCAAGAATCAGTCTCAGCGCAAAGTGCCGTGACGCCCGGCGCACTGACAGTCATCGATAAAGCCGGCAAACCGCAATCTGTTTTTCCTCTCAAACATACTGATGTGCAGGCAGAGATCAGCGGATTCCTTTCGCGCGTTCGAGTCACGCAGGAATTCGAAAACAACTTCAAAGAGAAGATCGAGGCTGTCTACACTTTTCCGCTTCCGCAAGATGCGGCCGTGGACGACATGACAATGACACTTGGCAGTCGCACCGTGCGCGGAAAAATCTTGCCACGAGAGGAAGCGCAGGCTGTTTATGAAGCTGCCAAATCAAATGGTCAAGTAGCCAGTCTCCTGGATCAGGAACGACCGAACATCTTTACTCAGTCAGTTGCGAACATACTTCCCGGCGAGCAGATCAAGATCACCATTAGTTATGTCGAAACTCTTAAGTACGACAGCGGAGCTTACGAGTTTGTTTTTCCGATGGTCGTTGGCCCACGTTATGTGCCCGGAACGAGTAAAGTGTCGCAACATGGCAATGGATTTGCGCCTGACACAGACCAGGTGCCTGATGCTTCCCGCATAACGCCAAAGATGATTCCAGCAGGAATGCGCAGCGGTCATGATATTTCATTAGACATACAACTAGACGCTGGAGTGGTCGTTGATAATCTCAATGCCAAAACTCATCCGGTCGATATAGAACGACAGACTCCCAGTAGTGCTCATATTCATTTGAAAGATGGCGCGGTCATTCCCAACAAGGACTTCATCCTTCGTTACGACGTGGCTGGTTCTTCAATTCAAGATGCTTTGTTGACACATCGTTCCGACAACGGTGGTTTCTTCACGATGATTCTTCAACCACCGGATCGTGTAACAGCTGAGGATGTCACGCCCAAAGAATTAGTTTTTGTACTAGATACTTCGGGTTCAATGCAGGGTTTCCCGATCGAGAAAGCGAAAGAGACTATGAAGCTCGCACTCGATAGTCTCTATCCCTCCGATACATTCAATCTCATCACGTTCGCTGGAGCCACCTCCATCTTGTTTCCGCAACCGGTGGCGGCAACCAAGGAAAATTTACAAAAGGCTCAATCTTTTCTTAGCAATCGCGCTGGCAGCGGTGGTACTGAAATGATGACTGCTATCAAAGCCGCCCTTGAACCTTCAGATGATCAGAAGCACGTTCGCATCGTTTGCTTCATGACGGACGGTTATGTTGGAAACGACATGGAGATTATCTCCGAGATTCAGAAACATCAGAACGCTCGGGTGTTTGCGTTTGGTATTGGCGGATCTGTGAACAGATTTCTGCTAGACAAAATGGCTGAGGCTGGGCGCGGCGAGGTTGAGTACGTCGGTCTCAACGACGACGGTTCCGCTGCAGCGCGAAGGTTTCATGAACGTGTCCGCAATCCTTTGTTAACAGATATTTCAGTCGAATGGAATGGTCTTCCGGTCGCCGATGTGTACCCGAAGCGGATTCCGGATCTGTTTTCAGCAAAGCCTTTGATTTTATCCGGAAGGTTTACAGCACCCGGAAATGGAACGATCAAGTTGAAAGGGAAGATGGCGGGCAACGATTTCGTTCGCGAGATTCCCGTTTCTTTTCCAGAGACCATGGCATCGCACGATGTACTGTCATCACTTTGGGCCAGGCGTCGCATTGACGACCTAATGTCGCAGGATTACAGCGGTGCGCAAAGTGGTGAGATGAAACCGGAGTTGAAACAGACGATTACTCAAGTAGGTCTGGAGTATCGACTCATGACGCAATTCACTTCTTTCGTTGCCGTGGAAGAAATGATCGTTACCGATGGTGGCCAACCGCGGAGAATAGATGTTCCTATCGAAGTGCCTGAAGGTGTCAATCCCGACATGGTTCGAGAGGCTGACGGACCAACGGCGCAGCCCGGCGTCTTTTTTGGCGGACTACCTACCGCTCGGCGCGTATCAGGGATGAGTGGTAAGTACAGTGGTGTGGGACGAGGTGTGGTGGCGGGGGCTGGCGGAGGCAGCGCCAATGCTGCTCCACCACCTAACCAACCTTCGGCAGTAACATTGTCGGTTGCGGTTAACGGACAAGCCACTGTTGATAAACGTGACGCTCAAGCGCAGGCGACACCCATGAAGCGATCTGCGGAAGAGATTCGAGTAGATCAGTTGCGACCGAAGTTGCACCCCACCGTCACTGCTCTTCTACAACGCGTTCTCAACAAGCAAGCCGCAGGGGCTGATGAAGCGCGATTCGTGCACGATGGAAAGGCGGAGGTCCAGGTTTGGTTGACTGATAAATCCCCCGAGGCACTGGCGAAACTGAAGGAGGTTGGGTTCGAAGTCGTGCTGGATCAGAAGAACTCCAAACTCATCATCGGACGGATCGACGTGGAGAAACTCGAGCAGCTCACAGATTTGAAATTTGTTCGATACGTATCTCCTCAAAACAGGAATTAAGAACTCCACATGTTGGAGGCACCACCGGTATTGGCCGGTGGTGCGAGATTGGTAATCAACTGTTCACGCGAAGATGGACCACTCCAACAAGACCGACATTTTCAGTGTTACAACGCGTTAGCACGTAGCTTGCTGGCCACACGAGATTAAGGAACTGACGTCATGGCAAGATTCAAAAATTCTCTTGATCACGTTCGCGTTGCTTCGCCCTGCAACGTTGATTGGGACACAATGTTTGGGAATGACCGCGCTCGCTTCTGTGGACAATGCAAACTGAATGTCTTCAACCTGTCCGAAATGACGAGAGCGGATGCGGAGCGTTTAGTTGCGACGACTGAGGGTCGCCTTTGCGTTCGTTATTATCAGCGTCGTGATGGATCGATCATCACTCAGAATTGTCCCGTTGGTTTAGCGGCAATCAAGCGAAGACTAACGCGCGTGGCAAGTGCTGTTGGTTCGGCAGTGCTAAGTTTCTTTGCGGGGCTGGGTATCTACGGATTCGCCGATCGATTGTCGCTTGTCAGTCATCACGTAATACGGGCGAATATCTTAATGGGGCGTGTTGCGGTACAAGGGGGAATAGGGGCTACACGACGGGTCGAACCTGTTCCGGTAATGGGCGAAATGGTGAAGCGAAATCCCGTCCAACAAAGCAGCGAAGATAGTCGGAGAAGGTAACACGCAAGCGTAGTGGGAACGTTGTCAGTACTACAATTAGTAAAGTGGAGCGCGAATTCGAACGGCTCCACAGCGGTTATCTATCTTGACAAGTTCTGCTCTTACGTCTACTTTGACGCATCAATCAAACTGATCTTTTGAACCTGTAGAGGCGCGACCTCCAAAAGTAAACAGCTTCTCATTTGAAGACGAGGACTTCGAAGTTGCTGAAAGGGGTAGGTTGCCGAAACTTGTTGTTGATCCTTCGAGACAGCAGGTTGGTTGCTGCGGCTAAATCCGCAGGACTGTCACCGCAAGCCGGTGGAGAGCTACGACAAATGATTTGATCGCGTTGCTTATTGCGCGCGCGTTCGAATTTCGATTTCCTAAAAGAGGTCGGTCGTGTTCATCACGGCCGACCTTTTTATTTTAGATCGAACACATGAATGGATTGGAGCACAGAAACCCGCGGCAGTAGCCCGACTGTGAAGGAGGGGTCTGACGCAAGCCTAAAACTGCCGAGCCTCCTTCACAGTCGGGCTACTGCCCGGGGGTGATGAGCTGAGAACACAGCGATGATTATGCCAACGGTAATGAAGTTTGGGGGAACGTCGGTTGCCGATGCCGGCGCTTTTGAAAACGTAGCGAGTATTGTTGGAGCGCGTATCAAATCGAATCCAGTGGTCGTGGTATCTGCCATGAGTGGAGTTACTGATGCGCTACTCGCCAGCACATTAATCGCAAGCGAGGGACGATTCAACGATGCTTTTTCATCACTCCAAAACACGTTCATTCGTCACAAGGAAACTGCGCATCAACTTCTCACCCACGCTACCGCTAATGTTTATGCGAGTCGAATAGAGCAAGCGAAGAAAAGTATTGAAGAGCTTTTGAGGCAACTTGCGGTAGCGCCTACAGAGCCTCGTGCCATTCAAGATTCAGTGCTTTCGTTGGGTGAGACACTCTCGAGCGCTTTGTTAGCTGAGGTTTTAAAAGAGAGGGGAATTGCAGCAACTCAGACTGACGCGCGTGAATGCATCATCACAGATGAAGATTATGGATCCGCTGCGCCCTTAATGGACCAAACGTTTGAAGCGACTCAATCGAAGCTTGTGCCGCTCGTTGAGAATGAAGTTATACCTGTTTTGGGCGGCTTCATTGGTTCCACGCTCCAAGGACAAACGACAACTCTCGGTCGTGGTGGTTCCGACTACACGGCCGCGATTGTAGGAGCCGCTCTTAGTGCTCGTGAGATTCAAATCTGGACTGACGTCACTGGCGTTCTAACGGCTGACCCGCGGGTTGTCCCAACAGCCCAAACCATCGAACGCCTCTCGTATGGAGAAGCTGCTGAGCTCGCCTACTTCGGCGCAAAAGTCTTGCATCCCAAAACAATCCAACCAGCAATCGAAGATTGCATTCCCGTTCGCATTTGCAATTCGCGAACTCCCGATGAAGCAGGTACTCTCGTCTGCGCTCAAACCGAGACCACCCCACGCACAGTGAAAGCGATCGCTCACAAGACCGGAGTCACCACGGTCCAAATAACTTCTGCTCGAATGCTTGGCGCATATGGTTTTCTTCGCGCGTTGTTTGAAGTATTCGAAAAGCATAGAACAGTTGTCGATGTCGTGACGACTTCGGAAGTTAGCGTATCGCTTTCACTGGATGACGCGAGATCATTACCGGCGATCGTTGAGGATCTCGAAACGCTGGGAACAGTGCGCGTGGAAACTGGGCGCGCGATCATATGTGTTGTTGGCGAAGGGTTGCGTGGGACGCCAGGAATTGCTGCGCGAGTGTTCAGCACAATCAGCGATATCAATGTGACGTTGATTTCACAAGGCGCGTCGAGCATCAACTTCACTTTTGCAATCGAAGAAGAAAAAGTTAAGGAAGCGGTCGGAAGGTTACATTGCGCATTTTTTGAAACGGAGGAAGCGTTTGCCGCGTCCGTTTGATGATAGCAATGGTGACCCGCTAACAAATGGAGCTCTTCGAACTAACCCGCCAACTGATCGACATTCCTTCCGTAACAGGCGAGGAAGCGGCAGCTGCGCAATTCCTCGCTAGCTATCTTAGCGATCTTGGTTATCACGTCGAGACCCAGGAAGTCGAAACAGATCGATTCAATGTTTTAGCAACGACGAGAGCTCAGCCTCACGTTGTCTTTTCGACGCACATCGACACGGTGCCACCTTTCATTCCATCGAAGGAAGACGATTTCAATATCTATGGGCGGGGCTCGTGTGACGCAAAAGGAATTATTGCCGCGCAAATTTTCGCGGCCGAACGGTTGCGAGCAGAAGGCGTTGAAGAGTTAGGACTGTTATTTACGATTGACGAAGAGTTGAGCAGTAAAGGTGCACAACTCGCGAATAGACATTCGCTCGCCCGCAACTGTCATTTTCTGATAAATGGCGAACCGACCGACTCAAAGCTAGCCGTTGGAACAAAGGGATCGATGCGTTTGCTCGTATCAACTGAAGGTCGTTCGGCGCACTCGGCATATCCGGAGGCAGGCGAGTCAGCAATAGAAAAGCTCCTCGATGTGTTGAACGACATTCGTCAGATTAAGTGGCCTAAGAGTGAATTCTTCGGCGAGACGACATGCAACATCGGAGTATTAATCGGTGGGACGCGGCCAAATGTGATCCCCGCCCATGCACGCGCAGAGTTACAGATTCGACTTGCAGTAGATTCCAGTGAAGTGAAACGTGTTGTTGAAGATGTTGTTGGAGATCGAGCAGAAATTGAGTATGCGTCGGCACACGATCCAGTAAAGCTCGTTTCAATACCAAGATTCGATCAATGCGTGGTGCGTTTTACTACCGACATACCCTATTTATCGAACTGGGGCCAGGCGCTACTGTTCGGACCGGGATCGATTCTCGATGCACACACAAGCCATGAGCGAATTGCGAAACGTGAACTAGCAGGTGCGGTGGATCTGTACGTGGAGCTGGCGAAGCGATTGTTAAGTGAAAGCGGAGACGGTTCGGTTTAGTGGCGCGTGTTGCAGCGTTGAAACTTTTGTTTGCTGGTTACAAGGAGGCGAGAAAGAGGATCGAGAAAAGATGAAGTTAGCGCTTATTGGATATGGTGCGATGGGCCAACTGGTCGCGACGACTGCGACCCGAACGGGCGATGAGATCGGCTGCAAAGTGAAATCAGATGAGGGACACCTCACAGCGGATCAACTCGCCGGCAAAATTATTGGTTGCGAAGTGGCAATCGATTTTTCAGTCGGAGAAGCGGTAGAGCGAAATGTTGAAGCGTGCTCGCTCGCTGGCTTACCAATCGTTGAAGGGACAACGGGCTGGAAAAATGACGAACAAGCCATCCGAAGAGTTATCAGTGAAAACAACGCCGCATTGGTCTATGGAGCAAACTTTTCCATTGGTGTAAATCTGTTCTACCGAATTGTCACTCATGCTTCCCAACTGTTCTCGAAAGTTGATGGCTATGCTCCTTTTATCGAGGAAGCGCACCACGCTCGCAAACGTGATGCTCCTTCCGGTACGGCGCTGCGACTGCGGGAGATGATGATGGACCAACTACACGTGGATATTCCAACATCATCGACGCGAGCTGGCTATATACCCGGAACACATCGAGTCGGTTTTGACTCCGAGGCAGATGAAATCACATTGACGCATACGGCACGTTCGCGACAGGGATTTGCGTCCGGTGCATTGTTAGCGGCGCGGTGGTTAATCGGACGCAAAGGTGTTTATGAATTTGGAGAAGTGGTTGACGAGATTCTGGGCAGTGCGACAAGTAAGGGTGGCTCATCGTGAGTCGGTACTAGCTGCAAGTGGCGTTCGATGCCACAAGTTGGCAATTCGCAATCGGCAATACCTTGAGGAGGTGAATTCATGACGATGCAAGTTGATTGGTTGAGAGGATGTGCGACGGCGTTAGTGACTCCGTTTACGGCTACTGGCGAGGTTGATCTCGATCGACTGAAGAGTTTGATCGAATATCAGATCGCGTCTGGCATTCGCATGCTGGTGCCGTGCGGTACGACCGGCGAGAGTGCAACGATGACTGACGAAGAAGACCAGTTAGTGATCAAGACTACTGTCGAGGTCGCTGATGGTCGCGCAAAAGTCATCGCAGGAACTGGAAGTAACTCCACAGCGGCCGCTATTCAGTATTCAAAGACTGCACGCGACCTCGGCGCCGATGCGCTTCTGTCGGTTGCGCCTTACTACAACAAACCAACCCAGGAAGGTCTATACGCGCACTTCGGTGCGATTGCTAAGGCAATTGATTTGCCAATCGTCATCTACAACGTCCCTGGACGGACTTCATCGAATATTTCGGCCCAGACTACAATCCGTTTGGCTCGCGATTTCGAAAACATCGTGGCAGTCAAAGAAGCTTCGGGGAACCTTTCGCAGATTATGGAAATTCTGCGAGACCGGCCATCATCATTCAGAGTCATATCCGGTGATGATTCATTGACGTTGGCGATCATCGCCCTCGGCGGAGACGGACTGATTTCTGTCGCTTCGAATGAAATTCCCGGCTTGATGAATCAACTCATTGATCTTGCACTCGCCGGAAATTTGACTGACGCACGTGCGCTTCACTATCGATTGTTGCCGCTCCTCGAGGCTAACTTCATCGAGTCGAGTCCTGGTCCAGTCAAAGCAGTGATGGCGATGTTAGGATTACTCGACGAGAATTTCAGACTGCCATTGGTGCCGATTCAAGAAAAGAGTCGTGTCCGTTTGCGCGAGATACTGCTCGAACTAGGACTACTCAAGGGATCTTCGCATGCCGCTTCGTGAACAGATTGAATCGATAGTCTCGCGTCAAGGCGGTGAGTTCACTTCAGCAGATCGTGCGGTCTTCGAAGAACTGAAGCGCGCGCTCAATCGTGGTGAAGTTCGAGCGGCAGAAAAATCCAGTTCCGGTAAGTGGACCGTCAACCCCTGGGTAAAGCAAGGCATTCTTTTGGGGTTCAGGCTCGGTAAGTTAACCGAAATGTCTGACGGTTCAGTCTTGAAGTTTTTTGACAAAGACACGTATCCACTTCGCCCAACAACGAGCGCCGAGAACATTCGCATCGTTCCCGGTGGCTCGAGCATTCGCGATGGCGCATACATTGCGCCGAGCGTGGTTTGCATGCCGCCCATGTATGTAAATGCCGGAGCGTACGTGGACGAAGGTACGATGATCGATAGTCACGCGTTAGTTGGATCGTGCGCTCAGATTGGCAAGCGTGTTCACATTTCCGCCGCGGCACAAATTGGTGGTGTTCTCGAGCCGGTGGGTGCAGTTCCGGTAATCATCGAAGACGACGTACTGGTTGGCGGGAATTGCGGCGTATACGAAGGTACGATTGTTCGCGAACGAGCGGTGCTCGCAACTGGTACCGTGTTGACGGGCTCAACTCCCGTTTATGATCTCGTTAGAAATCAAATCTATCAACGAAAGGCTGACGCACCATTGGAAATACCAGCAGGCGCTGTCGTCGTTCCCGGGGCACGCGCGATTCAGACTGAACCCGGACGCAGTTGGGGGCTGTCGCTCTACGCAGCCATCATCGTTAAGTATCGCGATGCCAAAACAGACACGGCGGTACAATTAGAGGACTACTTGCGTTGAAAAGTTTTGCTCTGCCAAGACGATTACAAGGCATCGAGAAGAGTGTCATTCGTCAAGTTTTTGATCGAGCTTTGCCCGGCAGTTTGAATCTCGGGTTGGGAGAACCGGATCTGCCGACGCCGGATCTCATTCGCCGCGCTGCGATCAAGGTCATCACTGAGGAACAAAACGGATACACGTCGCACGCGGGTCTGCCTACGCTACGCGAGAAAATTGCGAGTGAATATTCCTACCTTGAGGGAAAAGCGGAGAGAGTGATTGTTACGGCAGGATCGCAAGAAGCGTTGTATCTGGCGCTGTTAAGTCTTGTTGACGACGGTGATGAAGTGTTGCTTCCCAATCCAGGCTTCGTTGCGTATCCAACAATTGTGCAGATGGCGGGAGGGAAGTCGACGTTCTATGATTTGCCTGCGGAAAAGAATTTTGATTTCGACATTGAAAGTTTCAGGCGAGCGCTGACACCGCGAACTAAAGTCGTAGTTTGTATCAGTCCTTCAAACCCGACCGGGCGCGCATTATCGAAAACTGAATTAACGGCGATCGCGGATGCCTTGCGCGACCATGGTGCATTTCTAATTAGCGACGAGATCTATCGAGATTTGTATTACGGCGACGAACGACCCGGTACCGCGTCAGACTATTATGATCGGACTATCGTCATCAGCGGTCTATCGAAGTCGATGAGTATGACTGGTTGGAGACTCGGCTGGATGGCGGGAAATGCTTCAGTCATCCAATCTGCATTGGTACTACATGGGTACGTGACGACTTGCGCTTCTGCAGTTTCACAAAAAGCTTCGTTAGTTGCATGGACCGACGAAGCTGAAAATGCTCGTGCCGGATTTCGTCGAATCTTTAAATCGCGTCGCGACCATTTAGTTTCGCTGATCAATTCTGAACTTGGCTTAAGAGCAGTTTCACCGGATGGGGCCTTTTATACAATGGTGGATGTGAGTAATCATGGTTCCTCTATGAAAGTCGCCGAAGCATTTCTGCAAGAACGTTTGATCACAGTTCCCGGCTCAGCATTCGGCAGTGAGGGCGAAGGGTTTCTAAGAGTTTCTTTTTGTGCAGAACTAGATGCCTTATCGGAAGGTGTTCAACGCATGAAGACCGCGCTGGCAAAATTTTAATACCAACGGTGGCGAATGAGGCCACAACAAACTGGAGTTCAATGGGTAAACATCGAGTCGGAATTCTTGGCGCTACAGGCATGGTGGGTCAGCGGTTTATTCAATTGCTGCAAGAGCATCCGCAATTTGAAGTGACAGCAGTGGCAGCATCTGATCGGTCACAGGGCAAGTCGTTTGGCGATGCTTGCACTTGGCGACTCGCCGGTGAGATGCCGCAAGCAGTCCGCTCGATGAAAGTACAATCGCCCGAGCCGCCACTGGATTGTGATTTGGTGTTTTCAAGTTTACCCGGCGACATCGCACGAGAGACTGAAGGCAGTTTTGCGGCAGCTGGTTATCCCGTTATCAGCAATTCGTCTGCTTTCCGAATGGACGAAGATGTTCCGTTATTAATACCGGAGGTAAATCACGAACATCTCGGGTTGTTGGATCGTCAACGAGAGCGCTATTCAAATGGTGGTTTCATCGTTACCAATCCAAACTGCTCAACGATCATGCTCGTCATGGCGTTGGCGCCGCTTCAAGCTGCATTCGGAGTTGATGCAACTGTCGCAACGACGCTTCAGGCGCTATCAGGCGCTGGGTATCCAGGAGTTGCTTCGTTAGACATCATCGATAACGTTCTCCCCTTCATCGGTGGCGAAGAAGAAAAGATTGAAACCGAGACAACGAAAATTCTTGGCAAGCTTATCGACGGAAACATCGTCAACTGTCCCATGAGAGTTAGCGCGCAATGTCATCGGGTAAATGTTTCTGACGGTCACATGGCTGCGGTTCGGGTGAAGCTAAGTAAGAAAGCTGCGATTGAAGATCTTCACGAGGCGTTTAGTGCCTACACGTCTTTGCCTCAGCAACTTGGACTTCACACAGCGCCCGCATCGCCGGTAGTTGTGCGCGAAGAACAAGATCGTCCTCAACCGAAAGCGGACCGCGATGCCGGCGGCGGTATGACAGTCACAATTGGCAGGTTGCGACCGGATACCGTGCTCGACTATCGTTTCGTTGCTCTTAGTCACAATACCGTCCGAGGTGCAGCGGGTGCGGCAATTCTTAATGCGGAACTGCTAATTGCGCTTGGTAGGTTGTAGCGCGGTAATCCACTCGCCCGAGTCACTAAACAAATGAAAAAATTATTCGTTCTAGTCGCGCTGGCGATAGTTGTGTCTTGTGCAAACACCGGCTTATCGCAATCAATTACACCTACCGATGCGAAACCAAATGCGAAACTTGACGAACAAGTCAAAAGCTTAGTCGGTGCTTTCAAAGGTAAGGTGAGTTTGTATGCGAAGAATCTAGATACCGGCGAAACTTACGCCTTGAATGCAGACGAGCGAGTGCGGACAGCGAGCACGATCAAAATCGCTGTCATGATTGAAGCGTTTGCCCGCGTTAACGAGGGCAAAGTGAAATGGACCGATGAAGTTGTTTTGACGAAAGAAAAGAAAGTCTCGGGCTCAGGAATTCTTTTCGAGTTGTCGGATGGCCTTCATCTAACACTCCGCGACGCCGTCAATTTGATGATGATGTTAAGCGACAACACGGCTACAAATTTGGTGCTTGATGTCCTCACTACCGACGCCGTAAATGCTCGAATGGAATCCCTTGGTTTCAAAAACATAAAGATCAACCGCAAGATTGGCAGTGGCGGTGACAGCCAGGCTGGAAAAGATCCGGAAAATAAGAAATATGGTCTTGGCTTCGCGACGCCTCATGAGATGGTCTTAGTAATGGAAAAATTGGAACGCGGAGAAATCATTAGCCCCGCTGTTTCAAAGGAGATGATCGAGTTAATGAAAAGTGAGCAAGGCCGGTATGCAATTGGCCGCTCGCTCTGGGATTTGCCGATGGCGAGCAAGTATGGAGCGTTGGATCGTCTTAGAAGTGCAATCGGAATTATTTATTCGAAAAAAGGCAAAATTGCCATGGCGATTTCGTGTGACGATATGCCGAACATAATGTGGTCCGTTGATAATCCGGCGTATGTTCTTATGTCCCAACTCTCAGAAGTTTTAGTAAATGGTTTGGCCAAAGAGTAGAGAATAAGGCGCAGGACATTCTTCAGCTGTACAAAATAATGGAAAGTTTTTTGACCGTCTTCCTCTTCCCAAAACTCAAATCATAATCCTCACATTTGTTCCTCCATTCAAGAACCTCATTAATCATCCGAAAACATAAATTGTCGAATAAAAGTAATTGGATTTCTCTGCAATTAAATGGAGCGGTCTTTCTGTTCATTCGTGAATACTTGAGCACTGCAGTTCGAGCTCAAATAACCAACGGCTTGGAATAGTTTCTGCAAGTCACGAAGTGGACCTCGAGGTCAGTCCAAAAGCCATCCACAACGGGCCACCACTTCGAACGTCTACAAGCAATCAGCTATCCAAAAACTCGTACACGTCTTTCAAGACGCGCACGAACTTCCATCGGAGGACTCAATGAATACAGTTAGACCATCCCTTAGAAAGGGACTTGCGTACATCAGCGTGCTCTTAGGAGTGTTCGCGATGGCGAGTGTTGCTCTTGCGCAAGCCGGTTCTTCTTCTGTTCGAGGAATCGTTAACGACTTGCAAGGTCGGCCTGTGGCAGGCGCCACAGTTTCGCTCATTGACGAACAGAAGAACTTCAACCGAACTCAAACGACCAACGACAGTGGTAGTTATGTGTTCACAGCTGTTCCCCCAGGTTCCTATCGTATTGATGTTGAAGCTGCCGGTTTCAAAAAGTCATCAATTTCAGAAGTCCAGGCATTGGTCGACACTCCTACAACTCGCGACGTAGTACTTGAAGTTGGTAGCGTGTCAGAAACCGTTAGTGTAACGGCAGGTGGTGATGCCGCTATCAATACCACTGACGCCACCATCGGCAACACCTTCGAATCACGTCGAATTACCGAACTGCCGCTCAACGCCGGCAACGTTGTAGGCCTGCTATCGTTGCAACCGGGCGTGACACGTACTGGCTTCGTTAACGGTGGCCGTTCCGATCAAGCAAACATTACGCTCGACGGCGTCGATGTTAATGAACAACAGAACGGCCTTGATGTTGTTACCAATCAAGCGTTCTCAAGTGTGCTTCGAGTGATGCGAGATTCAGTCCAAGAGTTTCGCGTCGTCACTACAAATCCGAATGCAGACACTGGCCGCTCCTCCGGTGCGCAAGTTTCCCTCGTGACAAAATCAGGCACCAACGACTGGCATGGTTCACTTTTCGAATATCATCGCAACACAGTAACCAGCGCCAATGATTTCTTTAA
>AR_comb_assmDRAFT_10479177_pt1 | contig 14071 bp, 15 predicted proteins | sample ArasoioldDNA_FD_10543 | JGI IMG/M metagenome (IMG submission 10543) | reverse complement strand
CCCTCCGCGTCAGAAGTGACCACTACTTCAGTCGGATGCGGATTCCGCGCGACAGGTTTGTCATTGAAGTTGATCACACGCGGCGAAAAGAAGATGAAGATCAGAATCAGCGTGACCATGATGTCGTAATGCAGCGTGCCCCGCTCGTGCTGCCACAGAATATAGCTGCGGATTGTTCGCCAGATGGCGTTCATGGGCAGGGGCGCGCCGGGCGCGGCGGTCGTGAGTTCTGCTCTCTGCAAGTCTACTCGCTCCTGGCTCTTAGCTCCTAACGTGTTCAGTCGGTTTGACTGCTAGAAGCTAGAAGCGTTTGGGCGTAATCTTGTCCGCTCCAATGTACGGCCGGAGTGCCTCTGGAATCACCACGCTTCCATCGGACTGCTGATAATTCTCAATAATCGCGACCCACGTGCGGCCAACGGCGAGTCCGCTGCCGTTCAATGTGTGTACAAATTCGCTCTTATTCTTGCCCTCAGGGCGGAATCGGATGTTCGCCCGACGTGCCTGGTACGCCTCGAAATTCGAGCACGACGAGATCTCGCGATACAACTGCTGACCCGGCAGCCAGACCTCAATATCGTACGTCTTCGCCGATGAGGCTCCCATGTCGCCGGTGCAAAGGGCCATGGTCCGATAATGTAGTCCCAAGCGCTGCAAAACTTCCTCGGCATTGCGGGTCAGTTTCTCGTGCTCGTCATAGGAATGGTCCGGATGCGCAAACTTCACCAGTTCGACTTTCTGGAACTGATGCTGGCGGATGATGCCCCGCACGTCTTTCCCGTAGGATCCGGCCTCGCTGCGGAAGCATGGGGTGTAGGCCGTCAACGAGATCGGCAGCCGCGCCTGCTCCAGCATTTCATCCCGAAAAAGATTCGTCACCGGAACTTCCGCGGTCGGAATGAGCCAAAGGTCTTTCTCTCCGTGCGGCACGCGGAACAAATCGGCGCCAAATTTCGGCAGTTGCCCCGTGCCGTACATCGAATCGGAGTTCACCAGATAGGGCGGGAGGACTTCGGTGTATCCGTGCTCGCGCGTGTGTAAATCGAGCATGAAGTTTGCGAGTGCGCGCTCGAGCTTCGCTCCCAGATCCCAATACACCGCGAAGCGAGCTCCCGTGAGCTTCACCGCGCGCTCCATATCGAGAATGCCAAGCTCGGGCCCGAGATCCCAGTGCGGCTTGGGCGTGAAATCGAACTGTGGCAGCGTGCCCCAGCGGCGCACTTCCACGTTTTCATCCGCGCTGTGTCCAACGGGAACGCTCGCGTTCGGAAGATTAGGAATGCCGGTGAGAATATCTCTCAGCCGGTCGTCCAGATCCGATGCAGTCTTTTCCAGCGAGGCAATCTTCTCACGCAATTCCTTCGTCTGCGCCATGGCGGCGCTGGCGTCCTGGCCGGCCTTCTTCAGCTTGGCAATCTCCTCCGACGCCTTGTTGCGCTGGGCTTTGCTGGTCTCCGCTTCAGTGATGGCCTGTCGACGCTGCGTGTCGACGTCGCGGAAATCTTTCAGCACCGCAGCCGGATCCATGCCGCGCTGTCGCAGCTTTTCCTCGACGAGAGGCAGGTTTTCTCGAACAAAACTTAGATCAAGCATGAACTAGATACTGTATCGGAAAACCTGCGCACAATGCACGCAGCCGGGAGTCAGCAAACCAGGCGCCGGGTTTCCTTCGTGAACCTTCGTGGCCTTAGTGGGGGATGCCTTTTGCCTTGGCGCGAGACCAAGACCTTGCAGAGTCCACGAATCGGTGGAATGATGAACTCAATAGAGGTGTCCTATGGCCACGAAACCCCATCCCGGTATCACCATGCACAAGATCACATTTGGGGGAGGATTCATCGGCCTGCTTTTCGGCGCTGGCAGTGCACTGATCTTCATTCTTGGCTTCCCCACACTCTGGTACTTTGTCGCATTCGCTGCCGCGCTGGGAGTCGGCGTCGCAATTCTGCTCGGAGCGCTGCACCGAATCAGTTCCGCTCGAAACAAGCCGCTCTCGATTCTCACCGCTCCAGAGCCTGGTATTCCGAAGTCTCATCCAAGAATGAAATGGCACAAGTCGCTTCAGATCGCGGACGTTTCGGCCTGATCCGTCCTGCTCGTTCTCGTCAGCTTTGGGATTTCCTCGCGCCTGTGTAAACTACGTTCGCGATGAGATCGTCCTCCAGGTTTGCCCGAAGCTTGATCGTTCTGACCTGCATTGCAGCGCTTGTCATCGGTTGCACTCCCGGTTTTGCCTCCGCCTACAACGGACATCCCAAGCTAGTCGTCGTCATCGTGATCGACCAGTTCCGCGGAGACTACCTCGAACGCTACCGTGATCAGTTCGGCGATGCAGGATTTCGATTGTTCCTCGAGCATGGCGCGTATTTTCCAAATTGCAACTACAACTACGCCAGCACGCGCACCGCTCCTGGGCACGCTACTCTCATAACCGGTGCCTACAGCCCCGGACACGGCATTGCCGACAACGAATGGTGGGACCAGAAAAAGAAGCGGATGGTGACTTCGGTCGAAGACGATGACACAAAGCTTGTCGGACTACCCGATGCCCGGACCGGCGCCTCGCCTCACAATCTTCTCGCCGATACTCTCGGCGACGAACTGAAGCTCGCAACCCAAGGCAAGTCACGTGTGTTCGGAATTTCGTTCAAGGACCGTTCCGCCATCCTGCCCGCTGGTTTTGCTGCTGATGCCGCCTACTGGATCGACCCCAGGAGCGGCGCATGGGTCACATCCACGTACTACCGTGCGGACCTGCCGACATGGGTGCAGAATTTCAACTCCTCACGCCCGCCAAAATACTGGGACCGTGAGTGGAAAGACGCGCAGGGTGCAGTGCTCGGCTCTACTGCCCACCGCAAAGGTCGGGATGGGTCCGATGCAAGCTTCTTCGAAGTTGTCGGATCGACCGCGTTCGGCAATGAATACGAATTCGAGTTTGCCCGTGAATTAATTGTCTATGAGAACATTGGCCGCGGGCCTGCCACCGATCTGCTCACTATCAGCCTTTCGCCCAATGACATCGTGGGTCATCAGTTCGGTCCCGATTCCCCGCAGATTGCGCAGATGGCGCTTGATCTCGATCACGAACTCGCCGACTTCTTTAACTTCCTCGGTCATCAGATCGGGTTGGCGAATGTTTGGGTCGCTCTTTCCGCCGACCATGGAGTCTCGACGCTTCCGGAAGCCGCAAAGAAGGTACACATCCCGGCGGCCAATCTTGCCGGAGGAAAAATCGAAGAACAGATCAATAGCGCACTGACGGCGAAGTTATCGCCTGGTCATCCGTCCGCTTATGTGAACTTCGACTATCCCTTTGCCTGGCTTGATCCCGATGCATTCGGGGCGGCACACATCAAAGAACGCGATGCCGAATCAGCGGTCGGAGAAGCCATGAAACAGGCCGGGCTACGGGACTATTACACCAAGTCGCAACTCGCGGCCGGCGAAGTTCCCAACACCGAGACCGGACATAAGTACCTCAATAGCTATTCGCCCTTAGGCGGTTGGTTCGTGATTGGCGTTCCCGATATTTATGCTGTCGGCTCCCCAAGAGGCACTGATCACGCATCGCCCTACAATTACGATACTCACGTCCCGTTGGCGTTCTATGGGCTGCCATTTCGGGCGGGAACGTATCGCAGCAGCGTTGAACCGGTCGATCTCGCGCCTACACTCGCATCACTGCTTGGCATCAATGCTCCGACGCATTCCATCGGACACGTCCTTACCGAAGCCCTCTCGTCCCCTCATCGCGGCGCAACCCAGGGAGAAGGCCAACCATGACTTCGGCTCTTGATCTCAGTGTCAATGTTGCCGGCATCTCGCTGAAGAATCCCGTCATCGCGGCCAGCGGCACCTTCGGCTACGGAGTCGAATTCGAAGATGTCGTGGAACTCGGCAAGCTTGGCGGTTTTGTGGTGAAAGGGTTGTCGAAAGAGCCCATGATCGGCAATCCTCCTCCACGGTTGTGGGAGACCGCTGCCGGCATGTTGAATGCGATCGGCTTACAGAACATTGGCGCTCCCGCATTCCTCGAAGAAAAGCTCCCACATCTTCGGCAACTGAAGAATGTCGTCGTGATGACCAATGTCTTCGGCTATGCCCGCGAAGATTACGAGCGCACGATTGAAATTCTCAATGACGGTGAAGGCATCGCCGCCTACGAACTGAACGTTTCCTGCCCGAACACCGCGCATGGCGGCCTGCAATTCGGCAGCGATCCCCGATCTCTCGACGAAGTCGTCACCACCGCGAAGCGCGTCGCGCGCCGTCCTCTGATCGTGAAGCTTTCGCCCAACGTCACCAGCATCGCGCAAATGGCTTACGTGGCGCAGGAAGCTGGAGCCGACGCACTATCTCTCATCAACACATTCGTCGCCATGGCGATCGACCCCGAAACACGCAAGCCGCGTATCGCCAACGTCACCGCCGGACTTTCAGGTCCGGCCATCAAGCCCATTGCCGTCCGCATGGTCTATGACGCCGCACATGCAGTGAAAATCCCTGTCATCGGAATGGGCGGGATCTCGACCGCGGAAGATGTCATTGAATTCATGCTCGCCGGAGCCACCGCCGTTCAAATCGGCACCGCCAGCTATTGGGACCCGTGCGCCACGGAGAAGATTGTGGATGGAGTAGAGGCGTGGTGCAAGGAGCGCCACGTCGCCCGTATTGCAGATCTCATTGGCGGAATGCAGTTGGAGTAACGGGTTTGCTCGCACCCCATGCATCGACCATGGGGTTGGGAATCCCTACTCACTCGTTAACGAGTTGGTGTCTTTCTCGCTTTCGCCGCTCTTGTTTGGGTAGAGTTTGCTTCCGTAGCGACTGACGTGTGGCAAATACCCAGTCATGCCCAGGAAAGCTATCAGCACAAATACGAAATCGATGTATGTAAGTGGTTTCTTACAGTCTCGATAAGCTTGGTAATCGAGAAGCAGACACCAAAAAGCCCACCAGCCGAGCGCACAACCTAGCGCGTTCAACCAGACCTGATGAGCCTTCCACGGGAGTGACCCGGCTTTCCATCGGGACCTAAGCTTCTCTGTCTGGTCTAGTTCATTTACGGTCCAACAGTTTGTTCCATAGAAAATGCTGAAAACCGTCGCCACTGCGGCGAATATCCAAGAACCGCAGGGGGTGTTAACCGCCCAACGGAGAATCATTTTTCAATCTCCAAACGCTTTGTAACTTGAGATTCTAACCATGTAGCTGGCGATGGAGTCGACTTCCTCTGTTGACGCGGCGCCTCACCGCCAAGCCCCCAGTATCGCTCCCATCACCACGTAACACACCAACTGATATCCCGTGTTGATCATGTACAGCTTGTTGCGCTGCCGGCTGAACAGCGCGTTCGTGAACTGCACCGTGGTCACAAATCCCAGCCACACCACCAGTCCGATCTTCAATCCATCAATCGCTGTCGAGAAGCCGGAAACTGCAATCAATTTCCCAAGCACAAATGCCGCAAGGATGCTCGCAATCAGCGACATGAAATACGACGGCCCGGCGCTCTTCTGCATCTCGGCGAGCTTTTCCTTGTCGTTGGGATCGTAGCCCATCAGCTTCATCCACGGATTCGCAAACAGCATGGGTGAATACCACAGAAAGCCCACGACCATAGTTGCGACTGCCGACACCAGGACAGCCCAAAGGTTCACTCCGAGGAAGTGCATGGAGCCTCCTTGCAATTACAGGATGAGTTGTAAAGAGTTATCGGCCGCGAGTGTACCAGATCGAACCGGGAGACTTATAGTCTTTTCCCTCGCCCCACACAACGTGAGTGATTTCGCTGCTGTCGATCGCAAGGCCGAAGTAATCTCCGAATGGAAAGCGGAAGCCCGAAGGAAGAATGTAGTCGTAGCCGCGAACGCCGCCGGAGAGTTGCGCTTCACCGCTCCACGTCGCGCCACCGTTCGTGGAGCTGCGGTAAAAGGTATTCCATAGCGGATGGTTCGGACGGCCCGGCTCGTTCGCCCGCATATCCATCCACGCAATGCGGACATCGCCGGAACCACCAGCGATGATAGTTGGAAAGGCGTGCTCCACCCCTTGTCCAGCCAAAGACACATTTGTCCTCGGCGACCATGTAGCCCCACCCGTCGTAGACGAGGAGAAGTAGATGCGCTCCGGTCCGCCACTGATGCCACCGGCGTTCCACAACGCGTACAAGGCGCCCGCACTGTCCGATGCCAATGCGATCTGTGCTCCGAGAAAGCCAGTCCCGCAGTTTTCCTCTTCACACGGCGGAGGAGCGCTCGACTGATCGATCAGTTGTGTGCTCCAGCTTCGCCCCCCATCGGTCGACCGGCTCACATAAATACTCGCCGGCCGCCTCTGCATATCGTCGCGGACATAGGCCGTCCATCCGAAAAATACTGCGCCCGAGGGATCAACCGTCGCCCCGCCTGCCAGCGACGATCCCGGTTCCGCATTCGGATTCACATATACGGCGTTGAACGTCTGCCCGGCATCGTGCGAAGCGGCCACGAGAAATCTTTCCTCGCGATTGAATCCGACATAAACATCTGCGTCCCGAACCGTGAGCACCGGCTTGTCCGTTTCTTCGCGGCCGCGCTCTGCCCAGGAGAACGACCAGTTGCGTCCGAAGTCAAGCGAGCGTGCCACGACAATGTCACGGCGATTATTTTGCAGCCATGAGGCGTACACCGTTTGCCGGTCCGCCGGATCGACCACGATTTGTGGATCGAACTGTCCGGTTGAGAGGGGAAGAACGATCTTCGAACTATGCCACGAAGCCCCGTTGTTGTCGCTGATCATCAGCGCCATCGTTGGAGCCTTGCAGATGGCACAATCCGGTACTGCGCCATATTGCGGATAAAGAATGTAGACGTGTCCCCGTCCGTCGGCCGCGATTGCTGGTTCCCACTGATCGCCGTTGCGATATCCCATTCTGATTTGGGGCGTAAATGCCGATACCGCAAAAGCCGCCTGAGCCATAATCAGGCCCACGAGGATTAACCACGCAGTTTTTTGCGCAGTTCTCGATACGAAGTAGAAGCGGTTGGTCGGCAAGTTCAAGGAGATATCCCGCTGCGGAAACACCTGACCGGACTCTACCGTGATTCCCCCGAAGCGTCAATCGTCGGGGGAGCATTTCACCTGAAATTTACAAACCTGTGACTTTTCTGGCCTTTTTCCATCGAATAAAGCAGAATCAAAGCCACGAGGTTGAGGTTCCCCAGTGTTCCTCAGTGTCCTCTGTGGTGAAAGATTTTTGATCGGGGGAAGCATGGAAAAAGCGACATTTGCAGCAGGCTGTTTCTGGGGAGTCGAAGCTACCTTCCGCGCGTTGCCGGGAGTCACATCGACGCAGGTGGGTTACATCGGCGGCCACACCGAAAGTCCGACATACAAGGAAGTCTGCACGGACCGCACCGGCCACGCCGAAGCCGTCGAAGTCGACTTCGATCCCGCTAAAATTCGTTACACCGATTTGCTGAAGGTTTTCTGGGAGAACCACGATCCCACACAGGTCAACCGCCAAGGTCCGGACTGGGGAACCCAATATCGCACAGCGATCTTCTTCCACTCTCCCGAACAGCAGGCACAGGCGTTGGCGTCAAAGGAATCGCTCGAGATGGCGCACCGCTACTCGAAACCCATTGCTACCCAGATCGTTCCCGCCGTCACGTTTTATCCGGCAGAGGAATATCATCAGCAGTATCTGGAAAAGCGCGGCCTGGCGAGCTGCCACGTTAAGCAGTAGTCTCAGGTTCCGGCTGTCGCGGGCGGAAGAAGAACAGAAGGACAAACCCGCCGATATAGAAGAGCAGACTCTGCTGCATTTCTGCGCCTCGAAACCTCAGCACCAAGCCAAACAACGCCAGAGCCTCACAGAGTGCGTAGGTGACAATGTATCCCGTCCGCCAATGGGCAAGGCTGAGATTGTCTTCCGGTTGTTGCGCAAGCTCGGCCGCGGCTCTCAGCACCAGTGTGCGTCGAACCACGAATATCGTTCCGACAATACCTACCGCCAGAGTACTGAAAACGTAGCTTAAGGCTGGCTCGACATACCTGGTGCGCGGGCCGACCATCTCCCCGACCGCAACATACAGCAGGATGCTGGCGAGCATTGACCACTGCAGGAGTCGCAGCGTTCTTAAAGACCTCGTCATCGCAGAGGATTCTCTCGCGGGATTGTAGGCAAGACTACGAAAAATATTCTACGGCGGAATCGTTGGTAACTATACAGTTTTTCTATGTCAGTGTAGGTGGTGTTCCGTCAGCCCCGGGCGCAACCGTATGAAGATCTGAAAAGAAACGGGATTTGTCCCATAAATCGGGTCAAGGTCTACTAACTTGGAATAGTAGGTTAGGTCTGCCCCGAGTCCCAATTGCCAGTACTTTTGATGAAAAACATCCCGCACGCCTCCAAACGTATAGGCTCCGATACGGTAAGTAGTCTGAGTCACTGAGTCAGGGAACAGTTCGTCCTTGTCGACGAGTTCAAGTCGGGTGAACAAGTAATTCCGGTTGCGAAACGTCAGCGTGCTCTCGGCGAGATAGCTGTTCAGATTCTTCCCGGTTTCAATCTTATGGACGCGTCCCCAGATCACCGACGTTGCCCAGTTTCCGTTCTCGAACGGCCGGTTGTATTCCACGGAAGCTGTTTGGCGCCATTGGCTGCCTGGTTCCAGAGCCTCCGGATGCTCGAGTCGCCCGATACTGTACTGCACAGTCCAGTTACGCGTCGGAGCGATACTCGCTCGCCCCGACCATGAGTCTAGTGCCGCAAGCTGAATACTCCATCGTTGCTCATTCGGTTCGCGGCCGTTAAACGCGGAAGCTTCAACCTTCAGCCGATCAATGATGAAGCCTGTTGTTACAACCCCAAAACTTGTATGGGTGGAATCCTGCAGATGATGACCAAGAGGTGCCATCGGCAACTCCGCAGCCGACGCGCGATGGATATAAGTGACTGGGCCTAACGCAGGCTCCGCGGCCGGCCCGCCATAGAGTTCCCAAGAGATTTTTTCGGTAATCGGAACTGTATAGAGTGCCGCCAGTTCCGCGAACACATTGTGCGGATGCTGATGATCGACCAGCGGCTCCCCGTGATACGTCTCCCCGGTCTGAAACAATTCCGGAAACCCTGGATGCGGCGCCGTCAGCGATTCGGCCGAGAACATTTCACGAAAGAGGATCGTTCCAGCGCCCAGCCGGTGCTGCTGCATCAGCATCCCCCAGTTCACCGACTCCGCCTTGCCCACCCCACGGGGCCCGCCTTGCTGGTTGTAATCGATGAAGATGACGCCGTGGGTCATCAAATCCCAACCGCCGCGCATCCACATCCAGCTGTGGCTGGGAACCGAAGCCGGTTGCCATGACGTACCCGATCCCTCGTGCGTCGAGGGTAACTCCAGGGCAGGGTGCTCCCCCATCTGCATGCCGGCCATCGAGGTCTGTGATTCCTGGGGGGCCGTCCCATGCACATGAGGCGGCGCCTCCGATGTTTGTGCATGCGACTGCGATAGTGCGATCGCGGTTAATAGTACGATCGTCCGAAAAAACTTTTGAAAGGGGAACCAGGCCATGCGTCCCTGATGGGGATTACGTCCCGGTAATTTTGATACGAAGTTCTTCTGGCAGCCGCTGCCGAATCTCTTCCGGCAAGCGATCGTGCACGCGGCGCGCGCCTTCTTTTGCGGCATCGAGCATCGTGACTGGAGCAGGAGTTGCGACTGCCACTCCAAGCCAGATCAGGGCGGAAAGAGCGAAGCCCGTTAGTGCGGCGATTTCCAGCCAGAACGCATGCCGGGGAGCCAGGTGCCAGATTACGCCAAAGGCGAGCAGAAAGACTGCCGCGGAAATGGAAGCCATCGCGATCAGCCCAACGTCAATAATGCGGTGGATTTGTTGCCGGCTGCGGCAGTATTCACATGCCGCCAGGTGATTTTCGTAGTCGCCCCGCATCTCCGCTGCCAAGCCGGAGATATCGTACCTCCAGCCTGCCAGAATCTTTCCAACGATCGGATCAATGCACTGCTGACTCATGAGGGGGATTGCATCGGCCCATCACTCAGAGCCGCTACAGACGGATCGGCTCCAGGGCTTCAGTCTGGGTCGCCAGCAGCACGCGATTGCAGAACAACCCGCCTCGCGTGGCCAGTGCCTTCTCTGCCTCTCTCCGGGCTATTTCCGGATGATTGTTCTGCTCAGACAGATGCGCCAGCACGATAAACGTTGCACTATTATCATAGTCGCTGGTGAAGAAATCCGCGAGGGCGACGTTCGAGAGATGCCCCACGCGGCTCATCACTCGCTGCTTCACCGACCAAGGATACGGCCCCACCCGCAACATCTCCAGATCATGATTCGACTCCATGATCAACACATCGCAGCCGCGCAGGTGATCGCGCACACTGAGCGGAATGTAGCCTAGATCCGTCGCCACTCCAACTTTCACACCCTCTGCCCGGAAGGTGAAACCCACGGGATCAGCGGCATCGTGCGGAATGGTGAACGGCCGCACCGCGATGTCGCCAACCTGAAAGCTGTGCCCAGACTCGAAGCGCTCGAGCTTCTCCAGCTTGGGTCTTTCGCCGTGCTCATCGCGCATGGCCCGCTGCCACATCTGATATGTCGCTCCGGTCATGAAGATTGGGATGCGCAGCTTTTTGGCCAGCGTTGCCAGACCACAGATATGATCGGAGTGTTCGTGGGTGATGACGATGGCCGAGAGCGATCGTGGATCGTCGCCCAAGGACTTCATTCGCCGGAACGTTTCCCGACAGGAAATGCCGGCATCCACCAGGATCTTGGTTGTGCTGCTGGCTACGACCGCGCAATTTCCGCGGCTCCCCGAAGCCAGCATGGACACACTTACACCCATGCTCGCCAGCATACTCGCGCCTCCTGTGGATACGGGAGTTACTTTTTAGTTAGCCGGGCCTTTTGTGCCAACCGCCGCGGGAACCCGTTTCATTCAGGAACCTGCAGGCGTCAGGATTCGGATCGTTCGCATCCAGCTTTCCACCACCTTAGGCCACTCGGTCACGGGACGCTCCGTCCGACGCAGTCCATACCCGTGCCCGCCTTGAGCGTAGAGGTGCATCTCGGCAGGGACGCCCGCATTCTTCAACGCCAGGAAATATACGGTCGAGTTCTCGACGTGCACGGGATCGTCTTCCGTCTGCACAATAAAGGACGGCGGCGCCTTACTGGTCACTTTGATCTCTGGATTTGGCGCGAAGTTCTGCTCCGAGAGCGCCAGATAACCCGGATAGATGATGATCGCAAAGTCCGGGCGGCAACTCAGTTGGTCTGCCGCATCGATCGCCGCGTAAAGTCGCTGGTCAAAGTGCGTGCTCAACGCCGCGGCCAGATGAGCTCCCGCTGAGAAGCCAAGCACTCCAACGCGCTGTGGATCGATATGCCAATCCGCTGCGTGTGCTCTCACCATTCCTACGGCGCGTTGGGCGTCTTCCAGCGCAGCCGCCGACTTCGGATATGGTCCTGAATCCGGCACGCGATACTTGAGCAGCACGCAGGTAACGCCGATCGAATTGAGCCACTCACAAACCTCTGTTCCTTCGAGGTCAATGGCCAGGATCCGGTACGCCCCACCAGGAAAGACCACGACTGTAGCCCCTGTGTTCTTCCCCGTGGGAGAGTAGACCGTGATCGTCGGATTCAAGACGTTGGTGAGCCTCACGACCGGCTTCCCGGCGACAAGATTGTCCTTAGCCGTTGTAACGTCAGCCTCTGACGCACCAGCAGGTTGAGGATGCGGCCATAAAGAGAGCGTGACGTGCCTCGGGCCCGGATCCCACGCCGCCTTCTGCGCCAACAAGCTGCTTGCTAGAATCACAACGAAGATGGTTACCCTCAATGATGTGCGCATAGTGCACTATTTCCCCTGTCTCAGGTGATCGGCCACCCCGCGGAAGAACGATCCCCCATAAGCCCCGGCAATCCCCGGCAAGAACGCCAGAAACGATCCATAGATCTGTGCCCGAGTGGGCTTCACAGTCCAAGAAAGGTAAGCGGCGAGTTCGGTCAGTGGAATGAAGACTCCCACACTGAGTACCCAACGCCACGGCCGTCGCGGCCGTAGCAAGCCAAGCAGCATGCAAGAGGCTACGACCAACAGCGCAGTGAGCAGCAGATCATTGACGGCCACATCCGCCCACCCAGCGCCAATGCCGCAACAGGCCCCGAGCAGGTAGCACCACCAATCGCGTTGCAGGTGTTCAATCAACAATCAAAAATCAACAACCATCAATATTGATAAAATCCGCGCCCGCTCTTCCGCCCCAGCCAACCCGCGTCCACCATCTTGATCAGCAACGGGCACGGCCGGTACTTCGGATCTCCCAACCCATTCTGCAGCACGCGCATGATGTCGAGACAAACATCGAGCCCGATAAAGTCAGCGAGCGTCAGCGGGCCCATCGGATGTGCCATCCCTAGCTTGAATACTTCATCGACGGCCTCCGGCGTAGCCACGCCTTCCATCACCGCGTACATCGCCTCATTCAGCAGCGGCATCAGCACGCGGTTCGACACGAATCCTGGCGCATCGTTCACCTCGACAGGTGTCTTCTCCAATTTCAAGGACAGATCCCGCACCGTCTCGAATGTTTCCTGCGACGTTGCCAGCCCGCGAATCACCTCGACCAACTTCATCACCGGCACCGGATTGAAGAAGTGCATGCCGACAATCTTGTCCGGCCTCTTCGTCAGTGTCGCCAATTTCGTAATCGAGATAGAAGACGTATTCGAAGCCAGAATAATTTCTGGACGCGTCACCCTGTCCAGATCGCGAAAGATTTCTGTCTTGATTTCGAACTTTTCGGTTGCAGCCTCGACCACAAAATCGCAATCCGCCAGCTTGGCACGGTCCGTCACCGGCTGAATGCGTCCCAGCGCTGAATCTTTGTCGGCCGCTGAGATCTTGTTCTTCGCCACTTCGCGATCCAGATTCTTTGCAATCGTCCCCAGCGCACGCTCCAGAAAACGTTGTTCCACATCGCAAAGGATCACCTTGTATCCCCCGCGAGCAAAGACATGGGCGATTCCATTCCCCATTGTCCCTGCCCCCACGACGCCTACAGTCTGAATGTTCATAATCTCGCCTCAGGAAAACGTTCGAGTCTATCACCAGCGCATTAGCCATTAGCAATGAGCGATGAGCAAATCGGTGTTTAAGGGACCAATCACAACTCACACTCGAAACTCGTCGAGAACACCGATTTTCGTCAAAAGTTGCGGCGCATGCAATTCCCCAAACCCCTGATAAGACGGGCCATTCAACGCATTCCCAAGGCATCATCCGGTTGCTGGAGAGCATCCGACATAAAAGAAGAAGCGTCGCTTTACGTCGGAGGTGATTATGGATCGTACGAGGATTTGGCGGTGGCTGAGAGTCTCGTTGCTTTCCTCGACTGCATGTCTGGCCTTGGGAAGTGTTGCGTGGGGCCAGAATTGGCGTGGCTATGACCGTGATGACAATTACTACAACCATGACGAAGCCCGCGAACACGGCTACCACAATGGATATCGTGATGGCCTTCGCGGGGGCCAATTCGATGCCGAACGCGGACGCCGCTTCAAGTTCAAGAATGACGACTGGGAAGACTCGCGCGGCTTCGAGCACTGGATGGGCAGCAAAGGTCACTACAAGAACGCCTATCGCGACGGCTACGAGCGTGGATACCGTCGCGCTTACGGATATCAGGCGGACCGCTACCGACACCGCTACAACGATCCCTGGCACGATCGCTATGGCTGGCGATAACAGCCAATAGGGGCGACGGAGTCGTTCCCGGTTGCCCCAAATTACCTGCCCGTGACGCGCAAAGAAGCGCTGCGACCCGACGCACGCCCGGACGTGCGACGAATCACACGATCTCTCCGCGGCCCGGCATAGCATTGGGCGTTTCCCCGAAAGGGAAAGGCCTATGCCCGTCAAGACCATCATCGAACCATTCCGCATCAAGAGCGTAGAACCCATTCGCTGGACGACCCGCAAAGAGCGCGAGCAACTCCTCGAAGCCGCCTATCACAACCTCTTTCTCCTGCCGGCCGACGATGTCCTGATCGA
>AR_comb_assmDRAFT_10782932_pt1 | contig 14074 bp, 10 predicted proteins | sample ArasoioldDNA_FD_10543 | JGI IMG/M metagenome (IMG submission 10543) | reverse complement strand
GGATGAAAGCGAACACCGACAACTACGGCTCCCCGCGGAAGGCGATCAAGAATACACTGGGTGTCAGGTCCGGCAACGATGATGCTCGTGCCCGTCCACACAATATCGGCGCAACGGCAGACAGCGTATGAAGTTCTCATGCAGAACATGAATCCCTCTCCTTTCCAGGATGCACCGCTTGAAAGGTAGGGCGTGGCGGTTATCTGAATCCAAGCTGGTTTACATGCCCTTCGCGTTACGCTGTAGCGAAAAGAGCGTAATACAGTGCCGTTTGCTGCGCTCCGTCGAGTCGAGCCAGCTCGAGTCTTGATTCTGTAATGTCTGCCGCAACACTATTTCCGGCGGCTCTCCGCACGCTCACGTCCGACGCGTGGCTTCTTTTTCTCACGCGTTTCACTCGCCTCTTTGCCTACGGCTCGCTCTCGGTGATCCTCGTTTTTTATCTTGTGAGTCTGGGACTCAGCGAATCCCGGAGCGGACTCGTTCTCACATTGACCCTTGCGGGAGACATTGTGGTGTCGCTATACCTGACGACGCGCGCAGACCAGTTTGGACGGCGGAGGATGCTGCAGGTAGGCGCCGCATTGATGGCGCTGGCCGGCTTGGCATTCGCTCTGACCAGCAATCTGATCTACCTCATCATTGCGGGCACAATTGGGGTTATCAGCCCCAGCGGCCATGAGGTCGGGCCGTTTCTCTCGATCGAACAGGCGTCCCTGTCTCATCTGACCCCGCCTTCTTCTCGCACAGAAGTCTTCGCTTGGTACACGCTAACAGGATCGATGGCCACTGCCCTCGGCGCTCTCTTTGGCGGCGTCGTGACCCAAGCCTTGCAGCAGAGGTCCATGACGCCGGTGGCCAGTTATCGCTCCATCGTGATTCTCTATGCCTTTCTCGGGATCGTCTTGGCTTGCCTGTTCGCTCGAATCTCATCGTTTGTCGAGGTGAACAAGCATTCGGACGGTGACGCGGCTTCGCCGATCAATAGTTTTATGGGGCTGGGCAAATCTCGAAGCATCGTGTTGAAGTTGTCAGGACTATTCGCGCTCGACTCATTCGCAGGCGGTTTCGTGATTCAGAGCTTCGCGGCCTATTGGTTCTATTTGAGATTCGGAGCAGAACCAAGAACACTCGGTGGAATCTTCTTCTGGGCGAACGTTTTTGCGGGAATTTCGGCGTTACTCGCTTCGCGCCTCGCGAGTCGCATCGGATTGGTCCATACGATGGTCGTCACTCATCTGCCTTCCAATCTTCTTCTGATCGCTGTGCCGTTGATGCCTACTCTCTCGCTCGCCGTTCTAGTCCTCCTTCTTCGTTTCAGCATCAGCCAGATGGATGTTCCGACGAGGCAGTCCTACACCATGGCGGTGGTGGAAGAGAGAGAGCGATCTGCAGCCGGGGGATTCACAGGTGTAGCACGCACCACGGGTGCGGCGATCAGTCCATTGCTCGCGGGCTTCCTCTTCGCCCGTCCAGGCCTCATAAACCTGCCGTTCTACATCGCCGGCACGCTAAAGGTCGTCTATGACGTTCTTCTCTATTTCTCCTTCCGACAACTTCGCCCGCCAGAGGAAGCTAGCGTCAAATGACAAGAAACTTTGGTCCTTTCCTCATCAGGGCTGTGATCCCCGTCACTGCGGTTGTCGCCAAATTCGACCTAACATTATTTGTCTGAAGCGAGAACTCAGCCAATCGCAGTTAGAAAAAGCAGTACACTGATGAGAGTGACTAGAATCCGAGCCTTCGCGCTGCTAACGATCGCCCTGCTGTGGGCAATCACGCCGGCCATGGCGTGCGTCCTTCCAAGTGCGACAATGACGCCCGCGGAACGGGAGTGCTGCCACCACATGGCGGAGCAATGTGGAAGCTCGATGATGCCGGCCAGTCATTCCTGCTGTAAGGCTCAGGGACCAACGAACACCGTTTTACCCCAGGCGCAGTCTGCAGGGCCGCTTCGTCCCCTCACGATTGCTGTGATGCCGCCGGTCGCCTCGTTAGGGGCGTTGCCTGTGGTGACAGTCCGTTTCCATCTTTCGTTTCTTCATGCCCCACCTCCCGAACCGTCTCCCAGCTATAACTCCGTTCTGAAAATCTAGACAGCTTTCATTGCCCTGATGAGGCCGTGCTCTGCCCTGCTGCGCCTTTGGAGCGGCGCTATGCGGACACGCCTCTATGCCTCTACCTGCTAATTGTTTACGGAGGAGTAATGAAAGCTCTACATTTAGGTATTCGTCTGCTATCGCATGCATCGAGCACGCATCGCGAGCCGCGCGCGAATTCCGGCAATGTTGGCGGGCGACAGAAGAAAAATCCTGCGCGGACCGGTCAGGTCGTGTTCACCGACGATATTGAATGGATCGCGGCGGCGGGAGACTACGCCGAACTGCACTGTGGTGGGCGTTGTGATCTTTTGTGTGAGACCATGGGCGCCCTCGAACAGAAACTCGATCCCGCGTAGTTTCTTCGCATTCATCGCTCGCGGATCGTGCGTGCGCGATGTGTCCGCGAACTTCGCGCCATCGACAGCCCTGAATATCTCCTGAAACTGTCAGACGGTTCGGAACACCGCTCCAGCAGAACCTAAGCAGAACGGCTGGACGAGTGGTTGTCGTCGCCGTGCACGGCCACTCATGTGTATCGAAATAGGGCTTTGAAACCATAGTCCATGTGCTGCTGAAGGTGACAATGGAACAACGAAAGACCGGGTTGATCAGCGGTGAAATCGACGATCGCCCGGCCGTAGTAAGGGACGACGACCGTGTCCTTGATCACGCCCGCAGTCTTTTTGCCGTTGACTTCGACCAGTTCCCAGAGATGGCGGTGCAAGTGCATCGGATGGGCGTCGTCGGTACGATTTCTCATGACAAGCCGATAGCGCGTGCCTTGCTGCAGCACGAATTCCCGATCGTGAGGATAGGGTTTACCGTTCACGAGCCATAGGTTGAACTTGCCAGCTCCGCTCGGGACTTTCTCGAAGATCAATTCGATGGTTTGCTGCGGGAGAGTTGAGCTTGAGTTGGCAGTGCCAAAAATGGTGTAATCCCACGGCGTCTTGGGCGGATCGATCCACTGCGGCGGGCGATGCTGATCAGCGTATTCCAAGACCACACCCAGTCCCGATTCACGCACTACCTTCTCGGTTGACCCGAGGATCCAGATGCCCGGGTTATTCATCTGGATTTCCACATCAATGCGCTCGCCCGCGCCGACGAAAATGGAATCAAGCATTTGGGGCGAAGGAGCGGGATTTCCATCGAGCGCGATCACTTTCATTTTGTGGCCGGCGAGCGCAATGCGGCGATTCTCGATTGCGCTGGCGTTGAGGAAATGAATGAGCAACCGCTGGCCTTGGCGGACTCGGATGGGATCGCCGGAACCGAGCGCCTTGTCGTTGATGGAGTATGTCATCGAGCCGACTTCAAGGCCGTCTGGATCGGTGCTCAACGTGGTCGGTTTTTCGAGTAAAGGACCACCATGTGTATCATCATCTTCGTCGTCCATTGCGGCGGTAAAGAAGGGCTCCCAGTCACGGAGTGCGAGAAACAGCTCTTGATCGTATTGGCCTGGGTCGTGACCACCGTCGACGTAAACGAAGCCAAACTGGCCGGTGTACGCGCCCTTGTGTAAATCATCCATCGCCATTGCGTGTGAGTGGTACCAGCGGGCTCCAGCGGGGCCAGGAGTGAGGAAGAAGCGGCGCCTCTGGCGCGGTGGTACGGGAGAGGATCCTTCCTCGGCTGTGCCGTCGATTTCCGAAGGAATAAGAAGGCCATGCCAGTGCACTAGTTCGGGTGTGTCCGTGTCGTTGATGACTTCAACCGTGATTCGTTTGCCTTCGCGCATACGCAGCACCGGTCCGGGAGCGGTGCCGTTGTAACCAACCGTCGAGAGGATATGCGAGCGGTCAAGTTCGACTGTAACTGGGGCAATTCGCAGAGTGTAGTCCGCTTTATTTTCGGGGACCTGGCTGGTCGGGCGTAACGTTGCGGCACCCTGCTTTCCAAACACTGAGCGCGGTGCACCCGCATGCGCAAGAGCCATGCCGCCGAGTTTTAGGAGATTGCGCCGGTTCACAACTTTGCCGCTCTATTAGAACTTTGTAATGTTAGATCGTCTCATGCGGAAAGCGGCACGGACAAGCAATGCAAACTTCCCGTACGATCTGCAACCAACGGAGAAAGACGTCCGTCTAATTCATAAGCGTTTCTAGCTCAAACGGGATGAGTCAGCCGGAGGTCGTTCATGAGAATTTCGCGCCTTACCATCGCAGTCGCTGCCGCGACCTGCTGCGGAACCATCTGGGCTCTACAACAGACGGCGGACTTTGGCTTTGGCAATGACGACTCGCCGACCAACGTCAAGGCTGAGTTTTACTGGTCACGCCTGGCATACTCGTCCCGACTCTCTTACGCCGCGACACCGCAGAGCTTCGGTGGCTCTAGGGGGCGATGGTTCAATTCGTGGTCGCGCGATTACCCAAAGGCAGATCGCCAATTTCTCATTGCAATGCACCGGTTGACGCGCATTGATGGGCGTCCTACGGAGCAGGTGGTGACGCTCGACTCCGATGATATCTTCAACTACCCATGGATTTACGCGGTCCAGGTGCAAAACTGGGCCTTTACAGACACCCAAGCCAACCGACTGCGCGAGTACTTGCAGAAAGGTGGCTTTCTTATGGTCGATGACTTTCATGGCACCGAAGACTGGGAGAATTTCATGAACGGCATGCGACAGGTTCTCCCGGATCGGCCGGTCGAGGACCTGCAAAGCGGCGACGAAATCTTCCATACTCTCTACGACATAGACGACAAGATGCAGATACCGGGCGAGCAATTTGTGTGGACAGGCAGAACTTATGAGAAGGATGGATATCAGCCCAAATGGCGCGCTATTCGCGACGACAAGGGCCATATTGTCGTTGCCATCTGCCATAACATGCACTTGGGCGATGCATGGGAGTGGGCCGATGACCCAAATTACCCGGAGACTTTCGCGTCTATGGCTTTCCGCGTTGGACTGGACTACATCATTTATGGAATGACCCATTGAGCTCTCCTCTGCGGAGGGAAGAAAATAAGGCCCCAAAAGGCTTTGTCAGAACCGGAAACACCGATGTTTCAGTTCCTATTCAAGTACCCAAGCCCGGTATTCACGAAAGGTCGGCTCGTGCTGCTCAGTGCATGGCCTCCGTGGATGCTGCCCGTGTTGATTGTGGCAGCTGCCGGAGGGCTAGCGCTGCTAATCCGTCGGCGTGTCCGTCATTCTGAAGTTAAGCTGCGTGGCCTGCGGTTGGGTGGGATATGGGCTGTGCAATCGGCGCTTTTGGCGCTCTTGCTGCTGCTGTTATGGCAGCCAGCGGTGATTGTGAGCGAACTTGGCTCGCATCAGAACATTATCGCCGTCGTAGTGGACGACTCGCGCAGCATGAGTATTGCCGATAGTGACGGGAAAACCCGAGAAGCTGCGGCGATTGCCGCCCTGGATGGAGGAGTTTTGGCGGGACTCCGACAACGCTTCCAGACCCGCATGTACCGCCTGGGACGTGAAATCACGCCTGTCGATGCGCCCGGCGACATTGCACCCGGGGACCTTGCTACTCACATTGACCAGAGCTTGGAACAGCTCGCTAGCGAAACCGGAGACCTGCCTGTCGGCGCCATCCTGCTGTTAAGCGACGGAAGCGAGAACTCGGCAGGACTTGGGGGTTTGGAAATCGGCGCTGGCGCATTGAATATGCTTAAGGAGCGCCGTCTGCCTGTGCACACGGTGGGGTTCGGGATGCCTGAGCATGCGCATGATATCGAGATAGAGGATGTGAGCCTACCTGCGAGCGCTGTGGCGAATGCGCGCATCGCTGCCACGGTTACTTTGGTGCAGCACGGTTATGCTGGGCAGAAAACGACGCTGACAGTGCGCGATGGTGACAAGGCCGTTACGCAACGCGAAATCAGGTTGGCGCGTGACGGTAGGCCGCAAAGCGAGCCGCTGTTCTTTCCTGCGGGCAGCGCAGGCGCGAAAAGTCTCAACTTTGCCGTTGAGCTGCTTTCCGGCGAAGAGTCACTCGCCAACAACGCCGTAACGCGGCCCTTCCTGGTGAGGGATGCGAAGCGGCGCATCCTGTACGTCGAGGGCGAGCCGCGCTGGGAATATAAGTTCATCCGGCGCGCGGAAGACCAAGATCCCACAGTGCAGATCGTCTCGATGCTGCGAACCAGCGAAAACAAGATCTATCGCCAAGGCATTATCAACCCTGCTGAACTAGCTCAAGGGTTTCCGGTGCATGCTGAAGATCTCTTCGGCTACGCTGGTATCATCATCGGCTCTGTCGCAGCGGATTACTTTACGCCTTTACAGCAGGAACTGCTGCGAGAGTATGTCGACCGTCGCGGCGGCGGTATCCTGTTTCTGGGCGGAAGATCCTCCCTGAGCGACGGCGGCTGGGGCGCGTCGAGCCTGAACGCGTTGCTTCCAACCTTTCTCCCCTCAGGCAATCACAACTTCCGCCGCAATCCCGCCGCGGTAGAGCTAACCGCGGCAGGCATTGATTCGCCCGTAACGCGGCTCCTCGACGACCCTCAGAAGAACGCGGAACGATTTAGGAAGCTGGCTTATCTCGCCGACTATGAAGACCCCGGTTCGCCTAAGCCCGGCGCAACTGTGTTGGTCGATCTTCACGCGGGCCATCGCACACTGCCTCTACTCGTCACCGAGAGCTATGGCAGCGGCCGCACCGCCATTCTCGCGACCGGCGGTACCTGGCGCTGGCAGATGAGCGAAGCCCTCGGTGATCCCGCGCACGACCTTTTTTGGCAGCAGCTCTTGCGCTGGCTGGTCTCGGAGTCGCCGGGTCCGGTTTCGGCTTCCATTCCGGCACGTCTTCTCATGGACGAAGGACACGTGCAACTTACGGCGCAGGTGCGCGACAGGACTTTCCAGCCGGTCACGGACGCGCATGTTTCGGTTCACATCCTCGGTCCTGAGGGGATGGATGCTCTTGTTGGACTGAGACCTTCCGAAACCACACCTGGGCAGTACCAGGCCGAGTGGAGCGCGGCGAAACCAGGGGCCTATCTGGCAGAAGTGTCAGCACAAACCGCAGACAGCCAGCCTCAGGAATTGGGCCGCGACCTGGTCACCTTTCAACGCGAGAACGGAGTCGCGGAAAACTTCCACACCGAACAGAACCGCCATCTCCTGGAACAACTGGCGTCGGAAACCGGCGGACGCTATTGGAACCTCTCGGAGCTGAAGAATCTGCCGCGCGACATCTCTTACTCCGAAGCCGGCATATCAGTCCGCACCACTAAAGAGTTGTGGAACATGCCCATATTTTTCCTGTTTCTGCTGGGCTTGCCAATCACAGCATGGCTGCTGCGCCGCAGATGGGGTGTAGTATGAAGCGTAGCCTACTGCTGGCGTCGACCTTGCTGTTTGCTCTCGAGGCGCACGCTGCAATCTTCTATGTCATAGTTGCCGGACTTGGCGGAGAACCCGACTACGAGCAGCGTTTCACCACCGCCGCAAACGACCTCGACCGCATCTTCAAATCCGCAGGCGCCACAGCGCGTGTCTACACGCTCGTCGGCGCGCAGGCCACAGCGGCGCGGTTCCGGGACACGATCAAAACAATTGAGAGCGAAGCCACGGTGGATGACGATTTTGCGCTGATCCTAATCGGTCACGGCTCGTTCGATGGCGTCGAATATAAATTCAATCTCCCAGGACCCGACGTAACGGCGACGGAGATCGCGGCCTTGTGCGACCGCGTCGCATCGCGCCGCCAGCTTATCGTCGATACAACCAGCGCCAGTGGTGGCGCAATGCAGGCGCTCGAAAAGCCAGGCCGCGCTGTCATCGCCGCCACAAAATCGGGCACGGAAAAGAATGTGACCGTTTTCGCACGGTACTGGGTCGATGCTTTGCAGGACGTGTCCGCGGACATCGACAAGAGTGACTCGGTCAGCGCTATGGAAGCGTTTCTTTATGCGACTGAGAAAACCGCCGCCTTTTACGACGCGGAAAAAAGATTGGCTACCGAACATGCCGTCTTTAATGATGTCGGCCATGGTGAGCCCGTTCGCCAACCAGGCAACGGTCAAGGTACGCTGCTATCGAACTTCACGCTCCTGCGCCTTGACGTGAGCCAGCTGGCTGCGAATGATCCTGCCAGGCGCGCCCTGTTAGACAAGAAGGAGGAGCTCGAACGGAAGATCGACAACCTGAAATACCGCAAAGCAGCTATGGACCCCGCCGATTACAAGAAACAATTGACCGACGCTTTAGTCGAACTGTCCAACGTGCAGGAGAAATTGGACCAATGAGATGCATCTCCCTCATTCCGGTATTCCTGCTGATGGGACAACTTACGGCTAGTGCCACAGTTCCGGAGGACTGTCGGACGCAGCGCAAGCATGGGTATGATGCGCAAGCACAAGCGTGCTTCACAGCTCTTACGCGGAGTTCCGATGCTTACTTCCGGGCCGAAGGATTCTGGGGTCTTGAACAATGGAGCCGCGCCAATGACGAGTTCCGTCTTGCAACGCAGCCCGCAGACAGCAAGGCTCTTTACAAGGTTCGCTGGGGCCTGTTGTTGCACGAGCGCTTCAATAACGCTGACGCTGCCGGTCTCTTTCATGAAGCATTACAAAAGGACCCCTCGAATGCCGAGGCATATATCGGGCTTGCGCGGGTCTCCGCCGACAGTTTCGATGGCCAGGCCACTGCATATTTGCGAAAAGCCACTGCCCTCGATCCCGGGCTCGCCGACGCCCATGAGCTGATGGCGCAACTCGCTCTTGAAAAAGATGACCGCGATACGGCTGCTGCAGAGGTTGACAAGGCCCTGGCGCTCCAGACAGACGCGCTTGACGCTATGGCCACGCGCGCCGCTATCGAATTGCTCTCTGACCGCTCTCCCAATGAATGGTTCGCCAGAATTGCCGCAATCAACCCCCACTATGGTGAAGGGTACGCGCTGGTGGCACATCAGATCGAGATGCATTACCGCTACCAGGATGCGGTGACCTACTACCGCAAGGCGATCGAAGCCGCCCCGCGCCTTTGGTCAGCGCATTCCGCGTTGGGCATCGAGCTCATGCGGCTGGGCAAAGAAGACGAGCCGCGTCAGGAACTGGAGCTGAGTTACAACAACGAATATCGCGATGCAGCCACCGTCAATAGTCTGCGTCTCCTCGACAGTTACAAAACTTTCGAGACCATTCGCCACGGCGCAACCATTTTGAAGCTTCATAAGACAGAGGCCGCGCTGCTCCGGCCCTACATGCAAGCGGAGCTACATGCGATTCTCGCTGCTTATGAGACAAAGTACGGCATGACGCTTCACGGTCCAGTGCAGGTAGAGGTGTATCCCAACCACGAGGATTTTGCCGTGCGCACCCTGGGCATGCCAGGCCTAGGTGCGCTCGGTGTCACCTTTGGCGATGTTATTGCCATGGATAGCCCTTCGGCTCGCAAGCCAGGTGACTTTAACTGGGGTGCCACACTCTGGCACGAGATGAGCCATGTATTCATCCTCACTGCCACAAATCATCGCGTGCCCAGGTGGTTCACTGAAGGTCTTGCTGTGCACGAGGAAGGCGAGCACTCTCCGGAGTGGGGCAACCGCATCACACCTGATGTTCTCGTTGCCATCCGCGATAAGAAGCTCCTGCCCGTCTCGCATCTTGACCGCGGGTTTGTCTATCCCGAGTATCCCTCGCAGGTGATTGTCTCCTATTTCCAAGCCGCAGCCATCTGCGAGTTCATAAAAGAAAAATGGGGCGAGGACAAACTTCTCGCCATGGTCCAGTCCTATGCGAAACAGCTGACCACGTTGCAGGTGGTGCAGCAGCATCTGGGTCTCGTGCCAGAAGACTTCGACAAGCAATTTTTCGCGTGGATTGACCACAAGTATGGCGTTAAAGCAGCACATTTCGACGAGTGGCGCGACAAGCTCAAGGTGCTTGCCTCAGCAGCGCACGAGAAGCAATACGACATGGTGCTCAGGGATGCACCAGTGATCCTTGCCATGTATCCCGAATATGTAGACGAAGCGAATATCTACGAATTCATAGCTGACGCAGACAACGCACGCGGGGACTCGAAAGCGGAGGCCGCCATCCTGGCGGCGTATGAGCACCAGGGCGGCCAGGTGCCCGAGATGCTAAAGCGCCTGGCTACGCTCGAAGAATCTCAAGGACAAACAGACGAAGCCGTGGCAACGCTCGAGCGGCTCAACTATATCTACCCGGTAAAGGACGAAGAACTGCACCATCGCCTGGGCGATTTGCTCTTTAAGGAGAAGCAATACGATGGTGCAATTCGCGAATACAGCGCTTTGGCGGCATCAAATCCTGTAGACAAGGCCGGCGCGCAGTTCAGCTTGGCACAGGCATATTTCGCTGCCGGCAATAGAGATCAGGCTGAAGAGTGTGTCTTGGCTGCGCTCGAAATTGCTCCGGGCTATCGCCCAGCGCAGAGGCTGCTTCTTCAGTTGCAACAATCGCCCACAACACGCAAGTAATCCGAAAGGACTTCGATGGCTTCTCTCGCCCGATTGGATGAAGACGGAGCGCTCCTCGAGCAACGTGTGAAGCGCTTTCACGCAGTGCGCGAGCGAGTCCTTGAGCAGGTGCGCGGAGTTATCGTGGGCCAGGACGAGGTGCTCGACCAGATCCTAGTCGCTCTCTTCGTCGGCGGCCACTGTCTTTTGACCGGCATGCCCGGTACTGCTAAAACCCTGATGGTGCGAACCATTGCGGAGGTGCTAGGCCTTGCGTTCCGGCGCATCCAGTTCACGCCCGACCTGATGCCGTCAGACATCACTGGTACCGACATTATCGAAGAGGATTTGGAGACCGGGCATCGGAAATGGACCTTCGTCGAAGGGCCGATCTTCGGCAATATACTGCTCGCCGACGAGATCAATCGCACGCCTCCGAAAACGCAATCCGCCCTGCTCGAAGCCATGCAGGAGCATTCCTGCACAGTGCGCGGCCACATGTATCGACTGCCGGCACCGTTCTTTGTGCTGGCAACACAAAACCCGATAGAACTCGAAGGCACCTATCCGCTCCCCGAAGCACAACTAGATCGCTTTCTCTTCAACTCGCTCCTTGACGATCTGGGCGCCGAGGACGAGTTGAAAGTCATCGACCGAACTACAACTACATGCGATACGAAAGTAGAAGCCGTAACGTCGGCTGAAGAGCTGCTTGACTTTCAGCAATTGGTGCGGATGGTGCCCATCGCCCAGACCATTTCGCGCTGGGTAGTGAGTCTGGTACGGGCCACACGACCTAAGAGTGAGGCCGCGCCTGACTTCATCAAGAAGTATGCCAACTACGGTGCCAGCGTGCGAGCCGCACAGTCTATTGTGCTGGCTGCGAAGGCACGGGCGCTTTCGCACAAGCGCTATCACGTTACCTACGACGACATCACGGCCATCGCGATCCCCGTGATGCGTCATCGCATTATTCTTAACTTCCACGCCGAATCCGATCGCATCGACACAGACGAAATTCTCAAGCGACTCGTGGCGCAGATGCCGCGGCCGAGGGCGGGTTGATGCAGCGTTTCCTCGATCCCCAAGTGCTGGCTGGCATTTCCTCGCTCGATCTGCTGGCAAAAACGGTTGTGGACGGTTTCGTAGCTGGCCTGCATCGTTCCCCCGAGTTCGGCTTCAGCCAGGAGTTTGCCGAGTACCGCGCCTATACGCCGGGAGACGACTTGCGTCATGTAGACTGGAATCTTTTCGCACGCACCGAACGCTGCTATCTCAAACGCTATCGCGGGGAGACGAATAGCCAGCTCACGGTCCTGCTCGACGCCAGCAACTCCATGCAGTACACCTCCAGTCCACCCAGCAAAATCGACTACGCGCGCTACCTTGCGGCAGCGCTCTTCTATCTGGCCATTCACAATCAACGCGACGCGGCAGGGCTCATCGTCTTCGACGAAGAAGTGCGCGAGTATATTCGCCCATCTACGCGGCCGGGACAGTTGACGCGGCTCTTTGCAGGGCTGGAACAAGCCACGCCGCGTGCGCGAACAGATTTTGCCAAGCCGCTCCAGCATTTTCAGAATGCCCTGCATCGGCGAGGTATCGCCGTCGTTGTCTCGGACTTCTATAAGAAGGCGGAAACGATAATTGCCAACTTCGCGCCACTGCGTTTCCGCGGCAACGAAGTGATCCTCTTTCAGATTCTTGATCCGCAGGAGATTCGACCAGCACTGAAGGAGCCGGCTATCCTCGTCGATCTCGAAAACAATCACAGAATTGAAGTCATTCCCGAATATACGAATACCGTGTATCGAACCAAAATCGATGCCCACGTGGAACAGCTTCGCTCTCGTGCACGCGCAGCAGGTATGGATTATCACCTTCTTGTGACCACTCAGCCTCTCGATTTGGCTCTGCGCGAATACCTGACGCTGCGGCAGGAAGGTGACTGATGGGCTTTCTTGCGCCATGGTTTATTGCGGGCGTGGTGGTGCTAGGTGTACCCGTCTTTGTGCATCTCCTGCGTCGTCATGTGACCACACCTCGCCCGGTTAGCTCGCTCATGTTCTTTGAGCGTGGTACACAGAGCTCGACCCGCCATCGGCGCCTTAAATATCGGATGCTGTTTGCGCTGCGTACGGCATTATTGCTGCTGCTGCTGCTTGCATTCGCCAATCCCTTTGTGCGGCGGTCTGCTGCCGATGCGAACGGCCGCACCCATCTGATCGTGCTCGATAACTCATTCAGCATGCGGGCCGGAAAACGATTTGCCGACGCCAAGCGACAGGCCCTTGCTGCACTCGAGGCAAAGGTTCCTGGGGACAAGACTCAGATCATGACCCTCGGCGGAGAGCTTGAAATTCTGACTCAGCCGATCACAGACGGAGCGCAGCTCCGCTCGACTCTCGAAGGCATCCAGCCCGGCGACGGTCGCGCGAGCTTCAGCGACCTCGCACGAGCCGTCCGTTCGCTTGCGGAAACGGTGCACGGGCCCATCGATGTCGACCTCTTCAGCGACATGCAGCATAGCGCCATGCCGGCCAACTTTGGCGATGCGGTCTTGCCAGGCAATGCCAGGCTAGTATTACATCCTGTCGCCCAAGGACCTACGGTTCCTAACTGGACGGTCGAAAGCGTAGAAGCTCCGGCCCAGTTGTCCGATCCGAGAGATCCCAGCCGTTCGCGTGTTCGCGCGGTGGTCGCAGGCTTTGGTACCCCGGCAGCAAAGAAGACGGTCTCGCTTGTTGTGAACGGAAAGGCCGTGGCCACGCAAAAGGTGGATGTTCCGGCGAGCGGACGTGCGACCGTGGATTTTGCATCGCTTGATGTTGGCTATGGCTTCAACCGTTGCGCCGTGGCGATTGAAAGAGGAGACGCATTCCCGGCCGATGATACGAGCATTTTCGCTGTACGCCGGTCGGACCCGGAGCGCGTTCTCTTCGTGCATGATGCCGGCGATACGCGTTCGGAAACGTACTTCGGGGCGGCGCTCGCGGCAGGAGCGCAGGGTTCGTATGTGTTGCAATCCATGCCACGGGAGCAGACGACCGACGTCGACCCATCGCGGTTCGCCTTCGTGATACTCTCCGACACCGTTACCCTACCCCCAATCTTTGAGCACGCGCTGACTCAGTATGTTGCCAAAGGGGGCAATGTACTCATCGTGCTCGGCACACGCGCAGCGCAGCATGCGCGGATACCGTTGTGGGGTGGCGAGGTTCAGGATACGCATAACTATGTGCGCTCAGGCAATCTCGCGGCGGTCGCCCAGGTAGACTTCAGCCATCCCGCGCTTGAACAGGCGCAACCCGGACGCGGTAGCGGCGGCTGGTCTGAAGTCAAGGTGCTCTACGCGGCGGTAGTGGACCCAGCCAAAGCACGCGTGGCAGCACGGCTCGCGGATGGCACACCTCTCCTCCTAGAAAAACAGCTCGGGGAAGGCCATTTGCTCCTTTTTGCGTCGGGAATGGAAAACCTGACGAATGACCTCCCGTTACATCCGCTCTTTGTGGCCTTTGTGGACCGCCTTGCCCAGCATCTTTCCGGCAGCGAGCCGCTCAGCGGCTCGAG
>AR_comb_assmDRAFT_10422490_pt1 | contig 14081 bp, 12 predicted proteins | sample ArasoioldDNA_FD_10543 | JGI IMG/M metagenome (IMG submission 10543) | reverse complement strand
GTTATTTTGTCGATCGAACGGATCGGCGTGATCTCAGCCGCGGTCCCTGTCAGGAAAACTTCATCGGCAAGATAAAGTGCCGAACGCTGGACGGATGTCTCAACGATCTCGATGCCCATTTCGCGGGCGATCTGGATCACAGAGTCACGCGTGATGCCGGGAAGCACGGATGCTCCAAGTGGCGGAGTGTAAAGCTTGCCGTTGTTGACGAGGAAAATGTTTTCGCCCGAGCCCTCGGAAACCATGCCGCGATCATCAAGTGCGATGCCTTCGGAATATCCGCCAAGCAGGGCTTCCATCTTGATGAGCTGCGAATTCATATAATTCGCACCGGCCTTCGCCATCGACGGCAGGGAATTGGATGTGATGCGTGTCCAGCTCGAAACGCAGACGTCGATGCCGGCTTCGATCGCTTCTTCGCCGAGATACTTGCCCCATTGCCATGTCGCAATGTAAACGTTGATCGGATTCGGGAAAGGGTTTACGCCGAACGCAGGCTTGTCCTCATCGAGGCCGCGGATAACGATCGGGCGAATGTAACATTCGTTGAGGCCGCTTTCGCGGATCAGCTCGACAGTGGCGTCGCAAAGCGCTTGTCGATCGTACGGGAAATCCATCCGATAGATCTTCGCGGAATTGATCAATCGCTGGATGTGTTCCGTCAGACGGAACACCGCAGAACCCTTGGTCGTGTTATAGCAGCGGATGCCTTCGAAAACGCTCGAGCCGTAATTGACCACGTGCGACATTACGTGAATTCTGGCGTCGTTCCAATCTATGAGTTCGCCGTCTTTCCACACTTTCGGCGATATGTTCATTGTTTTGACATCTTTTGCCATAGTTATGATGTTGTGATCGCGATGATCAATGAGACGTTTAAGAAATGCTTAATAAAGGGCAAATTCTATGATATAGGACAACCCTATTGCAAAAGTTATCCTGTCAAAAGCATAGCTTATGGACAGGTGTTTAGCAACCGTCTGAATGTTGAATGAAGTCGCTCTAGGAGCGCGAAAAAGCGGGCCAAAATGCCGGCCCGCTCGGTTCTAAAAATGAAGGAGGATCAAAGAATGAACAGCCGCGATGCGGTGTCGTCGAGACGTGACGAGAAATTAACTCCGCCCGAATTTACGGTCACTATTATAGGCTGGTCGCCGAAACCGTTAAGCGTAGACGGCAATTGGAAATCGACCGTGTAAACACCCGGTTCAACCGCCACCGCACCAGACAAGATGTTTGCTCCAGTGATCGTAACCGAACCAATTCGTATCGAGAATGACGCCGCTCCGATATTCTCGACACCGGTCAAATGTAACCGCATATGACTTGGCACACGACGGCCGCCTCTAAGCTGGATCGTAAAGACGGTAAACGGCTCAGTAGTAGGCACCCGATTTGTAACGTTGAAGATCTTGGCTCTTCCGCCCGGGGCTACACCCTGGAACGTAAAAATATCGGGACGTGCTGGTACAACCACAACGCTGCTCTTCAAGCTATAACCGTTGTTGTTCAACACAACCGGATAACTTGTCCCGGTCGCCTCAGGAACCAAACCGGGCGGCACGACAAACACAATGTTATGACGCGATACCGATTTGAGACCGCAGGCAGCACCATTGATCGTCAACGTAACGCCGCTCAACTCGATCGGAAGAGTAGGGCTTCGCTTTAGGTCTCCAATGGCCGTGCGTGCAACGACCGGTTGATCTAGCCCGGCATCAAAATTCAGCATGGCGAGCATGCCCGGGCTGATTCCCTGAACAGCCAGCGGAGTGATCGGGGTTGGCGTCGGCACCGGTGTTGGGGTAACAGATGGCGTCGGCGTTGGACTCGGAGTCGGAGTTGGTGACGGCGTAGCGGTCGGGCTCGGAGACGGCGTCGGTTGAGGCGATGGTGAAACCGGTATTCGGCTCGCGCCAGTAGCAAAATTCATACTGACCGCCGACTCACTTATGAGCTCGGGTGTGACCAGATAATAGACCTCCGACCCAAGGTCCGGATTGCCGGTTCCAAGCTCCGTCAGCGCCAGATTGAACGCCATCCGCCGTGATGTGTTTGACGGTAGTGGCTGCGTGGACGCGAGGAACACTTGGGATACGGGCAACTTCGTCAAACGCTTGAATGTTGCACTTGTGCCCGTCGTGAGGGAATAACTGTAGATCTGTACAGGACGCGTCGGATCCGGATTCATTCCATCACTTGCGGTGGCTGGTATGGTGCCGTCGGGTTTGATATTGAGCCTGGTTTCCAGGACGATCGTTGACGGCGTGCCCATGTCATCCGTGTCGCTAAAACCAGGATAGTGTGCGACGTCACCGCCGCTCGCGGCAGAGTCAGCCATGCTGCGCGGTCCGATCTGACGAAAAGCGTTGCCACTCGAAACCGTCGTGTCGTAAACGTACAGTGCAAATGAACTTTGATTACCTCCTGACCCACCGAGGTCGGCAAAAGAGTCAAACGCTATATAACGACCGTCCCGGCTCATTCGTTTGCCCGGATCGAGAACGTTAACCAAGTCACCCGGATTTGTTTGCGTCGTTGTGGTTATCTGTTTGCAAAGACTCGGTACACCAGACGAATTTAGGTCTGCGTAAAATATCTCTTCGTTCCGACTGCTCTCCGGATTCGATCCACAGTCCAGATTCGTAGTGCTTGCCGGATTATCGACCGGGTCATCGCCTGTACTGGCAAACGCAACGCGTGAACCGTTGCCGCTTATACTAGGAAACTTACTGTATATCGGGTTTTGGACAGTTCCGCGAGGTGTCTTGGTTACCTGACTTATAAGACCGCCGCCGCTGTTTACATAAGTGTATATTTCTTCGGTGTCTTCCGCCGGAAACGCATTGCCGACCGACGGAACTAGATCACGCGACGAGACAAATGCTATTACGCCCCCGTTGTCGCTAATGCTCACATCGTGGTTGTCATTAGCTACCGTCGCACTTGACGTAGACGTCCCTACACGCGGAAGCTGGCTCGGGACAGTGTTTGTCACTCGAACAAAGATCCCGGTAGTTGCCGAGCCGTCGGCATTGAACGGGGCTAAGTTCGTGAAGGGTAGCTCGTCGCCGGCGGAAAGATCTGGCACATCGGTGTAAGCAGGGATCTGATACAACCACATCTCCATATTGCCGTCGTTCGTAAGTGAGTTGGCCCCCGGCGATGGCGATGGTGAGGGCGAAGGGCTCGGACTAGGTGTCGGCGTAGCGGCAGTGAATGCGTTAGCGTCAAAATTGCCAGGATCGGTTGTGCTAACGATCGGCGGATGCGTACCGTCTCCCGGAAACGCGATAGTTGCATTGGAGCTGAAAGCTATCCACTTGCCGTCATTACTGATGACCGGTCGGCTGTTCTGTATCACTACGCGAACATTCGTCGTGTTATTGCCTCCGTTTGGATCGAACAGCAGATTTTTTGTGTTTGTGATCTGGAAGATCCGTCGCTGAGCAAGGTCCCACAAGAATATCTCGACATTGCCATCGGCGTTTCGCGGGTTTTCGGTCGCCAGATCGCCCCGTGATTCGAAGACTACGAAACGACCGTTCCCGCTGATCGAGGTTGCCAATGACTCGGAAGTTGAGTCGGTGATCTGACCGATCACCGTGTCGACGGCCTGTGAGTAAGCCGACAAGGCACAAGAAAGTACAGTAAGGACAAAAAAAGTGAGACAAAAGCGAAGCTTCACAAACCCTCCACGTTGTTTTTTAAGGAACGTGCCCGACCGCGCACAAGACGGACGCAAATTGAGAATGGCACAAAACATTAAATTTTATGCATTAACATGGTGTTCTGCAAGCAGGCAGCGGGAAAGTGGCCGCAGAACAGACTCGAAATTTCAAGGTCTTTGATGCTGCGGTGACCGGATTTGGTTGTAGCTTTACAAACCAGCTAATTAAACTAAGATAAAGCTCTTACTCGGATGCCCACAGATAAATTGAAGCTCATGATCGTGGCCGGCGAGGCCTCAGGCGACCTGCACGCGGCGAAACTTGTTCGTGCATTCCGCGAGGTCGACCCGAGCCTAGATATTGAATTCTTTGGCGGCGCCGGGCCAAAAATGCGCGAGGCCGGCGTCGAGGCCGTGGTGATGTCCGATGAGCTATCGATTGTCGGTTTGACTGAGATCGCGCGAGCATTGCCGACGTTTGTTAGGGCTTTCAAATCGCTAAGAGCAGCAGCTGTAGACAGAAAAGCCGACGCCGTGATATTAGTCGACTTCCCAGACTTCAATCTTAAGCTCGCAAGGTCCTTAAAGAAAGCAGGCCTTACGGTTATCTATTATATTTCCCCACAACTCTGGGCATGGCGAAGCTATCGCGTCAGAACTGTTCGAAGGTATGTGGACCTAATGATCACAATCCTTCCGTTCGAAAAAGATTGGTACATGAAAAAAGGCGTTCTTAATGTCGAGTTCGTAGGAAGCCCTCTGGCGCGAGAAGTCCATGCGAGCCGAACTAAGGAAGTGTTCTGCGGCCTACATGATTTAGACCCATCACGGCCAATAATTTCGCTTCTTCCCGGAAGCCGTCATAAAGAGATCGTGCGGATCCTGCCGGTAATGATCGAAGCAGCAAACATTGTCGAGTCTAGCGTTCCTAAGATGCAGTTTGTGGTCGCGATTGGCTCGGATAGGAACTCGGCCGATGTTAAAGGAGTTATTCAGTGCGCATCGGTACCAGGCTCGCTAAAGACGATTGTTGGCGAAACTTACGACGCTCTCAATGCCTCTGATGCTGCTGCGATCACCAGCGGCACCGCAACTCTTGAGGCAGGTATAATCGGAACGCCGATGGCAATTGTCTACAAAACGTCGTCGCTGAACTACAACCTTTTGGAACCCCTGATCTCGGTCGACCATTACGGCCTGATCAACCTGATCGCCGAAAAACGACTGGCCAAAGAATTGATCCAGGGAGAATTTACGGCTGAAGCGCTGTCTCAAGAAATATTGCGGTTACTGCAGCCGGTTGTAAATAGCGAGACGCGAGCAGAACTTGCGATCGCTGTTGACAAGATTGGTCGCGGAGGCGCGTCGAAACGAGCGGCTGAGGCCATTCTAAGGGTATTGAATAAGCCGCGTTAAGACTTACGGTCTTTTTTGATCCTCTCGATCAGCGAAGCGAGTCGGCGAACTTCATCTTTCAGCCGTGACAAGCTTTTCATATGAGCGTTTTGGCGCTTATATTCATCAAGCGGCTGGACGGGAGTGCCCCACCAGACGCCACGCCGAACGATCTTTCCGGGCAGGACGCCCGCTTGAGAACCAATAACAGCTCCGCTTTGAACGCGGGCATGATCGCCCATGCCAACCTGGCCGCCGATGACGCAGTCGTCTTCGATAACAGTGCTTCCTGAGATGCCGGTTTGCGCCGCGATCACAACCCGCTTACCGATCTGAACGTTATGCGCTATCTGTACGAGGTTGTCGATCTTCGTGCCTTCGCCTATGCGAGTCTCACCGAGAGCTCCGCGATCGACGCACGTATTGGAGCCGATCTCCACATTGTCTTCGATCACAACTGTTCCGATCTGCGGAAATTTTACGTACTCATTTTCGCCGCGAACATATCCAAACCCGTCAGCTCCGATCACAACTCCCGTATGAAGGATCACGGAGCTACCGAGCGTACAGCCGTCTTCGACAAAGACGTTCGGGTGGAGCAAGCAGTTTTTGCCAAGCGTTACGTTGTCACCAACTTTTGCGCCAGCTCGCATCTGGCAACCATCGCCGATGACCGATGAATCACCGACACATACAAACGCACCGATGAAAACGTCCTGGCCGATCTTCGCGCTATCTGAAATAACGGCTGTTGGGTGGATCTCGGTCAGGCGATGCTTCTGCGGATGCAAAAAGGCAGCAACGCGAGCAAACGCGAGCTTTGGATTCTCTACTTTTATCAACGTTCCATTCGATGCCGAGGAATCTTGCGGAACCAGGAGACAAGAGGCGTTCGACGAAAAACCCTCATCCATCTTTTCATAAAAAGCGACGTCGCCGTCACCAGCCGTTGCGATATCCGCGACGCGCACGATCTCGACTTTAGGGTCGCCAGATAGATCACCGCCGACTAGTTCGGCTATCTCGCGAGTCTTCATTGGCGATAATTTAATGGTTTTTGAGTGAAATGTCAGGTGAGGTCGACCTACTAATCGTGCCGCTCGACCTCGTTGACCGCGTTTTGCAGGAGGATCTCGACGCCCGTCAGTTCAAAGCCCTCGCTTGATTGCAGGTCCTTTAAAATGGGCGCAGCCTCACTGTCGATAAAGTCAACGTCAGCGAGGTCGATCGCAACTTCGCGGCCGGTATTGTCGGCGAGATTGCGGGCAATGCGCGTCAGCAGGTTGGCGTCCTCAATAAAAAGTTGACCCTCCACCCGAAGGATAGAGCGGTCGCTGTCTTCCAATTGTGTGATATGCGTAGGCATAACGACGATCCTAAATATGAAGTACGCTGGAAAATATACAAGGTTTCACGCCGTACGTCGACGTATAGTTGCAAGAAAAACGCCCGTAAATACCAGTGCAGCCGCAATTATGAACTTAACGTCCATTGTTTCATTGAGGAATAGAACAGCCAAAAGAAAGCCGATTAACGGCTGTAAGTAAACATAGACCGCAACTGTTGACGGATTGACTCGTGCCAGCGCCAAGGCATTAAGAAGGTAGGGAAACGCTGTCGCTCCCAGAGCGATATATACGATCACCACCCAGATGGAGGTGTCGATCTGCGCGATATCAACCGACTTCATCGCGACGGCCCCAACTGGAACACAAACTACCGAAGCGAATATGAACACCCACATCATCGAGCGAAATGCACCGTTCCGGGTGATGACATCCTTTGAAGAAGCAACATAAATTCCGTAAGAGAGGGAATTTGCGACGATCAGCAGGTCTCCTAATGTCGTTTGGGACGAGAATGACGCGTTTCGCGGGTCTATCAGGATGGCAATTCCAAGGCAAGCAATCGCGATCCCGACGATCTTAACAGGCCGAAGACGTTCGAAACCAAAAAAGTAACTGACGATCAGCGTAAAAACGGGAATTGTAGCGGCCAACAGGGAAGTATTCGATGCTTTCGTTAGAGATAGTCCCGAAATAAACAGCAACTGGTTGAAGGTCACTCCGAAAAGGCTAAAAACAACCAGTTTTGCGTAATCGGACCTGTTTTTAAGCCAAAACCTACCGCGAAGCCCCTGGACGATCGAAAGAGCGACCGCGGTTATCCCAACTCGAAAAGCGACCAGGCCAAAGGCCGGGATGGTCTGTAATACGTACTTACCGATCACCGGGAGCGATCCAAAAAAGATCTGGACGCCGATTAACGCGATATACGGTCCGTACGATCGCTCGCGGTCTCCCTGGGCAACGTATTCCATCTCGTTCAACCTACTTGAGATAGAAGGTTTTAACAAATCAGATGAGGATGATCTCTTCAGTTTTGGCGCGGACAGGTATATGATTTTGGAACGCCAGATTCACCCGGGATGATAGTGGTATCGCGACGGAGAGACCTTGCATTTATCTGCCTGCTTTTTGCTTGTTTGGCGGTCGACTCTCTGTGTCAATCACCGGGTGTTTCCCCAACGCCCATATCCGGAGGCGATCAGAGACGATTGGCAGCCGGTTACATCGAAAAGGCCAATAGCTGCGATATAAAAAACTACAAATGCCGCTTGGCGTTTTTCACCAAGGCAATAGAGGTGGCTCCGGATTTTCCGGAGGCCTACAGCGGACGGGCGATAACATACAGGGCGGCGGGCGACCGGGAAAAGGCGATCGACGATTTTACAAAGGTTATCGAGCTTGAACCCCGCTCCGCTCAGGCTTATCTCGGCCGCGGAGCCCTTTACGCGGCCAAAAACGAGCTTCCGGAGGCAATCGACGATTACTCCAAGACGATAGAGCTGGTCACCGACTCGCAGGCGGCCTACATTGGCCGAGGTAATGCCCATTTGCGGAGCAGGCATTGGACCGCCGCATTGGCAGACTTCAACCGGGTTTTGGAACTGAATCCACAATCGGCCGACGCATTTTACGGCCGCGGCACACTCAGTTTTTTACGCAACGAATTTCGAAAGGCGATCGAAGACTACAACAAAGCGATCGAGCTTCAGCCAACGCTTTCGGTTGCTTATCTAAATCGGGCTAAGAGTCTCGAGTCGCTCGGTGATGACAAGGGTGCTCTTGTCGACCTGACCAAATTCATCGAGCTCGAGCCCCTCGACGTCCGGGGGTATCAAGGCAGAGCGTCGATATACGAACGCCTTGGCGAAAAGGAGAAAGCCGACGCGGATACTCAGAAAGTTATCGAGTTGCGAAAGCAGTAAACACGGACTAGACGAGCATCATTCCAGGCTGCTCCAGCATTTGCTTGAACGTCTGCAGGAACTTCGCGCCTGTAGCACCGTCAACGACACGATGATCACATGACATCGTGACGTTCATTATGCTGCGAACGGTAATCTCGCCGTCCCGAACAACGGGCGCAGGATTCGCTCCACCAACGGCTATTATTCCAGCCTCAGGCGGATTGATGATCGCCGTGAACTCCTTGATGCCAAACATTCCGAGGTTCGAGATCGAGAATGTTGCGCCGGTATATTGGTCAGGCTGAAGCTTTTTTGCACGAGCCTTGGCCGCGAGGTCTCTGACCTCTGCCGAAATTTCCCGAAAGCCCTTAAGATTTGCGCCGCGAACCACGGGCGTGATCAGCCCTTCGTCGATCGCGACCGCAACTCCAATATCTGCTTGCCCGTAAAACCGAATGCTCTTGTCCTGGTACGACGCGTTCACAAACGGGTGTTTTGTCAGGGCCATCGCCGCAGCCTTGACGACGATATCGTTGACACTGATCTTTTCATCGTCTTTTCCGCTTGCGTTCACCGCCTTTCGCAATTCGAGGGCATTGTCCATCTCGATCTCGACCGTCAAGTAAAAGGTCGGAACCGGTCCAATGGATTCGGTCAGTCTCGATGCGATCACTCGACGCATCTGCGATGTTGGCTCGTCGCGGTAGGCCGAAGCTCCGACGACGGTCGACGGGACAAAGGCATGTCGCTGCGTGGGCGCTGAAGTTAGTGGAGCGCCGCTAAGCGCCGTCTCAATATCGCGTTTTATGATGCGTCCGTTCGGGCCCGAGCCTGAGATACTTTTCAGATCGATGCCATTGTCGGCAGCCATTCTCGCGGCGATCGGCGAGACGAAAACGCGTCCCGTCGTCTCCGTAGCAGATACAGGCTGTCGAACTGCTGCTGCGCCGCCCGCTTGAGGGCTGGTAACAAAAGCCGAAGGTTTCTCAAGCTTAAGCTCGGCCGTTTTTTCTACTGTCGTTGCAGGCGCAGGCTGTTCCTCAGATTTCGCAGGAGCCGGCTGGGCCATGGTTCCGTTCCCGGAAACCTCTTTCAAGATCGCAGAAATGTCCTCACCCTTTTTGCCGATGATCGCGATCGGTTCGCCGAGGGCGGCGGTCTCGCCCTCGCCTTTGAGTATCTTGAGAAGAGTTCCTCCTGCCAACGCGGTCATCTCCATCGTCGCTTTGTCGGTATCAACCTCGGCGAGAGTCTCGTTGGCATCGAACTGATCGCCCTCGTTCTTCACCCAGCGGGCGATCTGCCCCTCTTCCATTGTGGGCGAGAGTTTCGGCATTAAGAATTTTTCAGCCATAAGTCAGAGTTTTCGGTTTGCCCTAATCATTCTCAAGCGCTCTTCGCGCGTTAATGTTCGTTTGTTATACCCGCGTTCTCCATACGGCTCGAGTTTTTCGAGCCAAAGCTCCTTAAGCGTTTCAAGATCCGCGGCATAGTCATACTCGGGATCGCTGCGTGGTTCAACCGGTTCGAGAGTCTCGAAATGAAAAGCCGATTCGCCAAATTCGTTCCAGTCTTCCTGAAGCGACCGGCTCCGATGAAGACCCGCATTAAGTTGGAACTTGTGACGGTTGATCTTTCCGGGAACGTCGATGCTCGAATCGATGAAGATCTTTTCGCTCGCCTTATTGCGGATCTGAAAGACTCCCATCGGACGATGAGACAACTTGTAATCCGATCTTGCAGCTCGCTTATCCACTTTCACTTTTCCGATTCGACCGCCTTTTTTAGCCCTTCGAAATTTTTGGTCGACGTGGCCGTTATCCGACTTTTGAATATCGCGAACAGGCTACGATAAAGAAGGTTTGTTCCTGTTATCTTCTCGTTCGACACGATCACAGTCTTGCCGTCGTTATCCGAAAGGTTGACGACAGCGTCATGGACGAGCATATCGTTTTTGAGCTCGGTCTCTGCCATTTCTGGCGGACGCATCTGTTTCAATTCGGAGTCGAATGTGAATTCGCCACCGTCACGAACGACCGTTATCCGAGCGCGGTTGCCGATCTGGTCAGGAGCTCCGCTGATCTGCTCAATGTTCTTGAATCCATAGATCCAATCCTTTCGCTCACGTAAAACACGCCATGTAACATCGCGCGGTTTGTTGATCTCAACGGTCGTCGTATATTCCACCGATGGAACTACAGCGCCGATACAAAAGAACCCTACGAAAAGTATGACGATACTTCCGATCAATGTGATGATGATCTTCTTTACCACCGGTTCTTCGAGTTACAAATAACAGACTTCCTTCACCGCAGCGACGATCTTATCGACGCTCGGCAAGGCCGCGACCTCGAGATTCTTCGCGTACGGCATAGGCGCCTCGACCGTCGAAATTCGCTTGATCGGCGCATCGAGATAGTCGAACGCCTGTTCCATCACCTGATGCGAGATCTCGGCGCCGACGCTTGCGAATGCGTGCGACTCCTCAGCCAGAATGAGACGGTTTGTTTTCCTGACCGAATTCGTGATCGTTTCGATATCAAGCGGTTTGATCGTACGCGGATCTATTACCTCAACAGAAACGTCAAATTCCTTCTGCACCTGCTCAGCTGCCTGTAAGGCAAGCGAGACCGTCATAGCTCGAGCGACGATCGTGCAATCAGACCCTTCGCGCTTGATGTCCGCAACGCCAAGCGGGATCGTGAAGTCATCGTCCTCGGGAACCTCGCCCTTAAGACCGTACATCCGCTCCTGCTCCATGAAGATCACTGGATTGTCATCGCGTATCGATGACTTGAGCAGGCCTTTCGCGTCGGCGGCTGTTGAAGGCATTACAACTTTAAGTCCGGGGAAGTTTGCGTAAAAAGCTTCCAATGCTTGTGAATGCTGAGATGAAACCTGGTACGCAGAGCCGTTCGGACCGCGGAAAACGACGGGAATATTAAATTGCCCGCCAGACATGTACAGCATCTTGGCGGCGTGATTGATTATCTGATCCGCGGCAAGTATCGAGAAGTTGAACGTCATGAACTCGATAACAGGCCTGACTCCGGCCATTGCAGCACCGACGCCGATCGCCGCAAAGCCGAGCTCGGTGATCGGAGTATCGACGACGCGTTTGTCACCAAATTCCTTCCACAGGCCGCGCGTCACTTTGTACGCGCCGTCGTACTCGGCGACCTCTTCGCCCATGATGAAGACATTCTCGTCTCTGATAAGTTCTTCACGCAGCGCCTGATTTAGAGCATCGCGTATTGTTAAAACTGCCATAAATATTTACCCGGAAATATTTTCAAAGAAAAATTACATCTTCCCAATCTTTTTTGTCCGCCGCTATTTTCGAACACCGTTCGATATCTACCTGATTTGGATCGCAATACCAATCTTCGAACTCGTTTCCACCGAACCTAACGTCCGAGCATATCCGCCTATATCCCTTTTCTTCGAACAGGCGTCGAGAAGGCTGCCGTACTATATCCTGGGAACGATAAGCATCATGCTCGAATGTGATAACGGCAAATCTCAATCGTTCAAAAGGAATTGACCGCAAACATTCAAGCGTCATAGGCGGCGGTTCAAGATCCAATGACAGATAATCGATCGAAGTCGTTCCCAGCCTATCAATTACCGATTCCCAGTCCAGCTTTGTGCAGTCGGCGACCATCGATCCCGACTTACGAAACACGTACAGATCCAAATATTGGTCGTCGATGTCAACGCACAGCCCGCGCCAATCAAACTCTCTTTCCAACAAGAAGGTATTATTTTTCACGATCGGATGATTGGATCCAAGATCGAGAAAAACACCATTTCGCTTTCCCGCAAGAGCTGAAAGAACGAATAGATCCTGACCCTCGTAACTAAAGTTCCTTTCAAGCCGTTCTGAACCAGGAAACGGCAGCCTAAGTTTTCGCTTCCCAGATTCGGTATTCACTCTGTTTTCAACAATGCTTGCCAGGCATAAACATGGAAATCAGCTAAGCAGGTTTCGGCCGAAAGCGATAGTCATCGACGTCTAGTTAAGCAAACACGTCGGCAAACAGTTCGCTCTCGTCTGGCAGCGGACTCTCATCAGCAAATTTAACAGCCTTGTTTACAACCTCGATCACTTTCTGGCGGACCTGCTCAAAATCTTTATCGCTGAAAACGCCCGCCTCTTTCAGACTCTCCTGGAAAAGTTTGATCGGATCGCGTTCCTGGTATTTCAGGATCTCGTCGCGGGTACGGTAATTCCCCGGATCCGACATCGAGTGGCCCATAAAGCGATATGCCCTGATCTCGAGCAACGTCGGAAGCGATTCTTTCCTCGCACGTTCGATCGCTCGCAGCGATGCTTCGCGGACGGCCATCACATCCATTCCGTCGACAAACTCGTTGGCGATACCGTAAGCCTCGCCTTTTCTCGAGACGCTGCTGACGCTCATCGCCCGCTTTTGTGAGGTGCCCATACCGTACTGGTTGTTTTCGCAAATATAAATGATCGGCAGTTTCCAGAGCTGTGCCATATTGAGCGATTCATGAAAAATGCCCTGGTTGACCGCCGCTTCGCCAAAAAAGCACATTGTCACCTGGCCTGATCCACGGTATTTGGCAGCGTACGCCATGCCCGTTCCAACCCCGATCTGGCCGCCGACGATGCCGTGGCCGCCGTAGAACTGAAGTTCCTTTGAGAACATGTGCATCGAGCCGCCTTTGCCTTTCACGCAACCGGTCGCCTTGCCGTAGAGCTCGGCCATAACTGCTTCGGGGGTTATGCCGCGGACCATCGCCAGAACATGGTCGCGATAGGAGGTAATGACCATGTCCTTAGACTCGAGCGCCATGAGCGTACCGACGCCAATTGCCTCCTGGCCAATGTAAAGGTGGCAAAATCCGCCGATCTTGCCCATTCGATAGACCTCCGCGCTCTTTTCCTCAAAGATGCGGCCGAGCACCATCTCGTAAAGCATTGCTCGAAGCAACTCCTTGTCGGTTTTCTTTATTAGGCCGAGCTGCGACTTCTTGCGTTTGTTGAATTCGGCCTGGGCTTGCTCGACCTCGACAAAGTCAGTGAAGCCGTTCGGCGTGTTTTGAGTTTGGTTGACGGCGGACCGACCGTTCTTTTCGGTCTTGGTAGTTTGTTTACGGGTGGCGGCTTTAGGCAAAAGTAGAAACCTCCTGCGCATCAAAAAACTTTGCGTTTCGGTGAATTTAATATTATAGGAAAGCAGGACATATTGTGCAAAAAAACCTTTTAAGCGTGCGTAACGGCACTGATCTTATTCGTCGAGCCCGGGGCCACGGATCCTTCATGACACCGTTTGCTCGTCGCGACGGACGGTATGTCGGCTTCGCCTCGTTGTCGTTTTGAGAATGGTCGCGGCGAACAAGCGTCCGTATGTTTCGCTGGCCGAACAATGAAAATCTGCTCGGTCCGCTCTCGAATGACCCGATCAAGGTCCTTGGAAACTGAAATATTGATGGTCTTTCTCATAAAGTCAATAGTTACTTTTAACAGTGGCGGCGTGGGACGGTCTATTACGACCGGAAATTGTAAGAGTCGATCTCTCAAATGTTTACCGCTTTAGCTGAGAAATCCTGTCCCAGCGTGTCCCAGGCTTGTCCCAACCGGTCGTGGGACGTGTAAGCTATTGTTGTCAATGAAGTTATCGCTGTAAGGTGCATCGAATTCACATATTTTTAAAACAATGAGCCACATTGGGCACAGGCTGAAAGAACATGTATTTGGCTGTCGCTAACAGTCGTTGTATACCCGGCACAGCG